>Ga0302179_10001193_pt1 | contig 16030 bp, 15 predicted proteins | sample I_Palsa_E3_1_FD_198788 | JGI IMG/M metagenome (GOLD analysis project Ga0302179, IMG submission 198788) | Peat permafrost microbial communities from Stordalen Mire near Abisko, Sweden - I_Palsa_E3_1 | ecosystem: Environmental > Terrestrial > Soil > Palsa > Peat permafrost | place: Sweden...
TCTTCTTGGTCAAGCATCCTACTGAGCCCTCTACCGCGAAGCTTCGCCTCTTGCTGGTTGAACCGAGCGCGAGAGGACTGAGATTAGGATCTGCGCTGGTAGAAGAATGCGTGAACTTCGCCAGAGCCGTCGGCTACAAAAAGATTACCCTCTGGACTCAGAGCATTCTCGTGGCAGCTCACCGCATTTATCAAAAAGCGGGATTCCGCCTCGTAGAAGAACAAGCCAACTGCAAGTTTGGTAAAGATCTGGTGTCCCAAACGTGGGAATTGGAACTGACGAGCGGCCTTCGGAAGGTTGAACGCCAGGACGGGCGCACGGGATGAACCCCGACGAACGTATGAGATCGCTATCGGTATCGAGCAGGATTCCGTGGTCCGCAGCTTTTTGCAGCAGCGCCAGTTGGGTCGCTTGGTGGTGTCCTAACGGTCCGTTGCTGGAGGCAAGAAAAAACCCTGACTCCTTTTGTTCCCCTCTGGAGTCAGGGCTGGCCGTAATCGTTCCTTCGGGACGTAATGCTAGGCACAATACCGAACGATAACAAGAGTCTTTCGGGTCCAATGGTGGCCCGGGATTTTGAACGGACCGTCGCTGTGCTGGCCGGTCAAGGGCAGCTCTGACGTTGCACCGATTGCTTTCGATCCCCGGAAAATTACGGAGTTTAACGTTCGAATCAGACCTGGATGGTTCCTTTATTGACACTGGCGTTGGCAACATCGGTCTCTGGCTATGGCCGCAATTCTTTACGCAGGAGGTAGTACTCATTGATGGGCCGGTCATCGCTGAGGGCGGGTGTGGAGGGAGATGCGGAAATGAGCTGATCGATGGGCAGTTCGTTGTGCAGGAGGTGTTCGAACCGGGCTTCTGCGTTGGGGTGCGGGGCCCACTCGATCAAATCGTTAGCCGCGGTGGCCGGGAGGCGCTTGGCTAATTCGTTCGCGGTGCGATTGGGCAGGGGCCGGTCGCTGGCGAGAAAATGAAATCCCCAATTTTTTCCAAAGGCAAACACGCGGACATACGGGAAGGATCGGCGCAGGGCGAGTGCGACGGCCGCCAGGTCTTCCGCATCGCCATTCGGCAGCCACTGTTGCAGAATGCCTCCGGGACGAAGATGTTTCCGCAGGACGGAATAGAAATCTTCGGAATAGAGCAGGCCGGAGCCAGCGGCCTCCACGGGCGGCGGAGGATCGATTGTGATCACGTCGTATTGCTGCGATGTGCGTTCCAGATAGCGGCGGCCATCGTCGATCACCACGTGGGACAAAGGAGAACTCAGAATCTCGGGACCATCGCTGTGGAAATAGGGGAACAGGCGCGGCACGCTGGGAACCAGTTCCACCGCAGTGACTGGAATTCCCCAGGAGTGCAATGAGCGAAACGTTGTCCCAATGCCAAAGCAAATGACCAGAGCATCTTGAGGGGGACGGTCAAGGTAAGCTAACGGGAGGTGCGCCATCATTTTGGAGATTGGCGTCGGCGAGGCAACGCCATAGCCGTTAACCAGCAACAACTTATTCATGCCAGTTCCGGCTGCGATAACAGTGGCTGTCGAGTCACGCAGCACCTCGACGCTTTTGCCGTACTGCCCTTCATAGTCCTTGCCTCCCAGGAAGAGTCCGAGAGCCAGCGGCAATAATAAATAAGACGCGGCGCGCTCCGTGAAACCAGGCGCCGATCCCGGCAGGCGCATGGGGCGGATGCCAAGGATGAGCCACGGCAGCGATAGCAGCACCAGCGCCCAGCGCTCGCTCATCCGGGGCAGAAGCACGAATCCGGCAAGCAGCGGACCGAGGATGCAGCCCAGAACGTTCACCGCGTACGCCTTCCCTGCCTTGGCAGGATTGCCCCCCGACCAGCGGTCGACCAGCATGGGCGTCAGGAACCCGAGCAGGCTCGTGAAGGGCGCGATGCCCAGCACCAGCCGCGGACCCTTGGAGAGGACAATGCCGGGGCTGGTCATGACCAGTGGGAATAGTGCGAAGAGCGCGAGTAGCGTCCAGAGCACGGGACTTTCCTGATGGCCCCGCGTGCTCCAACGGCGGTAGACGCGCGATCCGATAAAGGTCGCGGTCAGGTAAGTGGCCAGAATTGACGCGAAGGCGTATACCACCGTTCCCAGGTAAGGCGTGAATTGACGAACCCAACAGACTTCCATCCCCATGCTCGTCAAACCGGTAGTGAACAGCAAGGCGAGCAGAGATCCTCCACCGGTTGCAGTGGAGGCGCATTCACTCGCAGGTTGCGGAGCTTCCCCAACTTCCTTCCGCCGTGCTGTCTTCGACACCACCAGCGCAAGAACAGCGATCAGGACGTTGCAGGCAGCACCGACCCTCAAAGTCCCGTGAAATCCCAGCAGCTCAATCAGAAGCAAAGGAAGAGCCGTGCCCGCGACTGCGCCAGCGACGTTGGCCGTGTATAGATAGCTGAATGACCGCGAAGATTCTTTGGGAAACATTCGCTCGATCGCGAACATGGCGACCGGGATGGTCGCTCCCATCAATGCGCACCAGGGAATCAAGGTGAAGGCAACCCAGATGCCGGAGACGACGTAATACTCCACCGAGGAGGTGGATTCCAGCCGTTCCAGGAGGGTCCGTCCCAACCCAAGCTCATAGGGAACGAGGATTCCGGACGCGCCGATCAGCAACTCGATCGCAGCGTAAAGGCGGAGGGTTGGGAAGAAGATTGTTTCTCGATGCGTGCGGATCCATGCCCCACTGGTCCACGAACCCAGCCCCAATCCGGCCATGAAAACCGACAGCACGATCGAGACCATGGCGGTGGTAACGCCGAATTGCGCCATAGACAAGCGCAGCCATACGAGTTCGTAGAGGACACTGCAGAACCCCGAGATGAAGAAGAAGGTGAAATACCAACGCATGAAGCCGCTCTTGTTCCTGCCGGATCGCTCCGTCGCTTTGTCGCTTTCAAGTTCTTTGCCTGATGATATTGGCACAAGGCCCTAACGCCTGTTAAGACAATTGGGTCATTCGTGGCTCATCTGCTGGGCGGAGGATGATAAGGCGTACCAAAAGAGATAACCTCGTTCTCGCGCTGAATCGGCCTATCATCCCTAAGAACAGTCAGTAGGAGCTACTCACATGGCAGCGAACCAAGTAGTCCTTTACTTCGACAAGCAGGAGGATGCTCTGCTTTTTACTCTGGCTGCCAGTTCCGTTATGTCAGCAGAAGGGCCGGTCCACAGCAGTAACGCGGCGGTCAAGGTTGCGGAGGAGATTTGCAAAGCCAGTCGAATCACGACTGAGGGTGTTCTGAACGTCACGTGAAGGGCGGCACAATTAGATGATTCGAAAAGCTGCGCTGCAAATAGGAGTCCCCACACTACTCGCTTTCATGGCATGGAATGCGTACCTTGCGGTCAACCACTTACAACGGATGCAGAGAATTGCGGCTCTCACACTGGAAAGCTCGACGATCCAGGCCGACATCTCCGATGTTCAGAAAGACTTGACCGATATGGAAACGGGTCAACGCGGATACCTACTAACCGCGGACCCTGCGTACCTCCAGCCCTATACCGACGCGAACGGCAGGATCGGAACCGATTTTGCCAGCCTTCGTGTAGGGCTCGCTAATCGGGCGCAGCGCGAACGATCACTGGAGTCGCAGTTGGAGTCTTTGGCTAAATCAAAGCAGGCTGAGATGGAGCGCTCCATTAGTCTGCGGCAACAGGGGTATCGCCATCGCTCGTTCATGCTCGTGGATACAAACGAAGGTAAGGGCTACATGGATGAGGTACGCCGCATTGTGTCATCGCTGTCCTCAGCTGAGAGCAGCAATTTCGCGGCATTCGACAGAGAGAGGATTGCCGCACTGAAGAAGGTTTTGTCGGCAACCATTATTGCTAATTCTGGCCTGTTTGTGCTAACAGCATGTCTGTTCGGGCTGATCCGCCGCCATGGGCGATTGCTGGGAGAAGAAGCCGCCCAGAGCAGACAAGAGCTAGCCGAGCGGGATTTGCAGCTAGAAAAACTAATGTCTGCCCTTTCCGGCCAAGCACGTTCCAACATCACTGCCATCAATACGAACTCCCGGTTGCTACTGGAGAATTACGGAGGATTCCTTCCAAGGCAGGGGCACGAATATGCTGAGCAGATGAAAGAAGCAGCGACACAAATGGAGCGACTCCGGCAAGATTTGATTGGGCGCCCCGGCTCCGAGCGTGAGGAGAAGGCAGCTTAGCAACGTATGGGTGAGGCCGCTGGCTGGATTGGTACTCGCCGAGGAAGTCCAGGTCGTGGTTAGCCTCTGCATCGTGCCGTTGCTGTAAGGAGTTCTGCAGTTGCCGGGCAGCTTCATTTGCCTGCGCTCGTGACCGCCTGCCGCGCCGGCTTGTCTTGCTTCCTCACGACCTCGCCCACCAGAAATAAGTCAGTGAGAAGAGCGCGGAGATGGATGGAAGCATTCAGATTGTCGATCAACTGCGAACTGATGGCGGGTTGGGCCAGAACCAGCTCAATGGCAGCAAGAGAATCGCGAGCGTCGCGATCCAGCACGGCAAAGAACGCCACATATTTATCGGCTGGCTCAAGACCTTCCTCTTTGACTGCCATCGCGCAGATCTCCGCCAGCCCGGTTAGTGCTTTCGCGGCGTTCTGCAGGAACTCACGGACTTGTGTACCCGATTTGCTGCCCTCGTCACTGGGAAGTCCCTGGGCCGCATAGGCCAGCAGGAACTCGTAGCACTCTTCCACTGCATCACAACGATTCGAGATCTCAGCCAGCATCAGTCTGCCCCCCGGCTTTCCACTCTACTGGATATCGATGACGCAGAAGGTGCCTCGACCACCCATCGCTCGGGATCATGCTCTTCCAGATAGAAATCGCGATCCATCCAGCCGAAGATCATGGATTTCGTGATCGGGAGCTTCTCGGGGCGAAGACCCATATAGACGTGCATCATGACCAGCGCAATCAATCCCACGCCCGCCAGACCGTGGAGCACGTACATCAGTCCCCAAGTCATGTCGCTGAACAGATAGGGATTCCGGGGGAAAAATACGGTGCGAACGCGAGACATCATGAAAATGCCGGTAAGGATTACCGACAGACCGCACAAGATGATGACGCCGTGGAAAAGCTTGTTCTCCAGGGGATATTTGGCAAACTTTCGCGGCGGCGGCGCGGACATTCCGGCGAAGCGGCGAACCCTCTTCCAGGCATCATCCAGATCTATTCGGTCAGGCCAGATCGACCAGAAATCGAGCCAGAAAGAAGCATGAATGATGTGGAAGATGATGGAGACCGTCAACACGGCGCCGGCGATCCAATGGTAAGTCACCCACGGAAACTGAACGCCCACTTTCGGAAGGAAAGCGGTGAACAACAGCGTGAACATAGAGGCGGCCATGACCCAGTGAAACAGCCGCGCCACCAATGAGTGCCGGGGAACGTGCTTCGGAATTTTCGCAGCTACTGCCGGGGAAGCATCGCTGGCAAACACTCTTGCCTTGGCGAAATACATCACGTAGATGGCGTGAACGATCAGGAACAGTAACCCCGCAATCGCTGAAACCCAGATGAGGAACCACGCAATATGGATTGGGACATTCTGTCCCCACGGACTCGTCGCCCACTCTAAGAAGTCCACGTCGCCTCCTCTACTCCACTGATGGCGCGTTTCACTAGGTTTCTCATCAGCGGGATCTTGTAGGCGTTGAACTGCAACGGGACCGCGCCTTGCACGGCCAGTTTCCCCGCCATTTCGCCCGTCGTGGCGCTGCGCGGCTTGCCGCGAACCGCATCTTCGACTGCCCTAAGACGTAAGGGACGCGCAGCGGCGCCGTTCACGGCGATCCGGACGCGCTCGATTGTTTCTCCCGACGTCGTCATGGCTGAGGCCACGTTCATCAGGGGGAAATCCCAAACATTGCGGTCCCGGATTTTCTCAAAATAGAATTGCGCGCCCGCCCACGTGGAGGGAATACGAATGGCGGTAAGCAGATCCCCGGGCTGCAAGATGTGCAGACGGGTAATGTCGATGTCAGGACCGATGAAGTAATCCTCGGCATCGACGACGCGCTCACCCTTGCGCGTCCGCAGGACGAATTTGGCGTCGAGCACAATCAGAGCCGGAGCAGAGTCGGAAGGATTCACGGCAACGCAACGGTCGGCGTGCAAAATCGCATGTTCGCGGTTGCGTCCCTCCGGTGTATCGGCGTAGCAAATGTTGCCGCCGGCGCGGTAGCACGGCCAACCTCCGCGGTAATACCAGCAGCGCGTGTCCTGGGAAACATTGCCGCCGATGGTTCCCTGGTTGCGGATTTGCGGCGACGCCACCACTTCCGCGGCTTGCGCCAGCAGATCGTACTTCTGTTTGATGATGGGATGATTTACTACTTCGCTCAGCGTGGTCATGGCGCCGATCTCGATGCCGTCGGCGGTGGTGCGGACTCCACGCAGTTCATCGATTCCGCTCAGATCGACCACGGCCTTGGGCTTTCTGATTCGATCTTTGAGCCAGTCGAAACTGTCGAGCCCTCCGGCCAACACCCAGGCATCGGGTCCGTGCTGTTCGAGAAGCTTTTGCGCATCGCCAACCGAACTGGGCTGAAACAATTCGAAAGCGGGCATTACGTCTCGTATGACAGCCATAGCTCTCCTTCCAGTCTCATCTCAGTCTCAAATATGGGCCATCAGAGGATGCTGCATGGGCCGGCCCGCTTCGAGCGACGTCAGAATCGTGTCTGCGTTCACGGGCGCGCGCTGGAAAATGTGGTCCCCGAGCGCATCCGAAAGCGCGTTCAAGATTGCGCCACACCCGCCTGCAACCGGGGGTTCGCCGACACCGCGAGCGCCCACCGGGGTCTCCGGATCGGGGATATCGAGCGCCGTCCATTGCATGTCGACGGGGACATCCAGAATGGTTGGCGGCTTGCTTTGATAGAAACGCTTGGAGACCATCTCGCCGTAGTGCGGATCGAACACCCACTTCTGCCCGATCGCATGGCCGATGCCGAGTGTGGAACGGCCGAGCATCTGGCCCCCCAGCGCGCGGGGATGGAGTACGGTTCCGACATCGCCGGAGGCGAGGAAGTCCACGATGTAGTACTTGCCGGTTTCGACATCGACTTCAACCTCAGCGAAGCTGGCGACGTAGGAAAATGTCGAGCCGTCGCGTGGATAGTTGTCCTTGGCTGCCGCGACCAGGCCCTGGCCCGCCAACGCGGCCACCGACGCCTTGGTCAATTTGTGGAGATCGGCAGGCGTTTCATGGCCGTCGTAGACGCCCCCGAGCTGAATCGCGTATTTCGCGGCCTGTGCCAGAGTCATGCCGGCGCCACCGCCTTTGCGGAAAACGCGCTCGTTGGCGACCTCGTATTGCCCTGGTTTGCCCCCTAGCTTCTTCGCCGCGATTTCCTGAAGCTTCTTCCTGGCATCCATCGCCGTCGCATACGCAGCGCGCGTCATGGCGTGAGTTGTCTGGCTGCCGCCGGAAACACAGGTGAAAGGAAGATTCTTCGTCGTGTTACCCCACACCACGTCGCATTTTTCCCAGGGCACACCGAGAACCTCTGCGCCGGCACGGTGAACATCAATCACCGACTCCGTGCCCAGATTGCCGATTCCCGACTGGAAGGTGATGCGGCCATCGGGCGTGATGACCAGAAGGCCATCGAACCCTATGGTGCCGCCTACGTAGCAGCTCAGCGATACGCCGACCCCCCGAACTTTCGTGCCCATCCTTTTCGGAGTGCGTGCAACCCGCTCGCTCCATTTGAACTGCTCCGCGCCGCGGTCGAGCGCTTCCTTGATGAAGGCGCTGGTGGCATACGGGCGTTTCCCTTGCGTCGGCGGTCCAAACGGGGCCTTGCCTTCTGGGCAGTTGATGCGGCGGATCGCGACCTGGTCAACTCCGAGCTTGCGCGCAGCTTTCGCGATGATGGGCTCGATGATGACAATCCCCTGCAGACCGCCCGGGGAACTTTGTGCGCTGCGGGGCGGGGTATTCGTCAACACCGTCACTCCGCGCCAGCGCATGGCTCGCGGCTGGTACAACAGGGACACTATGCGGCCTGATGACGGGGCATCGCCGACGGCGTCGTAGGGACCGTTGTTGCAAATCACGAACATGTCTAGCGCTGTGATGCGTCCGTCTTTCGAGAAGCCGACTTTCATCCGGCCCTGAAAACTGGGCCGGGCGCGTCCGATGAAGGTTTCTTCCTCGCGGCTGATACGCATCATGACTGGAGCATTCGTTTTCTTTGCCAGCAGCGCGGGGATAATCATCGACACCCCGCCGGTGATCTTGCTGCCGAACCCGCCTCCGGTGTATTCGCTGATGAAAACAATGTTGTCTGGACTGATGTTCAACCAGCGTGCAATTGCGGGCAGCGTTTGCGCAGTGCTTTGCGTGCCCGTGTAAATGTAGACTTTGCCGTTCTGCCAGTAAGCCATCGCACTGCGGGTCTCAAGGGTCTGATGACTGGTGTCGGGCGTGACGAACGTCTCATCAAGAACGAGCGCTGCATTCTTGAAGCCGGAGTCCAGATCCCCATAGGTCCATTCGTCGGGCGCCTTGCCCATCGGAAGACGGCCCTGCTTTTCCTCCGCGAAGTCCGCCTTGGTCCATTTGAGTTCGGTGACCACGGGTGCGCCGGGAGCTTGTGAGCCGGCTGCGGCGGGACGAGTCCAGACATTGCCATCGGTGCGCGGGTTGGGACCACCCGGCCGCAGGGTGTCGAGCGGATCGACCACGAACGGAAGCGGTTGAAAATCGATTTCAATTTTCTCGATGGCTTCCGCGGCGGTGAGTTCGTCGACTGCGGCCACAGCAAGAATCGGTTCGCCCTGATAAACCGGCTCATTCGTGAGGCCGCGTTCGCCCCACTTGCTGGCCTTGATCACGGTTCCGTTGTCGGTAAGAGTGTCGGCCGGGGCGGGAAGATCGTCGGCTGTGAGAATGCCTTTGACCCCGGGCATTGCGAGCGCCGCGCTCGTATCGATGCGCTTTACCCGCGCGTGCGGCATGGGACTGAGCAGCAACTTGCAGAACAGCATGCCTTCGGCGCGAAAGTCCTCGGCATATTTCGCCTGGCCGGTTACCTTCGCATATAGATCTGGAGTCGTATAGTTCTTGCCGATCAGCTTGTAACCGGCTCCGTACTGGCGCTCAGTACTCTTCGTGGTCTCCACAACCTTTGTGTTATCCAAGGCTTTATTATCCAAGGCTGGACCTCCGCAAATTCTCCGCGCCGCGCATCATCGCGGTCAGAATCTTGTCGTAATCCTGGCAGCGGCACAGGCATCCGGAGATGCCCTGGGCCAATTGCTGGCGGGTGGGATTGGGATTGGTCTTCAGATATCCCACGGTGGCCATGATAAAGCCGGACATGCAGAACGCACACTGAAAGCCCTGTTCGTCGATCACGCCCTGCTGTACCGGATGCAAGGTTCCATCGGCGCTGGCCAGGCCTTCGATCGTCGCAACCTTCCGGCCACGCACGGTGTGAGTGAGCACCGAACATGAATAATACGGAATATCGTCGATAAGGACGGTGCAAGATCCGCATTCAGCGCGGTCGCACCCCAGCTTGGTGCCGGTCAGGCCCAGCTTGTAACGCAGCGTCGATGCCAGCGTCTCTTGCTTCATCACATCGACGCGCCGCTGCTGACCATTGACGTTGAGTGTAATCAGCCGCTCGCCTACACCAGGAGTTAACTGCTGGCCGTGCAGAAGAGAAGAGGCGCGAAACAAATAGCTCGCCGACGACACCGCCACGCCGCTGGTGATGACCCCTTTAATGAAATTGCGCCTCGAGACAGCTTTCGGCACGTCTTCGCTTATCTTGAAGTCTGCCTTCTCTGCCATGCTGCGTCACCTCTTATCGGTTGCGGCCCTTTTTTTAGCACTCTTGTGCGAAGTAATCCATAGAGCATTCCACAGTATAGGAAGTTGGATTACCAGAAATAATTCTCGGATTCGGAAGTTTTCGAGGGGAGAGCTTGCGGTAGTGGCTTAATTTGCCTTCGCCTCGCCGTAAGAGTGGCAAGCGGATTGCCCCTCGCTAGTCCTCTACTTTGCCCCATCCGACATAAACTTTATCCACGTTTTGGTCGCTCGGAAGATTATTCCTATCCACGCCTACTCCTTCGATGGGCTTGCCGTCTTGGTTGTACGTGATAACCACTGCATCGTAGTGGCAATTCTTGCTGCCTAGAGGTGCGGAGTTCCAATCGCAGTTGTGGGGCTTGTGTTCGATTGTGACCTTGTTGATGTCCAGCCAATACTCCGCGGCGTACTTGATACGCCAATCGTCGGGCAGAAACCACCACGCCACAACGCCAAAAATCGCAATTCCAAATAGCCATTTCAGCGTGGTGAAAATTACATCTGTCGAACGCGGGTCGGTGGGCATTTGACAGGCATGATACAACGGGAAATGGCTTGCGCGAAAACGGGGAATGGAGAGAGAATTGCGTCATGCGCGTAGTGGGATTGGACAGAGCGGTTCCAAGCAATGACAAAGCGATAGAGAAAATATATTCGCTTTGGTTGCAGTACCCCTCCTCACGGAGAGACGAAGGCATACCCATTGACGAAATCGTTAAGGATCATCGGCTCGATCAACGCACCACTAGGGGTGCTTTTTCTATTCTGCGTGACGAAAAGAGACTGAGGATTGTTGTGAAGAACGATTCGCAATACATCGCAAGTTAATAGAAAAAGCCCGGATGCCAGTCCGGGCCGCGACGCGTGCTCAAGCGCATATTAGCGCAGGAGCCGAAATGTGTCTACCGTTTCATCTCATCTTTCAAACGCCGAATGGCATCATCGACTACAGCGAGTGACTCAGTCTTTAACTGAGTGGCTTCGTTCAATGAGGTATTCTGCTCCCGTAGATAAGCCCGTCCCAGTTCTGGAGCGGCATCCAAAGCCTTCACCAAAGGTGCGACCAGATTCATCAGGTCACAAATGACCTCGGATTGGCTGCGAATCATTTCGTAGGCTTTGAGAAGCCCTTCTTGGAGGCGCTGCGCATCACTATCAGTCATCTAAATTCTCCCTCTTATCCGAGCAGAGATTGCAGCGGCCAAATCTCGTTCGTCACTCCCGCTGCCATCGCAGGGGTCACGCGCAAGGATGAATGAACGCGCACGAAATTATAGTGCGCGAAGTGCAAAGCGCAAGCGGCTTTCAGGTTCGTAAGTTTCTTCGAGAAAGCGTTCGTCAGTCGCGTAAACCGTCTCATCTGCATCCGCATGGTCAAGTTCTGCCGTTCGATGTGGGACGTGCATATCCTCGCCGGATCAGGATCGCCATTCCGCACTCTGGATATAACCTCGACGATTGGTGATGGGGAGTACTTCGCGTCCGCGTCATGCTGCCCGTACTGGCCGTACAGCTTGATAAGTTGCGCGAAGTCCACCTCCGATCCGAACGCATCCTCGACGTGGCGGTTATAGAACACGAATCCATCCGTGGTTAGCTGAATCCGCGAGGAGATGCGTTCCGCCAGTTCATTGACGAAATACCAAGTCGTCTCCTCGGTACGCTTGCCGACCGTGTAGACGGGCACTAGCTTGGTTTCTTCATCCATCGCCACGAATACCCATTGGCTCCCCATCTCAGGCGAGTCTCCCTCACGGAGACGTTTGTCTTTCTTGCCGACATAGCACCATATCTCATCGGCTTGCACGAACCCGCAATGCAGGTTCCGCATGGAGCCGTCCATCAGGTCGGCGCAATAGTCGCCAGTTTTGAGTAGTAGAGATGTAATTGTATTGCGGTCTACGCCAGTCATGCGGCTGATACTGCGGAGACTGTTTCCCTCAACCAGCGCGGAGATTACAGCAAGTTTCTTTTCCGTAGAGAGTACGTACATTTTCGGCTCCTCATTTCCCGCTTGACGGGAGAGTGAGGCAAGCCGATAATCCTAGTTGAGCACTGTGACTACGGCTTGCCGTGGTTATGGTTTCAGGGCCGCTCGGGTGTTTCCGCACTCAGCGGCTCTTAGTGTTTCTAGTGTGTATTTGGTGGAGGTCTCATATAAGTAAATTACATGACCGCTCAAGTATAAGTCAAGATAAATCTCTTGACCGCTCAAGAATGTTTATGCTACCTTCTCAATATGGGCAGCAAGAAAAAGAATCTGGCAGCAGTAGCGTTAGGACGGCTAGGCGGACTCAAAGGTGGAGCGGCTAGAGCGAAAGTACTCACTCCCGAACAACGCAGTGAGATAGCAAGGCGGGCAGTCATGGCGCGATGGAAAAAGGAGAAAAAGGATTAGCCCGTTACGATCTTGCGAATCTGTTCTTTCTCTCGTGCCTTCATTGCATCAAGTTTGGCGGCTATTTCGTCTTGGTCAAGCCAATCCCAGTTTGCAGCGTCCGAAATCGAAATGACATCAATACCCTTACAGCCGGGGATGAATTGCTCGGCTTGGTGTATGAGGTAGATCGCCACGTTCTCTCCTAGCTCTACCGAATCCTGCCGTGAGTAAGCCGTCTCCAAATACCTAATCAGCGACGACTCTCCAGCACCAAGGATTAGAAATTGCCCTGCGATGTTAAATCCTGCTTCACCGTCGTACAGCCACATCGCAGTGCCTTCGCCGGGGATTGCGGCTGCGATTAACATTTGCAGCGGCATCGAACCGAGTCGATTAGCATAGACCTCGTTGATGACCGCTTCGCTTACTTGACCAATCTCGGCAAGACTGATCCGCGATTCGGAACGGCCCTCAAGGGAATTCTCTAAATTGAAAGTCTCTACAGCATCAAGACGCGCCTCGATCTTTTGTCTAACTTCTTTTGCGGTTACAGGGGAGTCAGCAAAGGCGAAGAAAATCGCACCCGAATATAGGGGATATACCGTTAGCTTCTCATCCATAAACTGATGTCGTTCCGTGGATAGCAAGCGATCCGCCGCAAGGATGATACCGCCGCCGTGTACTCGCATTCCGAGCGCGATTGTCATACAAGCAGACTTCGGCTTAGGACGTTTCAGCCGCCGTAAGTGTAAAACATTTGCAGTTTCCGAGTGTTCAATCGCGTTTTCCACAGCCCACTTCCTTTCGATTTTCAAACTCAGCCACTACCGAGCTTGCCCTGAGCTTGCCGAAGGGGGGCTTATACATTTAAGGTTTACCCCGGCCTTTCGTACCGGTGATCCTTTCGGGACCACGCCAGATAAGCAACTTTGCCTTACCGCGACCCTAAAGTTTGTTATTGCAAAGCCGATATGGCCCTTGGATGGCAAAAACCCTGAACGACTCCGCGAGCGGAGGTCTCAGCGTTTCGGTTTGAATCGGCAACTCAGCCGGTGCAGTGGCGGGACCAATGCCCTCCCCGCCCGCCTACTGCACCGGCGCGTTCAGCGCCGCAACCAGCTCCAGGAAGGTTTTCGCATTCACCGCTTGCTCCACGGCTTCTTTGCGGCTGAATAACTCGCTGGCATCCCCCAGTAAATCGTGTTGTGACTGGTTATCTCCCGTCAGAATCAGGATAATCAGCCGCGCGGGCTTGCCATCGTGCGCATTGAAATCGATGCCCTCTGATTTCGCCACCACCACTAGCGGCCGCGTTAGTCCATTCACCCGCGCATGCGGCACGGCCAATTCATCCTCCCAACCGCTCGAGGCCACCTTCTCCCTTTCCGACACCAGTCGCAGCAATCTCTCGGGAGCATTGCTCACCGCCTCCGCCGCTACTTCACACATCTCCCGCAGCGCTCCCAGCCGGGTCGTCGCCGCCAGGTTGGGCAAAAATAATTTGGCCGTGACCGTGTCCTTCAGGGTCAGAGTCCGCCTCCTGCTGATCAGGAAGTGAATGGCCGGCGCCGACATCAGCGAAGTGAACAACGCCATAATCACCATCGCGACAAACATGTTTTCCCGGATCAATCCCGCCTGCAGCGCCAGGATTCCCAGAATAATTTCCATGGCTCCACGAGCATTCATCGCCAGCCCCACCGCCAGCGACGACGTACGATCCATTCCACCCAGGCGCGCGCCCCAGCCTGCTCCCACCAGCTTGCCCGCGCAGGCCACGCCAATCACGGTTGCGGTCAGTCCCAGGTGAAAGTTCGAGACAAAATTCGTGCGCAATCCAATGCCGGCAAAGAAGAACGGCGCGAACACGTTGGTTACGATCTGGTGAATGTGCTGGGACGTCCGCTTCCGCAAATGTCCAGACTCTCCAACCGCGATGCCGACGACAAACGCGCCAAACACCGCATGAATCCCAGCGTACTCGGTGAAAGCAGCTCCCGCCATGGTGAGCGTGAAGATAAATCCAATCACGCCGCCTGGCCAGGTGGTGTGCGCCTGCAGCACCGGCACGATCTTATCGATCAGCCAGCGCCCCACGGTCAGGGTGAGGCCCACGAACAACACCACCAGAACGACGGTGTGCTTCACGCCATCGGATACACTGCCGCCGGGCGGCGGATGCATCATCCCCAGCACGAACGAGAACAGAATCCATCCCACCAGATCGTCGAACATCGCCGATGAGATGATGACCGTTCCCATCTCGGTGCGCAGAAGATTCAGGTCCATCAGTATCCTCGCGATCACGGGCAGCGCCGAAATCGAAAGTGCTGTGCCCACAAACAGCGCGAAGATTAGGGGGTTCGCTCCCGCCTCCGCGCCCATATATTTGGGAAAAGCGCTGGCCGCGAGGACACCGGACGCAAACGGAAAGGCCACGCCGAAAATACTTACCAGCAACGCGCTCTTGCCCTGGCGGAAGATGCTGCGCAAGTCGATCTCAAGCCCGGCCGTCAGCAGGAAGAACACAACTCCCAGCGTGGTCACCGTGTCCAGCACGATCGGCATCGGCCCGGTCGTGGGAAACAGTGCCTCGTATACGTGTGGGCGGTAATGTCCGAGAACTGTCGGTCCGAGAAAAATCCCGACCGAGATCTCTCCTAGAATCGGCGGCTGGCCGATCTTCTGCATCAACTCCGCCGCCAGCTTGGCGCAGCCCAGCAGCGTGGCCAGGGCCATGAACATGGTCATCACGTCATGCGGACTCAAATGTTGCATGCAGAAACCTCTTCTCGGAGTCGACGGATGGAACTTCGGCGACCCTCGCGCCGCAGTTGATCCTGCATTTTACAGAATCCCATTTGTGAAACAAATCGCGGACTACAGAAAACACTGTAAGCCCTTACGGTCTTCGATAGAGTAGGTTTCTTATGGGTCACAGCCTGAAGTAAACTGACCCCATCGCTGGGAAATTCTCGAGCAAGGAGAGGACGCCATGAAGCGCAAGGTGTTGGTTGTCATCGTTACTCTGTTAGCGCTCGCCACGCTGGGCTTTAGTCAGGATCGCGATCAGCCCTCGGCCAAGGCGCAAGAACGCATCACCAAGGAAGTTCGCCACGAACTTCTCATGCTCCCCTACTTCGGCGTGTTCGACAACATCGCCTTTAAGGTGGATGGCTACACCGTCACGCTGCTCGGGCAGGTCGCGCGGCCTTCGCTCAAGTCCGATGCGGAGAACGTGGTGAAGCACATCGAAGGCGTTGAGAAGGTGGATAACCAGATCGAGGTACTGCCCACCTCGCCCATGGACGATCGTTTGCGCCGGCAGTTGTACCGCGCGATTTACGGATACCCGGCGCTCGAGAAGTACGCCCTGGGTGTGCAGAAGCCGATTCGCATCATCGTGAAGAATGGCCACGTCGCCCTCGAAGGAGTGGTGGACAACGAAGGGGACAAGAATTTTGCCGGAATGCGCGCCAACGGCGTCTCCGGAATCTTTTCGGTGACCAACAACCTTCGCGTGGAGTCGTCGAAGTAGAAGGGATGATCGCCGAACTCAACCCTTCCCGAACGGATCTTCCACCGACGGGCTTTGCGGCGTGAACAGTTCCGCGCCGTTCTCCGTGATGTGCATATCGTCTTCGAGGCGAATGCCGAACTCTCCACGAATGTAGATGCCGGGCTCGTTGCTGGTGGTCATGTTGGTCTGCAGTCCGGTGGTGTTGCCACGAACCAGATAAGGCCACTCATGCTCGTCCATGCCGATGCCGTGGCCCAGGCGGTGGGTAAAGTATTTG
>Ga0302179_10001199_pt1 | contig 15978 bp, 10 predicted proteins | sample I_Palsa_E3_1_FD_198788 | JGI IMG/M metagenome (GOLD analysis project Ga0302179, IMG submission 198788) | Peat permafrost microbial communities from Stordalen Mire near Abisko, Sweden - I_Palsa_E3_1 | ecosystem: Environmental > Terrestrial > Soil > Palsa > Peat permafrost | place: Sweden...
GCAGCGGGTCCGAAAGAGTGACAGGATATCCGCGAGGTTGGCTGCGTGCGGGCTCAGGGAGGCCGGGAATCGGGGCGCGGAAGATCCAAAAGCGAGAAGAAACGGGGGGGGGCAGTAAAGAGAGACACAAAGGAGCGTGTAGAAACAAGGAAAGGTGGTGGGTGGGTTGGGCGTGGGTGGTGGAGGAGAGGACGGACGGCGGAGGTGGTCGAGGTGAGTGTGTTTTAGCTGGACGTGTTAGAGTTACTTACTGCTATTCAAAGGGAAAAAGCGCCGGTGTGTGGCCCCTCGACCCTATTAGCCAACCAACTACCAACCACCAAACCAACCCGAACCACCTCCGTGCACCACCACCACGGACTACCTGCTCAGCTGGCTCTCCACACGGCTCGGAGCGCAATCACCCAATTCAGCTCACCAAAAGGGGCGAAAATCGGGCAAAAAAACTCTAAATGGCCGTGGCTGCACAGGAACTGCTCTAACCGACTACTGCAACGCTTGTAATTACTACGGGAATGCATATATGATTGCCTAGACTGTCGCCCCCTGCTGGATCGAGCTTGTACATACAATCATTAAAATGGGTGTGTCCGTGCAAGCGCGGCCGCTGCGCTTCTGCAGAGCGGCAAGAGTGTTGGAGCCAATTCGGATACGTAGGCAGTCACAGAGCACTGGCTGTTTCAGAAGATTGCCCGTGCCTGCGCTCTGTGCGCTGCCTGCAGAGAATCGGAGACAGAGATGCCCCCGGGTCGACGAGGGCCCGCCCACAGTGAAAAATTGTCTGTGTGCATTTTGCGTCGGGCGCCCGTTGTGAGATTAAAAAGGGGGGCAGCTGTTTAGCAATGGCCCGCCCTCCTCATTGGCTGCAGTGACAGACCCGCGGACCCAGATCTGCCCTATAGCTAACCATCTCTTGCCCATGACCACCACGCCCCGGCAGGCACAATCTGTATTCATCCCACGGTCCGAGCGTCCGTGTCTATCCGACTTAGAGTTTCGTGTAATTATACCGAAAGCCGCTCAAGAACTGGTTGAATGACGCAGCATTGTTAAGGGTGGCATGGCTCCACATGCACGCTCCCCGGACAAGGAAGCGAGTGGCTTGGACAGATGTCGCACCGCTCGACACTAGCTAGCACTTCGCTACTTTTTCTCCGTTTGTTCGTTCCATGTATCCGTTGTGCCTGTTGTCATGGGACTGTCGACTGCCAGTCTAACCCCGATGTCCCCTTACCAATCACGGCCCGACTATACGGTGTACTATGCAGGTTGAGCTTTAGCCTTTTTTCAGCCTTTGCCCCTGAAGGCAAATTAATTTGCGAATGATTAGCACATCAAATGAGCAACCCCGAACACAAGCTCTAGTATCGACAAACTCGCTACTGCACCCGAACAACAAGGTTTAGTTTGATTGTCGACAATCATCAAATTCGTCTATCTAAAAGCACAACACCCCATCCCTTTTGCCACGAGCCCTTTGCAATATAACTTTATCGCAGCCAACTTCAGATCACCAATTTCCCGATCGCTATACAAATAACAATGGCCATATAAATCCAATGCAATCCACATACATACTCGAAAAATTAACTCCTTCATAAAAGCCTAATGCCATATGACCAAAAGCAATGCCAAATCCCAATTAAACCAAAAGCAAATGACCGCAAAACAAATTGCGTTTCCTCTTATTCTTTTTCTTGGATAGAAAAACTATTTTAAGAGACGAGACAATGATGTAGACGATTCGTGTTTCCAATTCGAAACAATGGCATGACGTGGGCGATCGCCAGCCGCATCGCCGATGTCGGAATTCGTTAAGCGGAATGGATGATTTCCTCCCGACTCCCGCGTGACTTTCATTTACCCGGTTTGCAGAAACAACGCGCGCATGCGTCGAGCACGCGATCGGAGTGTGTCCTTATTCCGAGGTGGGTAGTCGTCGGAACGGCTTGCGAATGATTGCACCGAACCTCTGAGCGATCTCCTCCTCCAATCCCGTATGTGTTAAAGATCCTCGTCCTTCCACGTCGAGTACTTCGAGCCCCGATATATCGCCCCCTCGAGGCGAGTCCTCATCTTCGCTGTCGCTCGATCGGATTTTCGTAGGTGAAGCCCATTGTTTGGAACTTGCATTCCCCTCTTCTAGATTCCGCGGTCGATCGAGCAGGGCTCGTATCTCGTTGTCGTTGTTCGGCTTGCCGCGGTTCCAGCTTTGTTGTAACTCTGATGCTGCTTCCTCTTCGAATCGAGTCTTAATGAGCGGATCCTTCTCGAGCTCTGCAAACACGTCCGTATCCTTGGGGAAGAACGTAACTCGTAGGGTGATGATTGCAACATCTAGAACTATTGCAGAAACAAAGGCACAGATAATAGCAAACCAGTATGTTGGTGACCGGCCAATTCGAGTTAAGAATGTTCCTTTGACCTCATATACAAGGTTATCGGTGTACGTCAAACTCAGGATTATACACCACAAGAACCTAGAATCAGTATTTTATTCCGTAGAAGAAATTACCATCCGAAAATGGTTATAAGAGAAGTGACGTATGTGATGATAGTCCAATTCCTCATTTCGACGAACTCGAGTTTGACACAAATAACCATGATACAGACCGTGTAGACCAAATTTCCCAATGCGAAGATCCCGATATTCGAGCCATCCCTCCATGCGTAGATGTAAAGGGGGATGAAATAGCATATCACCGCTTGACAAACAGCAATAAACATCCATCCAAAGTACAACTTGAAACTGAATGCACCGTTCTTTTGACCCTTGGTGTACAACTCTGGAACAGCCAAGAGCGTTATCGCCGAGAGATCCTTGTCGAAGATTCCCATGACCAAGACAGGAAGGGAGGTGAAGAGCGTGTTGAACATGGACAAGGACCATTGTTCGTGGAGACTGGTGCCTGTATAACCGCAGTATCCCTGGTACATTGCCTGCGTGAGGTAGAAGAGCATTTCCTTGTAGAACGTAGCGAGGATATACTTCGAGATGCGCACGTAGAACCATCGACCGTGAACGAGTAACAATTTGAGCAGGAATCGGAATTGGGCGATAGAGTAATCAGATGATCTCGCTGCTTGCAAGCCTTCTCTCCCAGTGATACCGATTCCAACGTGCGCTTCCTGAATCATAGCAATATCATTCGCTCCATCTCCGATAGCAAGGGTAACTGAATTCTTGACAGTCTTTCGCACGGCACTGACCATCGCCGCTTTCTGACTCGGACTGGCTCGACAACAGATAACCGAATCGACCCCGACTGCAAGATCCAGATACAATGTATACAGTGTAGGATCCTGCTCGATGATTGCAAGTGTAGCACCATCGATGACGACGACAGAATGAGCGACGTTCTCCACATTCAACGCAAGACGAGCCTTCGCCATTGTCTCCTGTAGTTCCGGATCATTGTAATCCAATACAAAGACTTTGCTGTAATCCTTGATCAATCGACAGGAATGTCCAATATTCACCGCAGTCTCACGTTTATCCCCCGTTAGCATCCATAACTTGATATTGGCTCGTCGGAGTTTATCAATTGCATCGGGGACTCCTTCTTGGAGTTTATCTTCGATTGCTGTGGCTCCAGATACTTCGAGATCAACTTCGATCAAATCACCCGCCTTCTCAATCTTTTCCTGACGATCAACTAAACTTGTCGTAGCCTCATTGTAGATCTTGCGCCAATACGTGTACTCCTCTTCCGTCATGAATCGATGGCCATAAAGTAACGTCCGTAGACCCTCTGTCGCAAAATCCTGGATATGCTGGAACGTGCGTTCTAGAACCAAGCCATCATTCTCACAAACTCGATCATCGATAAGCATCTCTGGTTCATTCGATCTCTCAAGTGGTGATCCGAATTCTCCAAAAGCAAGTGAATGTCGGGCCTCGTACCCTGCATTCCCCTCCTCCGGATCCTCATCTCCCACAAAATGATCCTCTTGTCGTTGCTTAAGCCAGTCATCTAAATCCCTAACTGCCTCGAAGCGACTTCCGGAAATGCTCGGCCTGGCAAGAGACATTGAATGGCGACTTTGACTGATACTTATACGGGATTTGATGGCTCGTTCGGCTTCCATACTTTTGCGCGCGTTCACAGCGTTCTGCACACCCTTCGCCTTCATCAAAGCGAGTTCCGATAACCGCAGTCGTTCAATGATGATACTATCGGCGCCTTTACAGAACAGACAAATCCTTCCGTCGGGGAATTTGAGAATAATTGACATACGTTTCCTCGCACTGGAGAATTCGATGACGTCCAATATCGTGTACACCTCTGTAACGGGATCCTCGTCCATGCCATTCGGATGTGTCTTCAATGTTACCGTCCCGACTTGGCGATCGACTACAATGTATCCCATTTCCTTGGCTGCGTCAACAAGGGCAAGTTCATCGGGACTAGCTGCTCTGAACACGAAATCTTCTTCTTCCTCGTTGTATTCGGGAATACAAGTATGACATAACGCGATTCCAAGGAGAAACTGCCTTGCCCGTCGAGCAAAAATGGTATGAGGATGAGTCTGGATATACCGCAACAGTTCCATCGTTGTCTGTAATTGTTGAGGTTTCGAAGGAACTGCAGTGGACCTCCATGTCCCACTCCGCTGAACACCTTTGAAAACTGAACCACCCTCACTTTGACTGTCGCCATATACAAGAGGATCCGTTCGGGAGCGGTTCACACCTTGTATTGGCGCGTCAGGATCACGCTGCCCGCCAGTACTGAGACTCCTGTTCACAGTGGACATCGGCCTCTTTCCCTTCCGTTTCTTATGTTTCAGGAAGACTTTATTCGAATTCTGGTTTTCGCGCTGGATATCCAAATCGTGTAGCCATGCATAACCCGCAATCGTCATCTTTCGGAATAACATGACATTGTCGGTTAACGTCCCCGTCTTATCTGAGAAAATATAACTACCATTACCACGAAAATTCGAGGCCAAAATACCTGATTTGTCCTAATTCCTCGTTGATGGTGGCGGTTCTGGCTTCGCAGGGAGTATTGCTTTCCTCGTGATACAAGTCCACATCCCATTGCAACATTATCATCTGAGACAATTTGATGATTTCCATACTCACATACAATGCAAGAGGAATCATCGTATTGAACAAAATTATGAAACTTGCAACAATAGGCATGAAAGCAATCCTGCCTCCTTTCAGATACCATGAATGTTCCTCGGTCCGGGAGTGCCATAATTGATATCCTACGGTACAGAATACCGCGAGCGCAACGACGATGAAGACGACTACTAAGACGACCTTGTTGACGCGTTTTTGGAGAGTGGGGGCTTTGGTTCGGACGTATTTTGACGCGTTCATCCGGATTTTGGTTTCTTCTCCGGTAAAGACCACGAAGCCATAGATGTAGGGAGTGTTTCGTAGAATAGACCCTCGATATAGAATCTCGGTATTCGATAGCGGCACAGTTTCTTCATCCAGAGCTATCTTTCCCTCGAAATTATACAAATCCTGATTCGGATCTTCGCTGTGGATAAACCCACGTAAAGCAGCACAGGATTTCACATCATGACATTGTCGAGTGACTTGTGGGAGCGCCTGTCGAGATTTGAGAGTCGTCTCACCGTCCAGTGCCGCTGTTTCGATATACGCAATACCATTCTGTCCGGCTGAATATAATAGAATTAAATCAGCGGGGATCCATTCATCTCGCTTGATGTTCACGATGTCGCCTACTCGGATTTCTTTCCAGCGTTTTTCTACCCATTTCACTTCATCTTGGCCATCGGCACTTTTCTCGCTGCGAAGGACTCGGGTGTCTTTATTGTTCTCAACCTTGTCTTGTCGATGTCGTCGCCAATCATCGTAGCCTTCTCGTGCCATTGAGAGAGAAAGAAAGAATGATAGTGGAATAATCGTAGTGTAATTACCTGTCGTAGACCATCCGGGAATCATTTGCATTATCGCAACTACAAGGAAATAACTAGAGTTAGGAGGTACTTGTGTGGGGCGTACAAGTTGGCCACTTTTGAGAACTGCGCCCATAGTTGTCGAGGTAGGAATGAATATATCGTGTATCGCGAACTGGTGATGAGATTATCAACATACTCCCGTCCCGTCCGTTCGTCTATTAAATTCGTCCTTCCGCGTTCCGGTATATCGATCGGTATTTCTCTGCCCTTGCCTTGCGAAAGTAACCGTGGATCTCGCAGTCGTTTTATTCTCCTCATTACATCTTTGCATTTCTGCAGCAGCATGTGGCGTGTTCGATGGGACGTTGCCCAGTTTGAGTAGAAGGGAAGTGAAGCTTGAGTTACTTCAGGTTCGATCATAAGTAGTTTCTTAGGGGAAGGTTGGATGTTGGTCACCGGCGGGTGTATTCGTGCTTGATCGAGCGCAGCGTTAACAACCCGGATTGCATCGACATCTTCTATTGACACTGACGGCCGGCGTTCAGGGGATGCAGGTGGAATGATGTGGGTGGGAAGAGTAGCCAATTCGGTAGGTGATTTTGAAGATTCCAAACCCTCCTGTTTCGAAAATAGTTGTCTTCTCAAACTCCATCCTCGCGGTCGAGTTTGCCGTCTCGCCGGCTGTGGTTGTGATGCATATGTTGTCCCAGCACTTATTGACGGCGTCCGCAATATCCCTCTTATTTGTTCTTGACCAGGAGGACTAGTCGGTGGGACATGCGGCAGTTCAGACGCAATGGCTCCAGCTCTGCGACTTAGACTTGTCTGACTTGAAGAATGCTGTAATCGCGCTAATGCGTCCTCAGTAGTTATTGAAGGTGATACAATCGTTCTGTTTCCCAATGTTTGTACATCGCTTGAGAACCGTACCCGCGGCGCCTCGGACCGTGTTGAGCGAATACTCGGGGACCCTGATGGGGGAGGATTGTACTCGTGGCAGGAAGAACCTTGTCCATCGCGACTTCGTGGTGGGCTTGTTGTTCCTGGGTTCTGGGAAGTGGGAGACGTGTCTATGTGCAGGCGAGGTCTGTTGGGCGATGGCGTGCTCGGTCGCTCGGCGGTCTGTGAGTCGTCGTCGGCTGGAGACAAAGGTCCAGGAGAAGGAGGACTATGAGACGACATCTGAGAGGATCCCGAGGAGCACTACAGCGCGAACTACAATATAAGTTTGTATGTTATTTGGGAGAAGCGATATTTAGGCTTCGGGCGACATTACCTGTAATGAGGATGTGATCGAGGAGTTAGTTTCCAAATATTACGGTCATTAGAGTGAAATTGAGGAGGCCAATATCCTCAAACAAACAGCCTTGTAGTGAACGAAATTACTTGGCTGCAATTGCTGTCAAGCGCCCAAGTCAGGGAAACAAACCCGTTCTTGAATGGTGCAACAGGGTGGTGAAGAACCTTGAATTCGTTCGTGTTTATGCGGAAAAACCACTCTTCCATGCAATTAATTCACATACATATGTACATTCTAAAATTAACCAAGGCTATGCCGTCTGTAAAAAGTTAAAGAAGCGGGCGTGTAACGTGTTCGTGTTACTATTTGCGGATGATTCGGCAAATCAACGCCATGGCGGCACTAAATCACATACATAAATAAAACGAATCCAATGCTCCGCACCAATCACGGCACTATTGTCGCAGTCAAGCCTGGCGCTCTTTCTTGGCGGGTTATTGCATCACCCCTTGACTTTGATTAGATGGGTTCGCTTCGTTATCCGCACCTTAAATTAAATCAATGGACGGTTCGCTCGTCATCGCTGAAAGGTGCGTGGTTCCAATGCTGATGAAGGGAATAAGATGCGATCACATACGCGTTCTGGCAATATCTTTCTAATCCAGAGAGGAAATGCTTTTTGTGAGAGGTATGATATTTTGATGCTTGTTACGCCTCCGTTTTCAGTTGATGGTTGTCGTGAATATATCCTAATCAGGGGAGAATGATTTGTCAACTTAGCCCCCTGATTTTGGCTCAATTCGGTAATTTCAACCATCTGAAGACGTTGTCGTCAGAGTTGTCGGTGCGGCATGCCTCACAGTTACCTCATTGCTGGCAAGCTTAAGAGAAAGAAAGACATGAGCTAGCACCATGTGTGAGATCATTCCGATGCAAAAGGTGAGGTATGCACATGCGACGGTTAGTTCTTGGCGCCGAGCAAAAATCGGGGATCTGTAGGACAGCCACGGAACCCTCTGTTAAATCATGTCGCAAGCTACAAACGCTTCTGGACAAGAAACCGTATTCGAATAACCTCAGGGAAGGGCGTTGACCGCTTAAGGCTTCGGCCCGGCGACCTCGGCAGTTATTTCCAACGCGCAGAAATTAAGTTGCCAGTTACGGACCTCAACTTCGGCCCGGTAAGAATCTCCTTATGGCCGGAGGATCAGCGTCCAAGGGGCTCCGTGCTTTTTTGCTCCATCGACCCCGATAACGGAACGATCCCTGCATCTATTATGTATATGCATTGAGTTTCTTTGCAAGGCCCAAATGGAACGCCCCCAAATTGTGATCGGCGTTGCGTACGCGTCAGGAGGGTAATTTCAAGTCCACATGATATCACGTATTGTTTGGAGTGGGATGGCAGTTTCAGAGAGAAAAGCTTGGTAGGGGGCGGAGGTCGTCGGCTTGCATGGACACGTTTTTGTCACCGATTGTTGAATGAGGGGCCGGTGAGAAGGCTGCGGTGATTGAGCGGACCGTGTCCGATCTCGCGTGTGTTATGTCGATCCGTCACCAACGCACTTCGATTCGAGGGGCCTTAAAATTCAAGGGGTATCCGGTATCGCATGTTCCTGTTTACAAAAATGCCTGTGATATTCGGAAAGAGGACACGTTCGAAATTTCACCATGGGAACAAAAGCTAATGAGCTCTCTCTGTTAGTACGTGTAGGTAAACAAATTTCGTTTCAGCTACAAACCGATGATTTCGATAGTTTGTGACATTAGATTTTAGTGGGAGGATATATTAACGCACGGATCCAGCATGCAGGGTGGCGACAGCCAACGGGACGGCGAGTTAAAGTTTCCGGTGGCAAAGGTCAACCAACTGCCAAGGCAACGTCTCACAGCAAGGAAATATGCTTTGCAGCTGCATGGCAGATTGCAATCGCGACCAATTTTTGAAACGAGGAGAAGCGCTGATTGGCTGGAAAACAAAGGAAGGGCTAGGCGCTCTCTTTTTTTATCAGCCGAAAGTGTATCGACGGGGGGCTCGGACTTTTTTCGTGCTGGAACGACTCACACACACACACGCACAAACGCCTTGTTCTGTATTCGGTCGGACCCTGCTTGTGTCTGTCTGTCGCTGCCGCTGTTCCGCCGTTTCCTGCCTCGTCCCATCCTCCTCACTCACAGCCCACACCACCCGTCACAGCACCGTCTGGGAAGGCCATATCCCTGCCCCCCTCCCAGCATCCTCGTCGCCCCGTTCTGCTGCTGCTTTGGCGTCGTTACAGATACTCCGGTCGGATTACGGGATTCCCGCGCTTTTTTTATAGTGTTTTCGCCCGTTCTTTGTCCAGGTTATCTCATCCTCCACCCACCACCACCCAACCCGTCTCGACAGTGGGTTGCCACACGTTCGCCGCATAAACTTTTTCAAGTCCAACGAGCCGGTGTTCCAGCCTGCCTGCCGCCTCTGCCCTCCCTCGTTCGATCACCCGTAGAACGATAACAACACTCTTGCCACTTCTACTCGAGCATGCACCTGTAAGACACAGTCCTGCCTGAAGATACAACTATCCTGCGTTTGTCCTTTGACGACTTGTCACTTCTCTCCTTCTCGGTAACCGACAGCTTCCTCTCCTTGGAATACTCGTTCATTCTGCCCGCTCTAGTCGCTTTAGACGCCAATACAGCCGCTCCCGCAGTTCAGCAGCCATGCGACAACCAAATCGCTCTATTCCTGGCGTCCCGCGTCCAGTCGAAGTGCTATGGCCAAATATATACAATCGCGCTGCCCTCGATGTCACCTCCTCTCTTCCTCTCTCCACCTCCCTCACCAATCTTAAGCCGATGGTCGTTAACCTCCCGCAACTCCGGCAAGCGATGACCGAAGACGGCGGCCTCGAGGCTCTCATCGACATGATATCCACGACCTGTCGAGCCAAGGACCCCGAACAGGTCCAGATCCGGAAACTCGCTCTGCAATGTTTGACGCAATTCGGTATCCGTGGACCAGAGCCGATTCGAATACGGATGGTTGAAGCACAGATTTTACCTGTTTTTGCATCAATGTTGGAATGTTTCTGGAGGGCCATGGAAAGCGATATTCGTCTCGCTATTGAGATTGGATTACACCCCGCTGGGAACCCACGGACCGCAGCGGGTGTCACTCGGCCACCGCAAATGATGACTCGTCGCCGAGCCGTCACAATTGGATCGCCTAATGCTCCCGACGGATTCCCCGGTCTACAAATACGCTTCAATACCGCTCAGTCGCCATTGGCGCGACTGTCTGCTATTAGTGTGGAGCCTCCTGTGGATACTATTCCCTCTCAGCGAAGACACGTCAACGACTCGGAGGTCATTGTCACAGAATCGGACGGTGACAGGATGGATGTCGATTCACAACAGGCTCATGACGCTGATGAGGAAGTCGTTTCCGAGGATCCATTAGAAAATGAAGGGTTACGATCTCCGCGTCCTGAGGAAGATGGCCCCTACAGTTCCTCGTTCCCTTCCACTGCGGAAAATCAAGATCCATCCAGTACTTTTTCACCCAATGTCTCGCCCCGTACACAACCTGTATCTGTTATGGAGATCGAGGTCTCGCATGAAACCTCAGCAATTCCCCAAGCCGAAGCATCTGCTTCCGAGTCCATAACCACTACCACCATCCCGCTGCCTCCCTCTTCTCCCATTCCGGCTCCACCAATGTTACGACAGGTCAACGTTCAAGGGGTTCCTCCAAATGCGCCTCTTCTTCCCCGTGCCTTCCCTGGTCAAGTCAATCCACCAATGCACCCGATTTCGAAATGCTCAGAAGTGAGTCGAATAAGCTCGCTTCATTCCGCACATGGGTCCCGTGATCCGAGAGTTCCTCGAAGCGAAGATATTCACGATTGTCTTGAGACTCTAGGATACCTAACCAAGTATCCCAAGCTCCGTGCGCACTTCTTATCAACCCGCTTTTCTCCTTCTCTTCTGTACTCCTGGGCAACGCCGGAAGACCGCGTCAAGGATGTCAACATTTTTGAAATAGTCGAACGATTCACCTTTACCAAGTATCATCCAGAAAACATCACAGAATGGGCAGGTGTTGTGATGAGGCATTACGGCCGTAAAGATGACGTGGTCATGAAGCGTCAATGTGGCAATCTCCAATGTCGTAAATGGGAGACCGACGAGCCCGGCATGAAATTTATTTGTTGTCCCAAGTGCAAGTCCTTTCCTCCGCATCAACGAGATCTGATAATAGACGTCTTCGGTATTGTTCAAAATCTTGTTTTGGGCATGCATGGCCTGGCCATTCGAATTGGTGCAATGAACTTAAGCGGGAACGCGATAGAGAACGGACGCTGCATATGGAGCAGCAACAGCGCCAACATAATGAGTTGATACAGGCGGCGAGCGAGACACCTGGACCGGCAGCTGTTGTGAATATTCCAACGCAAAATAATGTCGCTGACGGAGGGGAACCAATGGATGGAATTGCTTGAGGGAGTTGGGATTGGATGCATTTGAACTATATGGAATTGGCTATGGTTACTGCATTTTGATGTTGTGCGATTGGATAGTTGAATTATCGGGCGTTATTTAGCATTGTGTTAGCGACAGGTAATTCAGCATATGCATACAAAGACTTGTAGATGTCATTCCAGTGATTCTCGAATTGAATTCGTCGTGTAGTAGGGTTGCGTGCCCTTTGACCGAATAAGGTCCACCTTCCCCGGCGACCACCTAACATGCCTGCTATTCCAGCCCCGATCCCGCCTCTGAATGGTATCCCTTTTCCTTTCGTAGTTCCTAAAAGTAGTTCTTGGCCGTAGTCTCCGGTTCTTTGCCCCTGGAGTCGGTTTCATGAGACTCGGGTATTGTAACTACACGTCCCTTGATCCAAATCCTCACACCATCGCCACCATCATTACCAAAGAATTTCTGGACTTCACTCGGTCTCGCGGCAATGACCTGGTAACGCCTCGGCTTGAGCACGGGTTCTGGGGATTGACGGAAGGTTGTCGATGGTGTGTTGGCATTCAGAGATGGGTCGAGGCATTGAAAGCTAAAGAGCAATATGGGGATGCTGTCGTCCCACGGTATGCGATAAGAAACTGGCCCGTCTAACTTATAGGGTGGTATTGGAGGCTACAGCACTACAAACCCTGAACGAAGTAAGCTTGGAAGATTTGGAAAAGTTCTCGGTGGAGGACGGACCTCTGACGGAGTTGTTCCCGTTCTCTTCCCGCTGAAACCGGCTTCTAGGACATATGCGCGTCGGTTGTATTGCTGTTCGGTCGTTCTATTGGATGATTGCAATTGACAACGAAGGCCTTGGTAGACGCACATTGCACATAGAGGAGCATAGCATGTCTGGATTGGTGCAGTCTCGGAAGAATTCTTCCCTGATGACCGATACAAGCTCAATCCTTGGCTAGGGGCATCATTTTATGCAGCAACAGATCATCACATGGAAGTTGGAACTGACTAGAATACCTGGAAATAAAGTTATGCAGGCCCATATCATGGAAATCTGATATGATCGCGGGTAGTGACGCAGCTTGCGATAAACCGGCCAACAATTCCAGAGCAAAGCACCAAGTACAGCCCGAGCCTGACTGGAAGCCGCAACATCATTCGCGCCTGCATTCTTAGCCCACAATCGCGTGCAAAGCCCTCCAAAGGATCTGCCCTTCGTTTGACAAAGTGGCACATTGTGTGTGGTCATCAGCCACATCTATTACGTGTGGCAACCTAAATTTCTCGCAGCGGGCACCCAAGCACTGAGACCGCAATACGTCATGTCGAGCAAATCATCATGACGATCAATGACAAAACAAACACAGCGCCTCCCTGCCGTATGCATCTCTCGCGCTCGAAAGTAGCTCGTCACGCCCGCACAACTTTGACGCATTAAACTTTCCTCTGCCACAAATATCTTCGAATGGATATTTCCAACCTACGTCACAGGCGCCACTACCTGTAGACCACCACAATGGAGCCAAGTATATATAAGATGCCAAATAAGATATCTCGGCGCTCGTCAATTCATCAGACACTAAATTCAACACAATGGCTGTTGGAGAAATTGCTGAGAACCCGTCTAGCAACGCGGTCACCCGCCCTACTGTTCCGAAAACTCGCGATGAAGATGTCGAAAGAAAACTTCGTCTCTACGGAATTGGACAAGCTTTCTCCAATGGTACCGCCATCTCACCACGCAATATTGATTGTTAGGAAAGTTTCCCTCCAACAAGCAGATTGATGTCGCTCTCACCAGCGCCGTTCAATCTGATATGCTTACCAAGCCAAGCAAGAGATTGAGCTCGGAGGGTCGAGAACTCGTCAAGGATCTTCGCGACGTCATCGATTCTGCGAAGTACCTATGGCTAAAGAAGAATTACAACGAGGAGCTCCAGTACTTCTTGTACCACACCATTCAAGCGTCGACCACCCCTGACTCGACCAACATCAATGCCCCGGTCAGTAAAGATCAGGCCAAGCAACACGGCAACGATGCCCTGAATGGATTGCGCACCCTCGGCCGCTTGATGGTCACCAACGGGCAATTTCGCAAACTTATCTCCGATGCCGGGTTATTGGCTCGCGATATGGCTGCAGACGCTGGTGCAAAGGCTACTGGCAAGCTTCGCCCCGACAAAGATCGTCTCGATCAGATCGACGAACCAGCACCAGACCACACATGGCACGAGGCCCCTCCCTCTTTCGGCGAAATGAAGGAGACCATCAAGTCCAAGACTCAAGGTGCTCGCGATACTGCACAGGAACAATCCGACGGCGTCCAACGCGATGCTGCTCGCGGTGCAACGGGTCAATCTGACCCCCAGGAAGCCGGGAGACGTGCCGCGGATGAACATGCAAATCAGTCCTCCCGCAGTGACGTTGACCAGAATGCGGGTGCCAATGCTGGAATCTCTTCAGCCAAGGACCGCATCTCAGGTGCAATCCCCGATGAGCACAAGGAGAAAGCGAAACAAGTCAAGGAGGACACCAAAAATCAAACCAAGGATTATCTCAAGGAGAAGATCCCTGAGGAACGCCGCGATCAAGCCATCAATCGATTGAAAAAGATGGTCGTCGAAATCCAACAACACGAAGATTACGGCGAGGCTATCGACACCCTCATCGGTCTCGCGGAGGAATACGCTGGACACACCAAGAAGATTGCAAAAGACACCCACGGCGAAGCCAAACGCACGGCTAGCGACAGCGATCTCCAGAAAGCTCAGAAAGAGCTCAAGACCCTCCTCGAGAACTTTGCCGATTATACCTCGATGGACGATATTTTCGATGCCTGTGATGATCTTATCGCCGACGCCAACAACGATCCCGAGTTCACCAACTGGTGGAAGCGACTTGATCGTTTTGTTCGCAAGTGCCTCCAGCAGGAAGGTTACATCCTCAAGGATGAATCCACCGAGGAGTGGAACAAGATCCAGGAGCAAGGACAATACTTCCTCAACGATCGCTACAAAGAGCACACCGATCGAGTCCTCGATGAAGTCAAGCGCTGGACCGATTATATGGCCAACGATCCCGACTCTGTTGCATTCGGCAACAAGGTTCAAAAACTGTTTGTCGATTTGGGCCAGGACAAGAATGGCAATGCTAAATTCAAGAAACATCTCCTCACCGATGTGACCGATGTCATCATTCCTGGATTCTTCGAGAACATCCGCTATGTGCCGGTACGTCCTTCTCGGTTGTAGTATCTAATGATAGGTCCCTCGAATTGAAGTCAGCGATCCAAACGTCGATGTAGTTGTCGAGAATCTCGTGATCGAGTCCGAGAACTTGTTGCCCAACATTCTCGAAATCCAAGCCGACAACTTCTTCCGATGGGGACGCCAGAAGCTTAGCAGCCAGAACATTCATCGTTTCTCTGTGCACGTCTCTCAGATCCAATGCGATCTCAAGGACGTCGCTTATTATATCAAGAAGAAGCAAGGATTCCCCAGTATCAAAGATACCGGTATCATGGATATCTTCCTCGGCGGCCAAGGGTTGTCATTTACTATGAAGCTCGCGACAGCTTTGCCCAAGGACCGCAACCGGATTTTCAAAGTCGAGAACGTCGATGTCACGATCAAGAACTTGAAGATCGTCCTGAAGAAGTCGAACCACAAGACTCTTTTCAATCTGTTCCATCCGTTGTTGATGTCTGTTGCGAAGCCTGCGATTGCCAAGGCCGCTGAAGTTCAAATCCGTCGCACCTTCGACAAGATCGATGAACAACTTTGGCTCGTGCAAAAGGAATACAAGAAGGCCAAGGACCAGGCTAAGGATCAATCCCCTGAGGAGACACAGAATATGTTCCAGATGTACATCAATGCGATCCAGCAACGCTTCACGGAAGTCAAGAAGAAGGCGGATGAGAAGACACCAAACGCCAAGGTACCCTAGATTCAAAGAATGCAACTAATTGTAGATGAACGTAGCTACCACCAAGGAGACTTCGCTTTTCCCCAATATCCATCTACCTGGCGGTATCTCCTCGAAGGCTACCAAGTACAAGGAAGTGGCCCGTGAGGGAGAAGAATGGCGTTCACCAATCTTCGATATCGGCTCTGCAAAGGCATCATCCAATATTCCTCCTCCGAAGAAGATCACAAGGAAATCTCCTCATCAACATACTCGTGCCACGATCAACGACCGCGAAGGCACGGCCACACACAAAGCTGGCATCAATCCCGAGGGCGGTCTCGCCTCCGGCTCTTCCAATGGACAGCAATATGGCACTGGTTCTTCTTTCAACGACCGTTCCACTGATACCTCAGGCTACACTTCCCTCAACCAAGGTGGCTTTGAACCCATCTCTGGATCCAGAGGATACATCCCCTCGAGCAACTACG
>Ga0302179_10001209_pt1 | contig 15904 bp, 23 predicted proteins | sample I_Palsa_E3_1_FD_198788 | JGI IMG/M metagenome (GOLD analysis project Ga0302179, IMG submission 198788) | Peat permafrost microbial communities from Stordalen Mire near Abisko, Sweden - I_Palsa_E3_1 | ecosystem: Environmental > Terrestrial > Soil > Palsa > Peat permafrost | place: Sweden...
TTGTCAGCAGCATTATTGTTGATACCAAGTGTTCTGTTCTCAGAGTCTGCATGTGCGACGAGAGGAGAGGAGACTATCTTGATCGGTGATTGAAATGCCCCTCTATGTGTCTCTGCAAAGAGGTCCAAGTAATCCATGCGTCTGACACTTCGTGGAAACATTCCAGGTGAAATTGCAAAGATGTCATTTTCTTGGAGTGCCGCCTTTACAGCCGAATGCCTGATCATTGGCGCGCTTCGTTGGGCGGGGGTTTGTAACGCGCTGGCTTTCTGAATCGATTTCACAGGAGATAGAGGCAATGGGTATTGATCGAAGGGATTACAACTCGGCGATAACTCAGGCTGATCTCTCAACTGCAGAGTGTCATATTTTGGCAAAGGACTTGCAGGCTCTGTCATTAGTTTTTGACATCGAATGATTTACCTTGTTCTTCTATTATCGCACTTCCTAATATTGGTGGAATATTTTCAGTGTGTAAAATCGTTGGAGAACTGCCGGGTTTTAGTGAAATACTGTTCGATCTCGTGGTCCGAAGCCTTTCGGGTGTTGCTAGAAATTGCAAAGGACTGGTTTTCCCAGCAAGCGGTGATGATGGCAGTGTCGATACACTTGTTCTTGTCCTACGCACACGTGAACCGCTCAATTCTTGTTCTTCTTTCCTGGTGCTCCTTTTCCTCAAGGTAACACTTCCACTACGCGGTGTCACTTTGCGGCGTAGTTTTGTTGTGGAAGTGATCTGTGATTCCTCCTCCTTGTTTTCTTTGCCTTGAAGTTCAGATTTGAGCGAACTTAGGCGGGTGCTTCGTCTCTGTGGTGTATTTGTTGTTGAGTTGGTTCTCTTGTGACGTGACTTTGTGATTTTGCGCGCTGAACCGGCTCCCAATCCGGGCGTTGGAGTCGAGTTGGTGACATCCTTGAATGGCGACTTGTCTCGCAGATGAGACGGCGTCAGATATTCCATGTCGCCAAATGGATCGATAACGGATTGCTGTTCTACTCACACAATGTTGCACAAACAATCGAGCGGTGGTGGTGTCGTTAATTATTGTGATCAAACGGAGTGTCTGCTTTGTTTACACGTTTGGTGCAAAGTCACGTGTGGTTGTCACGACAACAACATTTTATCTGTTGCATCGTTAAAGCTGATAACACTCACCCCGGTTGAACTTGGCGAAGATTTATGGGCCGTTAATATCTCAAGCAGTTCTCACAGTGGCCGCGGCATACATACACTACAGTCGGTGAATCCTGACGGAGCAATTTTGATTGGTTTCGCCAGGACGTCGAAAGAAATATTGCTATCTCATTAAGACTCATTCAAAGAACCCGGCCTCACTATATATAGCTACTACAGCATGCTTCCTAATACAGAAAAAGAGAGGGTTCACAAGCAAACAATAGACCAAACGATGATAAGCCTAGTTTTTGTCGTAATGGACTTTCATCGCTACATAGTCAGCCCGGAAACAGGGGTGATCTTACTTGTTGGGAAATACCAATAGCTACTCCAGTCTTCCTGCATATACGCTTTGATAACATTATTCTTCAGCACGTACTTCAGCTCTCCTTGTGGGCCAGGTGCACGGCGGAGATTCTTCAACCGAGCAAAAGTGCGCAAAATCGCAGTATTAGCAACAATATTGATCTCCCTCCCAATACATGAGTGTGGACCAAATCCGTAATTGATATACGAATCCTCTGGGCGGTCCAATTTGATTTCGAGAGGTTCAGGGAAAGCACGAGGATCAAGATTAGCTCCGACCTGATATTAGCGAGAATCAACTTTGAATTTAACCAAGTTCACAAACACCTCGTCGCCTGCCTTCAAATTGTACGTCACACCGGCTTCGTCGATGGTGCAATCTTCCTGGACACGGCGGAATAATCCGAACGATTGGGTGGACAAACGACATGCCTCCAAAGCGTATGCTCGTAGTTTTTTCCTTGATTCCTTGTCGTCAAGTTGCGCCAATTTAACAATCTCAGGCCAATGATGACTGTATTTTGGCTGCATATAGATATCCAACATTTGAATTGACTGTAATCAGAACATCCCTGTAGAAATTTACCTGTTGTCCTTGATTCGCTGTTGCAGCCGCCGCCGTCGGTATGATGATCCAAGTGATTTCATCCACAGACTTGCCTGCCTTGAGCAACCTTCGAATAAAAGCATTTCCGTAACTATCCAAGAATCCGTCTTCCTTGAAATTGTCGGCCAACTTCTTGATAAATCCGCCAACCGATACTTCCCTGACATTGAACTTAACCAATGTACTGAGAGCTTCGCATGCTTTGGTTGCAATCTTACGGAGTTTGAATGAGACGGCCTCATCTCTATCAAGGAAAACGTAAGCGAAGAGCACCGCCAGAATGTCGTATAACTGCTTCTCCGTGAACGGGTAATGTGGTTTCTTGTCCGTTTTCAACGGGAGATCAAAGAGTTGAGCCACAAAGTGCACGTGGACCATGTCGATTACACTATATTAGCCTTTGAAACATTCAGATGGTACTCTCGGACAGCATCAACTTGATAAAAATCTCCCAACTGGTAAGATCTCTCAGCAAGTAATTTCTCTGTAAATCTGACGTAGAAATCCCAGACTTCATCCATGCCTTTCGGAACATCTGTGTAGAGGGCCTTGATTACCGCGTTGCGTTGTACAGTATTTGCTGGCTTGTCGGCAGAGAGCATGTAGTCTACACCTCCGCTGAGTCTGGAAATCGCAGCTCCCCATACGACCTTGAATGTCTTTTGATCTCCAAGAATTCGCTGAACGTTCGCCTTGCTACAGAAAGCGAGTTCTGGAACTGGTTTTTTGGGCGGATTGCTAGTAAATTGGGAGATAATCCCTTGCTCCGTAAGAAGTTTGACTGTGTGCTTCGGAACCGTGAGTGGGTACAGGGCGTACACAGAATTGAACTCAAACCATCCCGGGAATGCCTTCATCAGTAATTTGTACATGCCGCCGCCATGGGCAACGTCTGGATCATGTTCCACCAATTGGTATCCGAATGCAGTCAAATTAGCCGGAGAGTAATCCTGATCTCAATCATGCGCCAAACGGATGCGTACCACTGTATAAAACCGATCTCCACGAACCAAAGAAACAGCATCACTCAATAGCCCAGAACCAATAACTTGTGTAGGACACAATCCGGCTCCCGGAGCCATAGGCTTTTTGGTGTACTCGACGACCATACCAGGATACATCTCAACGTTGTCCGGATGGTCATACAATTGACGAAGAGCTTCATGTATTCTCGGATTCGGATTGATTGCTTCAAATGTTTTGTGTTCAACAAGACCCAAGAATCTACGAAGCTCGTTCAAGGTGGCCGTTCTCCAAACGCGAGCTTGGCGAATTCCGAGGACTTCCACCATCCTCAAAGCCAGTGGAACTCCAGAATCGAAGGCAGCTATAATCAGGGGAGCCCTACGACTGAGATACCGGCGCAATCTTCAATACTTTCCTGGATAACTTTGACGAGAGTGGCATCATCAAATTTTCCATCTGGACCTCTGACCACCGTATCCATATTCAGATTGCGCTTTGAAGGATCGGGATCGATCTTGGCAAGCCACCCTTGCAGCCCCCCAACATATTCCTCAAGAGAAAGTTTATGAATATCTTTGCCTGGGAAAAGTTTCTGAGTGAATTCGGTAGTCCATTTGTCGTCACGATCAGAGATGGCAGAGTGCCATCGGTAAAGGAGATTGAATTCGCATGAGACTTGATTGCCAATTCCCGTTGGCGCACCTTGACTTGAATAGACGTGGGGTCCAGTCGCTCGAATATCAAGCTCCCAGAGATTTCCGGTAAGATTCAAACCGAGGATTGCACGAACATAATCGAACATGATAATGTTAATGTATATCCCACAGGTAACCCTACCGTCAGGAGTAGACATGAGGAAACTTACAGGCGTCCTGTTTGGAAGAGGTCGTTATCACGTTTAGCAACGGCGGCATCGAATTGCTTTTTGATTGCGGCTTGAATCTCTTCCTCAGATGCTGCTCTCATCATTGCACGGACTCTTTGCTCAACTGAATCTCGAACCGGCTTAGAAAATCGCCCGGCTTCATTGATGTCCGCCAATTCTCCGACAACATAATTATGAAAACGGTTGAATGAAACTAACAAGCCGCTGACACCGGGAGGAAAACCAAGGATCCTCGGTTCGGAGAATGTATCTGGTTTAAGCTTGCCATCGACGAACGTGCGAACGAGATCTTGTTCTTGCTGATTTGAACCGTAAAGCGGAGAAAGATCAAGGTAAGAAGACGTTTCGCTAATGTTCGGATCTGTGTGAGATGACCTAAACAAATCTACTGTTAGACCAGAGGAGGCGGGTTATACCATGGATGACAACTGTGGCGAAGTAGAAGAGAACACTACTGATTTTATTTGGGTGCTCTTTGTATTGCTTGCGGGCCATCACAGCTACATGTCAGAATAGGACATAATAGAAAGAACCGTCAAAGAGGACACCCGGGTCTGGAGGTGCAGCCATCTTCATATGTACAGCCTTGACGCTTTTTGCGTACGGAGTGTAAGCCTTTCCAAGGTCTGGATACATGATGTTCTCATATTAGCAATGGTGAAATTTGCAACGCACATTGTATTTCCCTTCTGGGTTTCTGTATTGATATGTATCACCAACATAGGAAAGTGGAGGATGAAGCAAAACGTTCCATAGGTTGGTAACAAGCCCATCAGTAAGCTTGGCTTCGGATTTGGATGTCCGGGGCAAAGAGGTGATGAACTGGATGAGTTTTTCCACCTTCAATAAGAATTTTCCAAGAGATTGAATGAATACCAAGTACTTGCTATCATCCTGGAGCCCTCCTCGGCGCATCATGCCCACATAATCAATCATGAGATCGAGATCCTGCGGAACTCGCATTGCCTGGCTGGCCAGATCTTTGAGAATGCCGGTTTTCGTTTCAGTGGGAGAGTAGTCAGACTCGTATCTGCCATCTCCATACCTGGGAGGAGGGGGGCGGAAGGAAGCATTGAGGAGCTGGCCGATTTCAGATAGCCTGTTCGACATCAAGAGATTGTAAGGCAATTGGTTTGAATGTGAGGTGAAGCGGACAGCGACGACTAAATAAAGACGGCGTAGCCGATTCAAGTCCAGAGCGCAAGTGGCAACCAGTTACAGGTCCCCGCTCTTGCCAAAGCGTGGGTGGCATAATAAGGTTGAGATATGCAGGTCGGCCTGTGCCCTCCCACTCATTTCCCATTCCGATATCGGGCACGCCTCTTCGTCGCCGATCGCCGAGACTGAAAAGTCCACTGCTCGTACCTAAGAACACGGTCTAAGGGACTAGCTGTTACTGCCGGATACCGACTGGGAGAATCCAGTATGGCCTCGGTTTTCAGCGAGATTTGCAGTTGTGGTAAGGAATCAATCGATAAAGTAGCCGGACGACATCAAAGCGGCGGACTATTGCGCCCCGTGCTCAACAATACACACAAACTTTATCCGGGGACACACCCCCGCCGCAACCGTGATGCACGAGGCGCCATCCCACCTCATAATTTCCATAAATAATGCCCCAAATTCGACCAGTCATATCTCTCGCTAAAAGCCGGAGAGATAGATATAAGAGAGACGAAGCGTAAGCGATACCGGAGCTTTCAAACTCATCAGTTCGGAATGTGGAAAAAGAGTGCAAGACCACCGACAAGGACATCACCGATTGGAGGCTAGTTCTGACATCCCGTTCTCTCGTTCAACTCGGTTCGATTAGTCGCCGATCGACGCTGATTGAAATTGGTGATAATGAAGTCGCAAGGAAAGGGAACCGACTGCCTGGCTTGTCATGCAACTTGTGTCACAAGAAGACTGATCGGCGTCAGGTGCCCTTTCCTTTGTCCCTCCCAGAGCATATGAAATACATACGTCCGAGCACGCTGACGACAAGCGTCTTTCACCGTGACTGGATATCATGACATCTCCGACTGCCAAGCCTAACGGGACAGAATGCTCAATCTCCTCTGCCTCGACGGGAAGGACGAGCAAATCCTCTGATGGAAGTGGGAAAAAACCCCAGTTTGGTAAGTTGGCTGCCTAATCGCAGACTTCATTGCGACACTTGATCAAATGCACATCAACTGAATAAAAAGCGCCAACTCTACTTGATTTTCTCTTCTGACACTGAGGTCAAAAAGACAGTCGTACACGAGATCAAAGATCTATCAATTGCTGGCCACCCTGGATTTGAACAAACCTACAGTTCGACTGTACGAGCATATTACTCTGATATGCACGAAGATATTCGGAAACATGGGAGAGAGCGAAGCATGTCAAAGGTTAGGGCAATTCGAGCTCTTGTTCTTTAACAAGCTTCGAACTCTTCCATGTTTCTTAATGTCTTCGTCCATTCCTGGCCAGTAATATGTTCGTGTAATCTTATTGTAGGTTCGCAGCCATTAAAGCTACCCAGCACCATGACGACCGATCCTATCATTGCATCTATTTCTTGATAAGACTAGATTCATCCACAGGAACTCATTCTTGCAACCACTACTTGACAGGACCGCTCTAAAATTCAGCTATGCTTGCCAGCAGAACAGTGTCCCATATAGAGAGAGAAAGATCAGAAATTTGGGTATAAATCAAGTCCACACAAAAGTTCAGGAATCGATTGATGCAATTTTTCATCACAAAACAGGAAACGATAGAAAAAGAACAGGGAGGGACATACCGTTACTTCATCTTCAATGCAGAGAGACACCAGTCTCCAAGTTCAATCTCCTCCATTTTGGCCACAACTTCAGCGACCTTCTCGACTTCATGAATGCCGCTCTGCAGTAGCTTTTCACATTCAATTTCTCCTCGGACTTGTATTGCCTGCCATCGCATAGACTTTAACTCTGTTATCGCGTCGTCCAAGGCTAGTTTGGGGCCTTGGAGAACTAGAATTCCGGGATACCCTGGTTTGGAAATCCCTCGGAGGGAGTCGAGAGATTTGATTGCTTTGCGTTTCGTTGTAGATAAGAGGTGGTGGAACCAGATTAGGACAACGAAAGCCGGTGCATCTGGCACGGGGCTACTTGAGACTGATTGTTCTGGAGCAGTTGCTTCTATGGCAGATATCGTGGATGTAGTTGGAACGTGTTCTCTGAAGGACTCGACGATTTCAAGTAATCGTTCTTCGGTGGAAGAAGACAGGCCATCGAGGATCGAGTTCAACTCCTTTTGTAGAGATTGACGCTGAGACTCGGATAGTCTTGGTGCCGAAACCGCAACGATTGGGTTTCTCTTCGAAGGGTAGCTCAGTGGCAAGGTGAAAAAAAGACCGACTCCGTCATCCACAGACAAATCGAAGCTCAGGGGCTACTTGACAATTAGCTTATTTATTGGAAGAAAGTACTTCAGGAGGGGAGTTTTTGCGCCAGGTAAACTCAGTAGGATAAGCGGCTTGTAGCAATGATATTTCGGTGTTCTGTCGTTCGGCATTTTCATCATCGTTCATGGCGAAAATCTGCGGCAAGGTTTTGATTGCAGCGTCCAGTGGGCGGTTCCTGTCTCCTGGCTCCTTATTGGCTCATAACCGGCGCCTCGTACGTGGTTTATTTAATTTAAGCGCTATCCTCGGCGTCCGGTCCAGGAGATCCTCCCTGCAAACCAACCTTGAGCTTGTAGCCAACAGTTTCGGCAATCGCGTAACCTTGGCAGCGTCGACAGATTCTAATCCTTTCGCTTCGTCGCGAGACAGCCTCGGAGCAGATACAATGGACACGCCCGGCAGAGGATCAAGCGAATTCCTCCAGACTGAAGCGCCGGGATCGCCTTCTCGAGAATTTCCTCCGAGTTTGAGTACTTTGATCGGTCCTTCAGGTACGGGAGGGTTGCAATTTCCTCATCCTTATACTGATGAGCCTGAGGAGATGCCTTCACAGAGTGAAGCAAGCACCAGAGTACGAAAGAAGTTCAAAAAGGCACCGTCAGCACCTGGGGAGCGCGCTGATTGTAGGCCGTGGATAATGTAAGGGCTGTTCAGAGATTTAAAAGTGGTTCCGGGCTATACACCGGCGGCGTCGCAGCTGAACCAGGCCTGGACTATACGACTATGGATGTCGAGGGATTTAATGCGTCTGCTGAGATGACTGTTACCGATTATTCTGCAAAGCGATGCATGACATCCAAGAAGATGAGAATGCTGTCCGATTTTCAGGAATTTTTCCAGTATGATCGGCCACCGTGGTCGAAAGTTCGGTGGATAAACGTCGACGGCTTGAACTGGCCGTGCATTAAATTACTGGCAACGAAGTTTAAATTACATCGTCTTGCGATCGAAGATTTACTCAGTGTTCAACGAACCAAAATTGACCTGTATCAAGATCGTAGTCTCCTTGCATCTCCCAATTGACGACTAGATACATACGTATGTCTACTTCTCCATGTCCTTATCGGAGATGACGAACGCATTGTTGTTGACGATGAAGACACAGCTTCAATGACAAGCTGGGTGGAAGATCAAAGAACGTCGGATACATCTTTTTGGTCGAAACTCAAGGATCTTCTCAAAGGGACAAGTCAAAATGACGATATGATGAGAGATGCAGAAACCGCTGCTGGTATGGATCAACCGCAGAAACTCACGGTTACTCCAATTGCGCAGCATTATCACCCGGATCGGAACCTGATACACGAGCAGATCAAATCCTCGAGAGAGACTAATTTGACTGTCGCGGTTGAACAGGTTTCCATCTTTTTGACAAGTGATGGAACCGTGATTACATTCTTTCAAGTATGTATCCAGGCAATTGTGGAGCTCACAATAGCAATCGGGCAGGGCAGTGGAGAAACCCATCATGCAGCGCCTTGGGTCAGATGCCACAATCCTTCGAACTTCTGAAGACCCCTCCTTGCTCCTCCAAAGTATCATCGATGCAGTTGTGGATCTGTCATTTCCTATCGCCACAGCTTATCAAGAATTAATAGCAGATCTTGTACGTGGCCCGTTTTCCTCTTCACGACTTATGTTTAGGAAATCGATGTTTTGACGAATCCTCAAATGGCACATACGAGAGAACTTCACATTGTATCTGGAGAGCTCAATATCCTTAAACGAACCCTATATCCGCTCCACAATATGATCAACGCTCTCAGAGATCATCGTCCCCCTAAACGACCCGGGTATTTCGGCTCTGCATCCGGAAGTAGTATGCCTGCTACTCCTCAAGCCCCAAATCCTAACGAATGCGAACAAAAAGGAGCAGATATTTCGGTCGCAGCTCGAATATATTTAGCTGATGTCGCGGACCACGTCCTTATTCTCACTGAAGAGGTCGACATGTTACGCGGCACAGTCGAAAACATGATTAACTTGGTTATCTCCGTTTATGCGTTACTTACGGTTAGATATTCAACATGGTCGCGTCCACTCAAAACGAGTCGATGAGGCAACTTACCATGGCCTCCCTGATTTTCCTACCATTGACCTTCATCACTGGATACTTTGGTATGAACTTCAATATAGAGCACTGGCCAGAACTCGTCGATAACGGGCCAGTGTTTTTCTGGAAAATAGCCATTCCGACAACAGTAGCGGTTATTGTCATTCTCATGTACTCGTATATAACGAGGTTGTTGAAGACTTTGAATAGACAGGTGGTGAGGAAAGGTGTAAAGATACGATTACGAAAAAACCGTGAGATGAGACGACATCGGGGCACGGGAGGAGTAACTAGATTCGATACCAGCGCCAGGAAACTTGCTGTAATGACTTAGGAAAAACACAGGTCGGCGAGTTTTATCAGAGTGGGACGATTCGGTGTATAACGAGGGACAATATATGTAGTAATTTATTCGTTAAATTGTAATTGTAGGAGCGTTTTGCCAACATCTTCCAATATTTATCATGGAATCTTGCGCTCCCGGTTCCCGGCGATTACATTGTCCTCCGATTCAAGGCAATTTATCAAAGCCGCATGACCACTAGTAGCGAGCGGTATCTTTATCGGCCTGGGTACTCGTCAGATAAACCGCCGTAAAGGGGTCTGGTCCAAATCAAGATTTCAACCTGCCCACCAGAAAACGGAACCGAAAAATCTTTGTTGTCCACACAACCAACTCTCCAACTATGGTACGTCTCCCATCCTACCTTCCCTCATTGTCCATTTTAAACTCTGGACAGTATTATTTAATGATGATTCCAAGATCAATGCATAGTTCATCTGAGACTACTAATCATGCGGATCAAAATTTTCGCTCCTATCTGAAATTTTCCTCCTATGCGCGCGTCAGTCATTTTTGTTTTGTATAATAGATTCTGACAGTGTTAGTGATTAGATGCATCTATGGAGTTCAGGCGCTGTATTTAATAAGAAATTGAGAGATTAAGACAAAAGAGAATGTCTATAAGAGGGAGACCTCCGGGGTTTTCTCCTTTCGTGTGTTTACGGTCAGCCAACAGGTTGTATGCGTCTAAGAACTGTATCTCGTATCATACCAATGTCCCTCGACTCTGCGGAAGACGAACTGTTGTCTTTACATGTCAAAGTCTGTATCAGAATCCTCCCAATGTAACGCGCGGTCAGCATGCGAGACAAACAAAATTTTCCAGCTGTCGACAATTTTCACAGGCCACAGAGGCGGTTCAAGAAGACTCCTATGAACCCTCGGCAATGGAGCACCGGCAGCCGTTCACTGATCTCGAGCAATCGACCGTCAAAGAACTTCGCCATCTACTAGCGAGTCGATCCCTGAAAACAATGGGCACCAAGAAAGAGTTGATCGAGCGATTGCAAGCTGTCGCTCAGAACAATACAAGCAGTACGGAGGCCGACTCTAATGAAGATGCGCCACCGACTCGAGCTGCTCCGTCTGTCGATCAACATAAGGGTTCGGGGGGATTGTCGAAACTGACTGTCAAGGAATTACGAGGGATGCTAGCTGAGCGAGGCTTGTCGACTCAAGGTGTAAAAGCTCAGTTGATAGAACGTCTAGAGAGCTCTGCAGAAACGAGCTCACTCGACGGCCAAGTTGCTGAATCAAACAATGATTCAACTGCTTTGCAAGACGCTACCTCACAAGAAACCGATAGTACCAACGATTCTTGGATCAGCCAAATCGAAAGGGAAGTGCTGTTTGCAGAACAGCAGGCGGCTATATTCGCAAGCCGATTGTCAATAGTTTGTTGTTCGTTGGGTTTGTCGGAAGTTCTTGCATCTTTGAGAGTGCGTTCATTGAATCAAGCGGCATTGGCCCTCTCCCTTTGCGGCATAAATTCTTCCCTGCTGGATATTGAGTTATCTGCATTGCGGATATCATTGGTATTATCAATGATCCTATCGGACAGACAGTTACAATTAATCTTTCAACGACTCGAGGCATCAAACACCCAAATCACCGCGCTCGAAAACCAGATCGCAGCAATAAGATCAGAACCCTCAAGTCTATCACCTTCGACGACAACGATCCTTCCTTCGTCACCTACTACAACCCACATCGACAACCTTCACCAAAGGCTAATACAAATCTCTGCCGAAGTATATTTCACCAAAATGTGGCTCCAATTACTCAACGACCCGAAACCTGCCATCAAACAAAAATACACTAAACTCGTCCGAGAACACCCCCGAGACGAGCACTTTCTGCGTAAAGCCTACCTGAATCATGTCCGCATATTCTGTTCACCAGGCCGAAAAGTGGTGGAAGAGGACATGCATCATGCCTTGTTACTGGCATTGGATGATTTATACGCTCGACGGAAAACTTCGCGGACTCGCGTCTCTGATCGTGTCAAGATCTTGCCTGAAGTTAAGGAAGTTGCGAAGGCAATACCGAAAGACGAGTCGTCTCTTGAGGATGCGGAGCACAGGAAACGGATATCGCGAAACCAGATACTGGCTGAGATCTGTTCGACACTGTCTGAAAGTTCAGCTACCCTTCCGATCCAACTGAGTGATACTCTTCGACATCGATATCCACGGAAGTCTGACTCCGATGCCGCTCCCGGCGAATTTTTTAATCCGATGTGGCAGCGGCTTGATCTTCTAGATCATGTTCAGGCTATCAGTCCTGGAGTCGACGATGCCGAGTATCTTGTCACTTTCAGAACTTTCAATGCTGCGGCGGCTTTCGTTAATCAAGTCGATGCACACTGGTTAGACGACAAGATGACGGGCCAAGTGTACGCTACTTGGATCCCTCTTGAGACGAAGCCTAATAACGTCGTCGCAACCGTGTCATTCCCGCGAGCAACGATCGAACCGTGGAGAAATTCCGCCCTAATACACGGCGCTGGGATGTCAAACTGGAAATTCCCACTTGTAGATTGGGGACGGTCTTTTATGAGCGTGCTTCAGAGGATGAAGCTCGTGGCTGGCGGCAAGAAAGGGGATTGTCGATATTGGACAGTTACTGGCGAGTATGGACATGTGGTGATTATGGAGGCTGCGTTCTCGGATCCAGCGACGATGAAACGGTTTGTGGCAAGTAAGAGTCAGCATTATCTGAGCAATCCATGGAAAGATCGCTTCTTTGTGAAGCAGAAGGATAGGTATACTTCAATTGTGGGGGAGTAGTGCTAATAAATAGATTTTTCCCAGAATATATGCCTGAGCCGACGACTGAGCGCCGAGTCCCTAGGTTGAGGGATATGTCTATTAAGGCCTTGAAGAAAGTTTTCAGAGGGAAGTATGTTTGAGATATGATACCCAAGTAAATTTGCGACAGAATGCAGTCCTTAAAGCCTGTGACAAATCTGAAATGATCCCCCTCATGCGGCGGGTTCCCTCCCAACCGTCGCCTGGAGGCGAATGTGCATATTACTCCAAACTCTGATTCCGCAGAGCTATTTTCTTGGATGTCTCTGTCTCCATCCCGCCTTAATATCAACCGCCCAACTCACAAGCTCCTCCTTACTCACACCATCTCTAATACTCTCCTCCACATTCTTGGCCACCTCGATAAAATTCGCATTCTCCTTATCCATCCGAAACCGCATAAACCGCCACCGTCCTGCCGTGCCAACTTTCTTATCCCATCGACACTCGATGATCGCGTTTTCCAGCGGTATTTCCTGATCTAGCGAGGTTTGGATTTTTCTCCAGTCTTCTTCAGGGACATACATGTCGCTCCACTTGGTGTGGCTGTCGCGACTTTTGCCGCCTTGCCAGATTGAGAGCTGGAAGAGTGTGCCGGGGGGGATTGCGTCGTAGGGGGTGCGGGTGGTTATGTTGTGGGGAGACTCGGTTATGCCGACAGGAAAGACGAGGTTTAGGAGGAAGTCGATTGAGTTCTCGTCGTCTGGTTTCCATTTAAGACTACTATTAGGAACAAGACGGTCTGGTAGTGGAGGAAATACATGTGCGGATCTGTGCCGCAGATGTACTCTGCAGCCAAGGCTGTAAATATTAATCCATCATTTCCGTGAGCCAGTCGAGGTAAGATCTCCCGGAACATCATATCTATCCCATACGCAAATTGCATCGACTTATCCTCAACTCTACAATAAGTCACATTCCAAAACCCCATCGAACACAAATGCAACATCCTGAAAATCCGTAGGATGGTGTTTCACAAACGCCCTGTAAGGTTTCAATACCAATTCAATAAAGTACTATATTAGCCTCGCCGTCAAGGCTTCGGAAGTACGCCCAACCGAGTACTTAGATTGCGTTGCATGAGGTTCTTCTTGTCGACTATTAAGGCATCAAAGACCAGGAACTTGAGTTGCTCAGTGCCATCATCGAGGATATCATTCACGATTTCGCCGTCGAGAATGGTGTCTCGGTGGTACTTGTCTTTTCGGTAACTTCCTGGAACGACCTGGCCTTTGGGATCAAGAACCGGGAGCGGGAATCTCAGCTCTGGGATCCAGTAGTAATTGTTTTTTCGATCGATCTTGAGTAAACACAGCGAAACAGCGGAAGGGAAGTACGAGGTAGGTTGCTGGAGTGAAGTTTCCCCTTTGGGGATCAGTTGTGGTCATGTACATTAAACATCGTATTCCATCCGACTTTTCACAAACATAGAAACTACAAGTAAGCCAATGTATGGTATTAAGGCAAATACTCCTCCTTCTTGAGGGTCTCAAAGTGTCGTTTCAGAAGACTCACTGGCTGTGCCCCTGAAATTACTATCAGGTAGCAGGGATGTAAATACCTGGAAAACTGTTTGTCCGGCGGCTAAGAAGGACTTGGACTTCTTCTCTAAGGCCATAGAGCCCTTATCCTTGAAGTTGAGGCCCGAGGTCACTCAGCTCGGGAATGGAGCCGGGCATAGCTTCAATCCCTCCGACTGCGGAGACTGTTGACTTTTCGCAAGGCACGGTAATTTAATATGGCGGCCGAAAAGCCAGGAGCGCACAAATTCCAGTTCAAACCCGGAATGTGTGGGTGTCGAATCCCAAGTACTCGGGTCGCTTGGTTGGAGACTAGCTCTCCACGAGAACATTGACCTGTCCAAAACATAACTGGAAATATGAGATATTAAAGAAGAAATGCCTGCATTGCCATGTGCATTCAGTTGAGATCTATCTGAAGAGTGATCAGGATAAAGTTGGTCGGGATCGGAAGATCCGCGTCAGCCACCAGAACTGAACCGGGCGGGTTACAGCAGTCCAGGCCGCCCTGACCACAGCACTCTCCCACCACCACCACCACAAATCCACTCTCAATGGTTGAGGATTCGCCAAGCAAGGCATCTGCCTTTTTCATCGACCGACTCGTTCAGCCCATGCTGGGAGGCCTAAACCCTTCCTTCGCCCCTGTCTCCGAAAATGGCAAGCCGGGCCTTTCCCTGCCCGTCATGACACGCAACTTCCGTCGATTCTCAGCTCGGTAGGTGTCCGCTTTCGTAACTTCCTAACCTCGTAGCGTTGGGGTTATTTTTGCAGTGCAGTGTAAGGTGGAGGATATCCTGGCGTGGCGAAATCCAGTGGAGACGGTTGCGGGAATGCTGATTTTCTCGCTTGTGACGATCGATCCATATTTGCTGATACCGCTGCCGATATTCATACTCATGTTCGCACTGCTTATTCCCTCGTACCAGGTGCGGCATCCGCCTCCGCCGTTGACAAAGTCGAACTTGCCTGACGAAGTCACTCAGACGATATCGCCGCCTCCGCAACCGGCGAAACCAGCCTCCGAGCTGAGCAGGGATTTTTTTATGAATATGCGGGATATTCAGAATGTCATGGATGATTTCAGTACTGTCTACGACGTAGTGAGAGGATGGATCTTGTATGTTACTACGTTCAAGAATGAGCCGTTGTCGTCTACTATACTCGCTTTTTCGGCGCTGGCATCGATTGGACTGGTCATGTTTGTGCAGTATTTACCGGTGCGGTGGATTATCTTGATTGTTGGGAATGGGGCCATCTTCGGTTGTCATCCCATGTTGTATCGTCATATCACCACAAATTACATCACTCCCGAAGAAATCGAGAAATTCAAAGAACGAATCGAGACATTCGCCATGGAAGATTACATGCCCCCGTCCCCTTCACGGGATGTAACTTATACCGTCGAGATTTTCGAATCAAGGAGGCTGTTGCCACCCGTTCCACCAAGCTACCTTCCAGATTGGTCGCCTTCGCAGTACTCGCCATTTCCTCCGCAATTAACCACCGGCACCAACAAGATTTCCGTCGTCTCACCGCCACCTGGTTTCCGGTTCACAGAGCAAGATTGGAAAGTCGATCAGGATAAACGGTGGGCGGCAGAACGGGAGACGAATGACGACACGGGGTTCTGGGGCGTGGAGGAGGACGAGCTGGACCGGGAGGGCGACGGATGGGTGGTCTATGAGGCTGGCGGGTGGAAAGTGAGAAGGTTGACACGGGAGGTGGTGCGGGATGTTGAGAAGAAGTAGTCATGTATGTTATTGGCGTTGCGGGAGTTGAGGGATTGCATTCCAGCGATATTTGTGATACGTATGGATT
>Ga0302179_10001210_pt1 | contig 15887 bp, 10 predicted proteins | sample I_Palsa_E3_1_FD_198788 | JGI IMG/M metagenome (GOLD analysis project Ga0302179, IMG submission 198788) | Peat permafrost microbial communities from Stordalen Mire near Abisko, Sweden - I_Palsa_E3_1 | ecosystem: Environmental > Terrestrial > Soil > Palsa > Peat permafrost | place: Sweden...
TGCTGCCACGAATGATCAAGGAGGCGCGGCCGGACGCGCGCGTGGCCATTTTCTGGCACATTCCGTGGCCGAATCCGGAAGTATTTGGGATTTGCCCATGGCAACGTGAATTAATCGACGGGATGCTGGGAGCTGATCTGATCGGTTTCCACATTCAATCCCACTGCAACAATTTCCTGGCTTGCGTGGACCGTGCCGTGGAAGCGCTCACGGCCTACGACCGCTTTGAGGTGAATCGACAAGGGCACTTGACCAGAGTGCGGCCCTATCCGATCAGCGTTTCGTTCCAGGAGAACGGCCCGCCGCCGGAGCCGTACCGCAGCGTGGGAGAACAGGTGTCGGCCATCTGCAACGAGCTGGGTATTCACGCTTCCCTGCTCGGCGTCGGTGTCGACCGTGTCGATTACACCAAGGGCATATTAGAGCGGTTTCGCGGGATCGAGCGCTTCCTTGAATTGAATCCTTCTTACCAGCGACGTTTTACGTTCATACAAATCGGCGCGCCGAGTAGAACGACGATCGGACGCTACCAGAGTTTGCTAGAGGAAGTGACTGCCGAAGCGGATCGAATTAACGCCAGATTTCAGGCCGGACGCTGGGTTCCGATTGTCTTGATGAAGAAACATCACTCCCATGAGGAGATCGCGAAATATTACCGCGCCGCATCGATATGCCTGGTCACTGCGCTGCATGATGGGATGAATCTGGTAGCCAAGGAGTTTGTTGCGTCGCGCGACGAGGATCATGGAGTGCTGGTGCTGAGTACCTTCGCAGGCGCGGCACTGGAGCTCAGCGATGCATTACTGGTGAATCCATACGACGTGGAGCAGGTGGCCGCGGCGATCCTTAAGGGCTTGGAGATGTCATCCGAGGAGCAGATCAGCAGGATGCAGCATCTGCGCGACCAGGTTCGAGAAAACAATGTGTACCGGTGGGCTGCGAATCTCCTGTCCGACCTTACCGATGTGCGCATCGACACCCCCGAGCGCATCGAAGTGCAATGACGAAAGCGGTTCGCAAAGCGGGTCATCTACTCACGGAATGGAACCAAGTAGCGAATCGGATCGCTGTCCGCCGTGGCGTGGTTGTTTTCCTGGATTTCGACGGCACCCTGGTGGACATCGCTCCGCGACCTGAGCTGGTTAGGTTTCGGCGAGCGGCACGCGTCGCTTTGCAGCGTCTGGTCCGCAATCGTAACGCTCGGGTAGTGATCATCAGCGGACGGCGGCGAGCGGAACTCCTACAGCATGTGGGAATTCGAGGGATTCAATATTTTGGCCTGTATGGATGGGAGCGCAGCGCCAACAGTGTAATGCCCAGCTCGGTTCGCAGCGCTCTGAATCGAGCTCGAAAGAAGCTGGATTTTCAACTGCGCGCCTATCCCAGCGTGTGGGTAGAAAACAAGGTCAGCAGCTTGTCGATTCATCTCTTGGATGCCCCCGCGGCGATTCAAGACATCGTGCGGCAGCATCTTCGCGCGGCGCTGGAGGCGTTCAAGCGCGAACTGAAAATGGTGGAGAACATACGAGATCTGGAAATCTTGCCGCGATCCTTTCCGAGCAAAGGCGATACGGTGCGGCGACTTTTGTCGCAATCGGCTTTTCGCCGAAGCTTCCCGTTCTATTTTGGAGATGATTTTTCGGACGAGTCGGGGTTTGCTGCGGTACGCGCGGGGGCTTCGATCCTGGTGGGCGAAGCGCGAGAGACTCGGGCCCGGTACAGCTTGCAAAACCCCTCGGAAGTCGCCACGGCGCTGGCCAGGATCGATACCCTCGTAGACGATAAGAACCAACCCGAACGGTAGCTTAAAGAAGCCGATCTCGCCGCTCACCTCCACTGCTCCCCGCAAAAAAAGCCCCCCAAGTCCCTAAACCCTGGAAAAGATACCGGAATTCCTGTACCTCAGGCGCCTATAACCCTTTACGCTTTATATATTTAGCCGAGCTCAATTACGCCGCACCGGTTGACTGCCGAAGTGCCCATGGCATCTAAGTTCGGGTAGAAAAAATACCCGCCAGACCCCCGGCCCGCGCGGACATACCTAAGGAGACCCCGATGTGGAAGCGCTTTGCATATCTATTACTAGTAGCGGCCTGCTTTGTACCTCTGGCATCCGCACAGGACGACGAGCATGTTCAAGTGGGGGTTTTCGCCGACTACCTGCGGCTATCGCAAACCGACAACAATTTTGGCGGAGTGGGGGCGCAGGTCAGCTTTCACGCTTACAAGGAGTTCAAGCTGGAAGGCACTATGGCCTATGACTTCAACCAGACCTTCACAGAGGGTTTCACCGACAGCACCGGAACATTTTCGACAGCAAGAACCGGTTTGCGGGTTCTTCACGGAGAGTTTGGGCCGCGCGTCAATATCGGGCACCACGCTATACAGCCGTTCGTGACCTTGAAGGGGGAATCATCGATTTTCGATTGGACGATGCGCCGGCGACGCTGGGGACTTTTTTCAGCAGCGTGAATGGATTGCGCGCAAATAACGTAAACGGCGTGCTGTATCCTGGCGGAGGTTTCGAGGGTCACCTGGGTCCCGTCGGGCTTCGGCTCGATATCGGCGACGAAATGTATTTTAACCACGGAACACACAACAACCTGCGAATAGCATTCGGCCCGGTCTTTCGCTTCTAGGCTTTCCGGTCAAACCGAAGGCTAACTCATAACAAGGCTTGTCCTGTCCGCGAGGACCGGCCTTCTTATTTCCTGTCGATCAAAAGAAACCAGCACGTACGCAAGCAATCAATGGAGACCGGGCTCGCGAACAGCGAGCCTTTCGGCTGGCGTCAAACGGAGTTTGCTGCCAAGACACGTTTCGAACCTCACGGCTTGGGCGGCATGAATCGAGTTGCAACGGCGGACCAAGACACGCGAAAGACTTGACGGTAGAACGGCCTACCCAAGCGTCGAGCAGTTCGCTATCTCCGGGAGCAACGTCAGCGATGTGCGCTGCGGACTCTTGACGCTAGTAGAGGCGGAAGGTGACTTCGATCGGAACAATGGTGGCGACCACACGGCCGTTCGGCCCGGCTGCAGGCTTGAATTTCCAGGTCTTGACCGCTTCCATGGCTTTCTCGTCCAAGCCCAAGCCAGGGCTTTTCAAGACAGTAATGTTGACCGCGCGGCCGTCGGGAGTGATGGTCACCTGCAGAACCACCGTCCCTTGATACTTGGCCTTCCGCGCTTCATCGGAATATTGAGGAATTGGACAGTACAAACACACCGGGACGCCAACGCCGTTTACGCCAGCGCGAAATGCGCCGCCACCGGTGCCGCCCCCTTCTCCCGGGCCTAATCCTCCGCCCGAGCCGCTACCAATTCCACCCATCTCGCCGGTGCCGATACCGCCGCCACCACCCGGGCCACCGGAATTATTCACCGCCGCGGCAAGTGGGTCGCCCATGTTCGTCAGGTTTGGGTTATTGACCTTCAGATCGGGCGGACCGAGCAACGAGGGGTCCATCGGGAGTTTCGGCGCTGGATTCTTAATGGTCGCTTCCGGCGGAGTGAATTGGGTCCACTTAAATTTCGGTGCACGTCCCTTGGTGGGCGGCTCGATCGAACGGTCACCGCCGCCGCCCCCGCCACCAGCCTTATTCGCTCCGGCGGGAAGCTTGGAAATGTACGGCGAAATGTCCAGCGGCGTAGTATCAAACGCCTTGTTATTGGCCTGCGTAGGACGTTCACCGCGCCACAGCAGAGGTACCAGCAGAAGCGCAATCACCGCGCCATGCAACGCGAACGATCCGATTTGCGTCCAGCCAAAATTCTCGTCCTTGGTCCAGATGTCCTTGACCTTCACCGGCTGAATTCCAGGCGGCAGAGGAGGTTGCTTGGACGGCGAGAAAAACTCCTTGATGCGGTAGCCAAAGCCACCAAAATTTGTGCCCCAGTCGACGGCCAAACCGCTGTTCATCGGGCCCTTGGGAACCGGACGGGAACTGAAAAAATCCTTCAGGTTTTCGCGAAAGCCGCCGCCATATTGGGTCGGCATGAGCGGAGAGTCAAGTTTGCCTTCGACCTTCACCGGCTTTTCGGTCAAGAACTGTTTGAGGTTCGACCAGAAGCCGTCGGAGACCACATTTGCGGGGGTGTCAAATCTGGGGAGGGTTGAGGCTGGAACGGGTGCGGACGCTTGGTCCGAGGAAGGCCGAACATCGGGCCGACTTAGCTTTAGAAGGTTATCTGACACCGGTTTCCTTGACTATACTTTAGACGCGAAGAAAATTCGGTCCCACCGAGAGTTACGATTCGCCCGGTACAGGATTGGTTGCACCGCCCGCAAGCTGACACCTGTGCACTTTCATTGTAACATACGGAATTACACTGCCTTCCGATGTTTCCCGCCGGACAACTCTTGGGAAATGACGGTACAGAAGGGATTTCCCGATCGAGCTATGGCCGAACCCCTGGAATTAAAGAAGACGCTCAACCTGCCCAAGACCGAGTTTCCCATGAAGGCCAGTCTCCCGCAAAACGAGCCCAAGCAACTGGCAGCGTGGCAGGAATCGAACTTATACGAGCGGATTCTGGAAGCGCGGATCGGCCTGCCGCTGTTCGTTCTCCACGACGGTCCGCCATATCCCACGGGTGAAATACATCTCGGCACCGGCCTCAACAAGATTTTGAAAGATTTGGTGGTCAAGACCAAGAGTATGGCGGGCCATTACGCACCCTACGTGCCCGGCTGGGATTGCCATGGCCTGCCCATCGAAACCCAAGTCGAAAAGGAGTTGGGCGGGAAAGGAAAAGTATCTCCAGCCGAGTTCCGCCAACTATGCCGAGAGTTCGCGACCCGCTATGTAGAGCAGCACAAGCGCGATTTTAAGAGGCTGGGAATTTTCGGGCGGTGGAACGATCCTTATCTCACCATGAATTTCGGGTACGAAGCCACCATTGCGGGCGCGTTCCTGGAGTTTATGGAGAAGGGCTACGTGTATCGCGGGCGCAAGCCGGTCTATTGGTGCATCCACGATCAGACCGCGCTAGCCGAGGCGGAAGTTGAGTACGAAGATCATATAAGTTCATCGATCTGGGTGAAGTTCGCGGTGGGCGGCGGCGGAAGCGGCGAGGCGACCAAGCTCGGCAGCGACGTAAGCGCGGTAATCTGGACCACCACGCCCTGGACGATACCGCACAACCGGGCGCTAGCGTTCCATCCGGACTTTGACTACGCCGTGGTTGAAACTGAGAAAGGCAAGCTGTTGCTGGCGGCGGATCGTGTCGCCTCGCTCCAGGCAGAATGTGGCATCGCCGAGGCGCGCGTCATCGCAGCCTTCAAAGGGCGAGACTTTGAGGGCATGGAGTTCCAGCACCCCTTCCTGCCGATTCAGGTTCCAGGGATTCGGGCCGCGTATGTGACCCTCGATCAGGGCAGCGGCATTGTGCATACTGCGCCCGGCCACGGAGCCGACGATTTCCATTCCGGGCAAAAATACGGATTGGAGATTTATGCGCCGCTCGACGATCGCGGTGTGTATCTGGAAGGCCTGGCCGAGTACAAGGGCAAGGACATCTTTACCGCAAACCCGATTATCGTGAAGCTCCTGGAGGATCGCGGCGCACTGCTGGGCCATCACAACTACAAACACAGCTATCCGCATTGCTGGCGCTGCCACAATCCGGTGATTTTCCGCGCCACCGAGCAGTGGTTCATCAGGATTGACGCTGCTGCCCGTGGCCATGAAAAGACGCTACGCGAAGAAGCGCTGGGCGAAATCCGCGGGGTCAAGTGGATCCCCGCATGGGGCGAAGACCGCATGTACGAAATGATCAAGGAGCGCCCGGACTGGTGCGTCTCACGCCAGCGCTTCTGGGGCGTGCCAATCATCGTGTTTTATTGCGACCGGTGCGGAACCCGGCTGGAAGATTTTTCAGCGCTGTGGAATGTCGTGAAGTGGTTTGAGAAGGAGGGCGCGGACGCCTGGTACAAACATTCGCCCGAAGAGCTGTTGCCCGCGGGTGCCAAATGTTCTTGCGGGGCCTCCAGCTGGCGGAAGGAGAACGACATTTTGGATGTTTGGTTTGACTCCGGTTCCTCGAACCTGGCCGTCTTGAAGGGGGCGGAATGGCCGGCGGACGTGTATTTGGAGGGACCTGACCAATACCGTGGGTGGTTCCACAGCTCGCTGCTGGTGGCCACTGGTATTCGCGATCACGCTCCGTATCGAAGCGTGGTGACTCACGGCTGGACGCTGGACGAGAAGGGTACTCCGATGTCCAAGTCGCTCGGGAATGCCTTGTATCCCGAAGAAATTTGCGAGCGATGGGGCGCGGACCTGTTGCGCTTGTGGGTCGCGTCGGTGGAATACCAAGCTGATGTAAAAATGAGCGAACGGGTGATGACTCAGCTCAGCGATGCGTATCGCAAGATTCGCAACACCTTTCGCTATGGGCTCGGGAACCTGGCCGACTTTGATCCAAGTCGCGACGCGGTGCCGAACTCGGAGTTGGATGAAATCGATGCGTGGATGCTAGAACGCACTGCGGACTTAACGAAAAAATGCCGTGAGTGGTACGCCGCGTACGATTTCCACCGCGTGTATCACGCAATTCACGATTTCTGCGTAGTCGATCTCAGTTCGTTCTACTACGACGTATTGAAAGATAGGTTGTACACTAAGGCGGCCAAAAACAAATCGCGACGCTCCGCACAAACGGCGGTATGGAAAATCAGCGCGGCGCTGGTACGGCTGGCCGCTCCAATTCTGGTTTTCACGTCCGAAGAGATTTGGAAATACTTGCCGAAGGGTCAAAGCGAGCCTGCCAGCATTCACATGAGCCTGTTCCCGGCGGAGCAGGAGCTTCGCGCCGGAATGGCGCCGGCCAAAGTAGCGACCTGGGAGCTGCTCGGCAAAGTACGCTCGGAAGTACTAAAGGCGTTGGAAGCGGCGCGCAATGAAAAAAAGATCAACTCCGGGCTCGAAGCGAAAGTTTTGCTGCATGCCGAACCCGGATTGCAAGATCAATTGAAGGAATACGGCGCATCGCTGCCAGGACTGTTCATCGTGTCGCAGGTGGCCTTCCCGGATGCGGACGCGGCCGGCTATCGATCGGAGGTCATTCCAGGACTAGAAGTAGCGGTGCAAAAAGCCGACGGCAAGAAGTGTGATCGGTGCTGGAACTATTCAACGCGCGTCGGTGAGAATTGGCGCTATCCGACAGTGTGCGAGCGTTGCAGCGAAGCGCTGGCTGAAATTGAAGGGCCAACGAATTGATCATTCCGCGCAGATTGCGGTGGTTGTGGCTGACACTGGGAGTGGTGGTATCCGACCGCGCGACCAAGGCGTGGTTTGAAACCCAGACCAGCGAAGGCTGGCGTCACGAAGTGATTCATAACTTTGTGTATTTGGTGAACAGCCGGAATTCCGGCATCGCCTTCGGAGTATTTTCCGACTCGAGTTCCCCATGGACCCGAATTTTGCTGATAGCCGGATCGGTCGCGGTGATCTCCGGCCTGGCGTGGTTGTTTGCCGCCGGACACAGCGGAGGAGCGGCCACCACCGCCGGATTGGCGCTGCTGGTTGGCGGTGCCGCGGGGAATGTCACCGATCGCATCGTGCATGGCGCGGTCACCGATTTCCTGGAGGTTTGGCTGGGAGCCTATCACTGGCCGGCCTTCAATCTGGCGGATTCCGCCATCACCATTGGCGCAACCCTGATTATCCTGGATGTCTTTTTTGGTTCCACACAGCCCACCGGCGAAACCTCGAAGTCCAAGCGCGGCCAACGCGCCGTGGGCTGAAGCATGTCTGATCAGCAAGAATTTATCGTCCCTCCGGAAAATACCGGCGAACGCCTAGACCGCGCGGTTGCCAGCCGCTTCCCGGATTTGAGTCGCACCCGTGTGCAGGAATTGATCGAAGCCCAACTCGTGCTTGTCGACGGTCGTCCGGCCAAGGGCTCCCACAAGCTTCGTAAGTCCGAACGCGTGACCGTGGAACCGCAGCCTCGCTCCCCGGTCGTGGCCGAAGCCGAAGCCATCCCGCTGGACGTGGTCTATGAGGACGATGAGGTCGTAGTAGTGAACAAGGCCGCGGGAATGGTGGTGCATGCCGGCGCGGGAAACTCCCGCGGAACGTTGGTCAATGCGTTGTTGGGCCGTGGGCAGACGCTGGCGAAAGGAGCCGACATTCTGCGTCCCGGAATCGTGCATCGCCTCGACAAAGAAACGTCAGGGATCATTTTGGTGGCCAAGAACGACGCGGCACACGCGAAACTTGGTGAAGCATTCCGGCAGCGCACGGTAAAAAAGAGTTACATCGCGCTTTTGGAGGGCAAGCTTCCCAAGGATTCGGGGCGGATTGAGTTGGCCATCGCGCGAGACCCAAAGCGCCGCACTCGCATGACCTCGTTGCGCGCAAGTGCGCTGCCCGATGCGCGCGATGCCCGGACGGACTGGCGGATATTGGCGCACGTTGCCGACAATACTCTGGTGGAAGTGCAGCTGTACACCGGGCGAACCCACCAGATTCGCGTACATTTCTCGGCCTTGCATCACCCCGTAGTCGGAGACACGTTGTATGGAGCCTCTGCGCAACTTCGCGTGGGTGAAAACTCCCTGCCACGTCTGGGTCGTAATTTCCTTCACGCGGCGCGGCTGGGATTCAGCCAGCCAAAAACCGGGGAATGGATTGAAGTCCGAGCTCCGTTGCCCCGGCCGCTGTACTTGTTCCTTCAACAATTGGCGTCCGCCGCTGGAGATGGGCCCTCTCGAATTGACGCTGCACTCGCCGGGTACCTATAATCGATTTGCAATGCAAAAAAGATTGATCCCGGCGGTGGTTTTGACATTGTCTCTTTGTGCCGCGAGCATCCGCGGCCAAGATCCCAACCCAGGCTCACCATCCAGCCCAACCAATCCCCCGACGTCGCCCCAACAGACTGGCGCACCGCAACAGCTAGAAGCCGCACCGCAGGTGCCGGGCGGGCGGATCACCCAGGTCGTGAACCTGGTGGACGTATTGTTTACTGTACTCAACCGGCGCAATAAGTTAGTGCCCGATCTTGGCAAAGATGACTTCAAGATTTTCGACGACAATAAGCCGCAAGCGATTCGCTACTTCAGCAAGCAGACCGACCTGCCGCTTCGTATCGGCATGTTGCTGGACACTTCGAACAGTATCCGGGATCGCATCAAGTTCGAACAAGATGCCGCGACATCCTTCCTGTTCAACGTAATTCGCCACGGCAAGGACCAGGCGTTTGTGATGACCTTCGACGATGAGCCGAACATTTTGCAAACTTTCACCGAGGACACCGGGCGGCTGCGCGACGAGATCGTTAAAACCCGGGCAGGGGGAGGGACCGCCGTCTACGATGCGATCTACGACGCCTGTTTTAAAGAGTTGAGCCACCCGCCGCGCCCCCCGGGAGATCAGCCCGACGTGGTGCGCAGGGTCATGATCGTGATCAGCGACGGCGAGGACAATCTTTCACGGCGGACTCGCGCGGAAGCCATCGAGATGGCCCAGCGCACCAGTGTGGTGATCTACACCATCAGCACCAGCACTCAATGGATTCAGCTTTCGCAGACCAATCCGGACAAGCTGGCCGACCGCAAGACGCACCTGACCGAGGGCGATCAGGTTCTTCAGGATCTGGCGCAAGAGACCGGGGGTCGGGCTTTCTTTCCCTATCACGTGGATGATCTGGATCAATCCTTCCAGGACATTGGCGACGAACTGCGAAATCAATATTCGATTGCCTACAACCCATCCGACTACAACTTAAACGGGAAATATCACAAGATTCGAATCGAGACGCCCGACCACAAGGGCTACCAAGTGCGCGCGCGGCGAGGCTATTTCGCCAAAGCCAACAGCACGCCGGGCGCAAATCCCTCCGGCGTATCGCGATAAGTTCCAGCAATGTTCAAGAAGCTTACTTGGGGGTGTCGGTGATCAGCACCGCGTCCGATTCGAGGTGGCCTCGCTGAATCGCAATCTTCGATCCGTCCTGAGAAAACACGAATCGGCTAATTCTCTCGGTGGCGAAGTGCGTCAGCGGCCGCGTCGCCGCCGAGCCACCCAGCGGTTGCATCCACAAATTGTCAACTCCCTTTTGCTGCACCACGTACACCATCGCTTTCCCATCCGGCGAAAACGACAAGGGTCCCGATGCGCGCTGGTCGACATCCTGATAGGTAGTCTTCTTGTCGTCGATGGAGTACAGATTCAGCACCAACTGGTGATCGAGTTCGCGAATATCCAGGCTGGCGATGGTCTTGCCGTCCGGAGAAAGCACCCAGGGACCTTCCACCGAATCCAGCGCCGTTTGTGGCGATCCGCCCGCAACCGGGATGCGTTTGATGGCATTCCCGTCCGGCGCATCCAGGTAATACACCCACTTTCCATCTTTCGAACATTGAGGATCGACGTCGTTCGACCCGTAGGTGAGCTGCTTTTCGTTTCCGCCGGTCGCATCCATCCGCCAAAGATTCACCGCCGCGGCGCGCGCTCGGCCCACCGAGCGGAACACGATGTACTGCCCGCCTCCACACGAGACTGCGTCAACTGACAAGTGCTTCGCGTCTGAAAACACTACGTTTTCGCCGCCAGTCGCGCCGACCAGCCGAATATCGCCGGCCTGGGGAATCACCAGCCGACCGTCGGCCGCCCAATCCCACCGCCAGATCGGTACGTGGGACGTCAAGGGCACTGCGCTGATGGTGTCCGGCGTCGCCATCGACGCAACGTCGAGCTCATACTGCAGCTGGGTCTGATTGACCGCCAGGCTATGTCCGTCCATGGCCACGCTCGGATGCAAATAGTTGTTCGTGTCGGTAGTCAGAAGGCGGAACGCACCGCCGGGATAATTCAGGAACCCAAGTTGCCGTCGAGACAACCCGGTTTCCGCCAGCGCGGAGGAAACCACCAGTCCGCCACCATTGGGGAGCCACGCCGGATCGAAGTAAATACGATCGGCGGTGATCGCCACGTCCTTGGTCTTGCCGGTATTTACATCCACCGACAACAACCCGCCCAACGCATCGTGAGTCGGTTGATCGATCGGAATTACGATGGTAGTACCGTCCGGCGACCATGCCGGGACACTGCTATCCGTCGCGATGGGCCGATTGGTGAACAAGGCCTTATTCGGAGACCCGTCGGCATTGGCGATCAGCAAGTCGAAGTTTGGGGTGTCGTGGTGTGCGCGAAGATACGCAAAGCGCTTGCCATCGGGAGAAAACGTGATCGGAGAATCCACATCCCGCACCAACAGACGCGGCGTTCCTCCCAGCATCGGAGCGGAGTACAACGCCGCGATGGTGTGCTCGGACTCGTCCCGGCGCACGCAGTAGATATAGTTGGCGTCCGGAGAAAAATTCAACCCGGCATATCGGGTGGCCGCGGGCGCCACGATCTGGGTGTTACTGCCGGTGGCGATATGTCGAAGCCACAGGGATTGCAAACCGTTTTCGTCCCGCACGTGAAGAAGATATTTGCCGTCAGGCGACAGCGCGGCCAGAGAGACGTGGCCGTTGTTGGTGAGATTTTCGATGGTGAAGTGTTCGAACGGCGCCGGCCGGCTGCGTTGCAAGAGGGTGTAGGCCCCATATCCCGCAATGAGCAAAATGACCAACGCCACGGCGGAAAACACTCCGGTGCCCAATTTGTTTTTTCTCGCCGCCTCCACTAGAACCGAGCCGCTCGATTTCGAACTGGCCTGGCTGCGATCGGAGCGAACCACGGCGGAAGCAACCGCTTGCGACCGCGTCGCAGAGACGGCCATAGTCCGCCCGGAATCGCTCTCTCGCTGCAAACGTTTCAGATCTGCACGCAATTCCGCCGCGACCTGGTAGCGGGTTTCCCGGTCTTTCTCTAACGTCTTGTTGATAATGCGCTCCAGCTCGGCAGGAATACCCGGGTTCAGTTGCACTGGGGCCGTGGGGGTCGAATTCAGGATTTTGTCGAAGACCACCGCGCTGGTCGCGCCGGGGAAGGGGCGCTTTCCAGTCACCATCTGGTACATGACCGCCCCGAGGGAAAATAGGTCGCTGCGTCCGTCCAGCTCTTCCCCGCGAGCCTGCTCCGGCGACATGTAGGCGATGGTCCCAACCGCGGTGCCGGGGCTGGTAAGTAAGGTCGCGGCCTCGTCCGCCAAAGTAGCATCGTTCAAATCGGCGCCTTGATCACGAAATAACTTGGCAAGACCGAAGTCGAGGATTTTCACCGAGCCCCGATCGGTCACAAAAACATTGCCGGGCTTGATATCCCGGTGGACGATGTTTTTCTTATGCGCGGCGTCCAACGCATCGGCAGCTTGGATCGCGATCTCCAACGTTCGTGGGATCGGCAGAGAGCTAGTCTCCAGCAGCTTGTCCAGGGATCGGCCCTCGAGAAGCTCCATAACCAGAAAGGTACGACCGTCGGTCTCTTCGATCGCGTGAATCGTGCAGATCGAGGGATGGTTCAGCGCGGAAGCGGATCGCGCTTCACGCACAAAGCGCTCCAGCGATATCGGATCGCGCTCCAACTCGTCTGGTAAAAACTTGAGGGCCACTTTGCGGACCAGTTTGGAATCTTCCGCCTCGTACACCACACCCATGCCACCGCCGCCGATCTTGCGGACAATCCGGTAGTGCGCAATGGATGAGCCTTCCATAGATTTGTGTGACCCACGATGGTAGACGGAGAGAATAGCGCGGTCAATTGCCGCACGGACGATTGCTGCCCGGACGATTCGCAGAACTCAGCTCGGAAGATTCGGAGCGTTATCCTCTGGGCGCGTAATACCCTTTGCGCGCAAGCACCTTGTAATCGTGATTCGAAGTCTCCACTTTGATCTTCCTGAATTTACCGTCGTGCGCCGCGTTGGTCGGGTAGTAGCCCAGGGTGTACTGACTGCGCAGTTCTTCGGAGATTTGGTCGAAGGCTTCGGCCAAATGCTTTTCGGAATTCACAGCAATCATGCGTCCTCCGGTCTCCTCGGTGATTTTTCGGGCTACCCCGGCGTTGCCGCCAAAACGAGGGTCCGCGACCAGAAGAATGTGCACGACCGTATCGGTTCGCTGCGCGGCCTCAATGGCTTCCTCAACGCGCACCTTGCTGCCCTCATCCTGCGCGTCGGTCACCACCACGATGGCCTTACGGCCGGCCTCAGTGTTCAGCTTCTCGTTGCAGGCCAGATACAGCGCGTCATAGAAGGCGGTGCCCACGCTGTTGCTGGTTGGCAGCGGGCCGGGATTGATTCTTCCTCCCACCGGGGCGTTAATGCGCGTCTTGCGAATGGCGCGGTCCAGCTGACCACGATCATCCGTGAAGTCTGAAAGCAAATCCACGTCGGTGTCGAACGACATGATCAGGGCTTCGTCCCCTTTTCGCAGCACCCGGTCCAGAAAGCGCCCGCCGGCATCCTGGATGGCACCAAGCATATTTTGTTCGCTGCCGGAGGTGTCCAGGAGTAACGCCAGGGTGATGGGAAGTGATACTTCCTTGGAGAAGAAGGCGATCTGCTGATTCTGCCCATCCTCTTCGACCTTGAAATCTTGCTGTTTCAGGTCAGTGACGATCCGCTTGCCCTTATCTCGTACGGTGACAAACAGGTTCACCAGGTTTACCTGGGTTCGAATCACCGGGCCTTGCGCGGAAGGTTCCTGTGTAAGCGCCACAGAACAGAGGGCTGCCGTCAGCCCGGCCCCCAGCATCAAAGTTAGGCATACCATCAGGAGCTTCTTCGCAGAACGCATGTATACTTCCCTTGAAACGAGATGTCCGGCCAGAGTGACTTGCGGCTGGGATGCTTCCGCCAGCGTAAGATGCGATGAAGCGGTGCGGGGGATGCGCGGTTCCCCGGTTCGAACGCGCAAATCCAAGAGAAGTTTCGCTTGAGGGCCATGAAAAGTCCACGAAAAACCTTGCTTGGGGCAGTGCTCTGCTGCTCGACCTGCATGCTGTTGGTGAGCATCGCCGGGGCGTTACCAACGCCGCGGGCCACTCAAGGACAGAGCGACGCGCAGGCCAAAATTGTGGTGAATTCAAACCTGGTGATTTTGCCAGTCACCGTTAAGGATTCCGCAGGAAATCTAGTGCCCGACCTTCGCAGGGACGAGTTCCGCGTTTTGGAAGATAACGTCGAACAGCGCATTGACGTGTTCACGGCTGAGGCTTTCCCCCTTTCGGTGGTCATTCTGATCGACAACGACTTGAAGGATAAAGATGCCGCGGCGGTGCAGGCGAGCTTGGATTCGATCCTGCTGGGGCTGAGTGATCAAGATGAAGCGGAGGTGTGCAGGTTCGATCAGTTTTTTCATCCGGGCAAGGGATTCACGACGGATCAGGACAAGCTGCGAACCGAGCTGAAGCGCACCAAACTGGATACTGAACCTTCCGTTGGCCCTCCAGGCGGGCCCTTCAACGGTCCCGTTATCAACAATCACTCCGTGGTCGACCAACAAGCGGTCAACCCGTCGGAACAACTAATCAAGGGTCAGCCGACCAAGGGGCTAGACGACGCCGTCTATGCTGCCTCTCAGTTGCTACGCGACCGTAATCGCGGTCGCCGCCGGCTAATCGTTTTAATCTCTGACGGTATCGACGGCGGCAAGAAGTTCAACACCTTCAGCTACGATCAGGTGGTGCATACGCTCCTGGCAGAAAATGTAACGGTGTATAGCCTGGCGGCGCCCAGCGCTTTGTTGGAACGTAGGGTTTCCCCTCTGGATCGCACCGTTTCACGGCTAATACGTTACGCGGATGCGACCGGCGGTGAGGTTTATCACGCCACCAAGGAACATAGTCTCGAGGAGTTCTATTCCCGCCTGACCGAGGAAGCCCGCTATGAATACACCCTGGCGTATTCGCCCAGGGGCACCAATCCGGCCAACGACTATCACACCGTGGAAGTGCGCATCCGCCGGGAAGGTCTGAACGTTAAGACTCGCCAAGGCTATTTCACCGGCGCGATTCCCACCGGCAGTGCCCCTTAATGATTTCTTCGACGCACCTGCTTACACCACGCTGAGTGCTTCTTCATATGCGGGACAAATCGGCTTGTAGGCGCATCCACGGCATACGTAGCCGGGCTTCGGCGAGAATTCGCCGGCCCGGATATCGGCGGCGACCTCCTGAAGGATCTTCTGGGTATCGGCAAGCTGCTTGGCTTCCCGGGTGGTCACCTGAACATGGTTGTTTTGTAAATAGTGGAGAATCAGCCGAACCGGATTCCATTCGAAAATCTCTTTCGCAGCAATCGCGTAAATCCCGAGTTGCAGATTTCTCCTCGCGTCGGAATCTTTTCCCGGCTTTCCGGTTTTGTAGTCCACGATTTCTACGTCGCTGCCGCCCAACCAATTGATCTGATCGATGCGGCCGGTCATGATCACATTGTTCTCCAGCGGCAGCTCGAAGCTCTTTTCCTGTTCGAGAATCTCGGGCGGCGCTTCGAGAATGGCGCTGTGAAAGACTCGCAATTGCTCGGCGCCGTCCTTCTTGTACTCGCCTTCCTGGTAGTCGTCTTCGAATCCTGCCGAGTTCCACTCCGCTTCGAAGATTCTCTCCAGTTCTTCGAACGGCAGTTTCACGCCCTTGCGCAGCTGCTCCACGAATCGCTTGATGGTGGTATGCATCACACTCCCGAAAGTGAGCGTCGCGCGCGGCCCATCCTTCAATGACCACAAATACGAAAAGGCATATTGCTGCGGGCACCGGCGAAATTTGTCGACTTGTGAGGCGCTAAGCTTCAAGGGCTCTGCGCACGGAGGATGAAATGTTTCCGCCCAGAGCGCCGTCTGCGAGAAAATTCTGGGAGCTGTTCCTGAGGGAACGGATAAAGCGGTTCCGTCGGCCGCGTTGGTTGTCTGGCCATCGGCTCGCCGGCGGACCTTGGGTGCGATTTGCAGCACGTCGTGGCGCTTCAACGCCGGCTCCATCAGGATGTCTT
>Ga0302179_10001216_pt1 | contig 15840 bp, 16 predicted proteins | sample I_Palsa_E3_1_FD_198788 | JGI IMG/M metagenome (GOLD analysis project Ga0302179, IMG submission 198788) | Peat permafrost microbial communities from Stordalen Mire near Abisko, Sweden - I_Palsa_E3_1 | ecosystem: Environmental > Terrestrial > Soil > Palsa > Peat permafrost | place: Sweden...
CTGGCATTTTTGTATTACGAGGGATCCAATTGCTGTAGATAATTATGGATGCAAATCATCGCTATCCCATAAGCAAAGCTGTAAGCTAAGCTCATCTGATCTGATCCCTTGGGGTCCGTGTGATTTCCTGGCGGTTCTGCCGTTTCGAACGCCACCAGGGTAAGGGGGCTGCACGCGCCTCACCTTCGCGTCAAAAATCGCCTCGACGAGACACCTGAAATAAACCTGCAAGAGCCACAGATCGCGCGCTGGATCTATCTAACAATCCGTCTTCTCTCCCAGCCCAGCACGGTACGATCCCGACACCCGATCCGTCCCCGTCAAAACCATCGCAAGGTATTGAAGTGTCTTGATCCGCTGACAACGTACAGGGTCCACCGATTCTGGGGTTCTCGAGCTTTCGGTGCTCGGGATGCCGTCTCCCATGGACGAACGTGACAATGTCATTAACATTGACCATACCATTAATGATGGCCTGAAAAGAAAGTTAGACAGCTCGTTAGATGAGTTGGGCTTTCCTTGTAAGAAGGTTGCATTCTCCCCTGGCAAACCAGCGACGCCCGATTCACAGTCTACGCCGACGGCGCCGAATTCCGCGGTACAGAAACCGAGTAAAGCGGAAAGAGAGACGCAGAAGGCGGAGAAATCAAAGGAACGCGAATTGGAGAGATTAAAGAAAGAGCAAGAGAAATTGAAGCGTGAGGACGAAAGGCGGAAGAAAGAGGAAGAGAAGCAGAAACGAGAGGAAGAGCGATTAAAGAAGGTATTTCTATGCAGGATTGGATTAATAGATAGCAAGCGGAAAAAGATGAGTTGAAAAAGAAAAAGGATGCGGAGAAGGAGGAGGCTCGCAAGGAACGGGAAAAGAAGGAACGCGAAAAGGATGAACAGCGGCGGAAGAAGGAGGAGGAAATTGAAAAGAAAAACAAAGTATTTCCTGCGTATTCACTATTGACGTTAGGCACAACTTCGTCTCAATAACTTCTTCTCAGCACCAAAGAAAAAGCCTGATTCACCATCACGGCCTGGTATGCCATTATCTTGGATGACTTAACAGTAGCGGAAGCAATCTCGGATTATCAACGATATTTTCAACCTTTCCATGTTCGCCAAGATGTGGTGGTAGCACCGATACATCGATTTATGCGAGATCCATCAACATTACCAACCACCACTGCATTGATAGACAGTGTTCTCTCCCACCCAGAGTCCAACCTACCAGATTCAAGTACTTCCTTTCTCGTAACTCTTTAACAATAGTTTGCGAACGTCTCGACACGCTAATCCCCGCGTGCAAATACCGTCGGCCAACCCCCCGCACCCGCATTCAGCGCACAGCCAAACAACTCATCTCACTAATCAACGAACCGCCCTCCGCCATCGACCCCTATGATCTCATAAAGAAGCTCCCCCCCAAACATCTGCAGTTCGCAGAAAATGTCCGGCCAGCATACAACGGCACCTTCACACGGCGCACAAAACTCACCCCTCGCAACCCGTTTAAAAGGGACAACGAAGTGTTCGCTTATGATTACGATTCAGAAGCAGAATGGGAATTTGAGCCGGAAGATGGAGAAAATCTGGACGACGAAAGTGCTGCTGATGATGAAGAGATGGGGAGTATGATGGGTGATTCGGGCGATGAGGAAGATCATGCGTTCCTCGATGACGAGGATGATGATACCGACACGAAGAAAGGGAAACTGGGAAAGAGATGTGTTGCGCCGCTTGTGCCAATGATCAAAGGGGTTTGCTGGGAAGTGAAGGGAGTACAGCGTGATGAGGTTTTGGCGGGAATGAAGGTCACTGTGTTGTTATTTGATGACAGAGGAGAGAGACTTCCAGGACCGATTGATCCTCACAGTTCGCAATACTGGGTGTCAGATATGCCCCCTCCACCCCCACCGAAATTCGATACTCAGATGGTGATAAAGAAAGTCGACGCGAATGGAGGGATCGAGTTAATCAAGGCTGGATCGAAAGCTAAAACACCATTCCCAGAAGCATTGTTGTGTGAATTCGTCAAGGCAATTCGGGGGTCAACGCATAATCAAATTCTTCTTGTCGAGTTGCTTAAGATACAGTATCGTCTCGCGAGATTCAAGCTAATATAGATTTCCTGCGGCTACCAAAGGAGGGATTATTGAGAAGTTGAAGCAGATTGCTTTTCGGACAGGAAAGAAAGATACAGATCATTGGGAGATTCGGAAAGAAGTTCTTGCAGAATTGGGATTGTAGAGGGTTGGCTCGTTCATTTTGCCCCGGGACGGTTGGGATTGCATGGGATACATATGTCATATTAAATGATTAACGATAATAAATCACAGCTTTCATCTGAAGTGATTCATTATGAACTTTTTGATTCCTAAACACGGAAACTAATAATACCTAGAAACACCTAACTACCAAATTCACCCAGTTTAGATACCACCGTGACGTCCAGAGCCAGTGCCAGTTGCAGAGGAACCGGTCTGAGATGGGTGTGTTCCCTCCTTCAATTGTTGTCCAGCAGCAACGCGCTCGGGATCATTGGTAATCTTCCCCGTCATCGTTTCAACGGTGCCCTTGATCTTCTCGCCAAGAGAAGCTTTGTGGTCGCCCTCAACGGTGGATGCGCCGGCGTGGGAACCGCTCTGAGTGCCCATGGTGTGCATTCCAGTATGAGTACCGGTAGCTCCCGCAAGATTGCCTGTCTCACCGCGTCCAGCTTCATAACCGGTATGGGTGCCGGTGGTGCCTGTACCAGGAAGACGACCCTCGCCTGTGCCGAGAACGTTTCCGGGGACGTGGGTGCCTGTGGTATGCTCCCCGTGGTGATGGCCGTGATGATGGTGTTCGCCGGCAACACCGGTTCCAGCTCCCATACCCGTCAAACCAGCACCGGTGGATTGGTCGCCGTAAGCGTCGCCGAGTCCTCCTGTTGTACCAGTCATCCCAGTCATCCCCGTACGGCCTCGGCCTTCTTCCATATTTCCGACGCCACCAGCACCGGTGCTGTATCCCTCGCCGGTGCGACCTCCCGCGGTTTCAGAATTGTCCCACATTGCTTTCCTGGCAGCATCGATTGGGTGCCTGGCTGCACCGCCGGCAGTGATTCCGGAAGACGTGTTTGAATTATCAGTTGAACGTGTGTTTTGAGAAGACATGATTTGTTTTGACTAGAGAGACGGCCAAGGCGTGTGCTCCGTATATATAGCACCTCGCCCCTGAGTCCAAGGCTGTTGCGTCATGATGGACAACGGGCTCACTAAGCAATCCAAGGCTTCTAACTTTCCTTGAGCTTCCTAGCCACGTTCTGCGCTTCGACACGAGAGCTTAACTTTCCGCGGGATGACCAAGTATGACGTTCCTTCTCTGTCATCGTCGTCGTGTGGTTCGTTCCTTGAAGATCCTTCTCACATGCGGCTTGGTGCGTACGGAGCGTGGAGTGGCTGGTAAATGTGGCGCAGACGTCATGTAAACCAGGTGACGAGGATCAGATCAACCTCGTGCGGACTTTATTCAGAGAGGCTCTCGAAGGCGAGGATTGGACAAGTGCTTTGTGCTGGACCTATCAAGCATATCTTGGCGCAAAACAAGGTTTGCCAAGGTTTCTCGGAGAGAGACCGGTGGCGCATGGTGGCGAGCGAGACGTTCCATTCAGGCGGCCGGACAACCGGCTTTCTGCTTTTGCGTTAGAGTGGATGCTACGCATTGCGCTTGCCTACACAGAGATCGTCATACCACAGGCTGAGCTACTGTCCGTGTTATGCCGAGATTGAGATTTAATCACTGCAGCTCAATTGCAATGCTACCGCAAGACGCACTCCCAGCGATGAGGAAGGCGATTAAAATATGCCTCGCTTCCCGGCCCGCTTCCTCGATAAACGCGTCAATTTAGGGTGACTGTCCAATATCAGGATGGACGGAAGAAATTCCCATCCTTCCCAGGGACCCTTCTGACCGAATTGGGATCTGTCGCTGACCTGAATTCCCCAGGAATGCCGGATTTCATGTCGCTAGTAGTGAAAGCTTGTCGCACTTCTACCCCCGCCGACAGGTCAGATCTCACGACATTGATGGCCTCAGGGTGCAATGGTCCGTCAGCAATCATCTGCACTTCTGTATGCCCATTTGATCAAGTGCCCCGTCCTCGTAACAAGCATGTCACTGAGAATTAAAGCTTGCCGCCCAGGAATGAAGGTTATCGCACTTCTCCGCCCGCGGATAGATCGGATCTGACCCTATTCATATCCCAGGGTGCAATCATCCGTCAAAGATCATCTGCTTCTCGGTCTGCCCATCGCAGCCCCCGATAAAGTGTTTTAATATCATAACCATCCAGCCAACGGAATGTCCATTGGTCTCCCCGGCAAATGCATCCATAAGCAGCCAGCCCCATATAAATCACACGTCCGTCGGCAATCGCGCCTGAACGCCGATCTCCCGGATCCTCGTGCGGAGAACCTTCCGGCGATCATGCCGCCCCCACACCAAAAACCACATGCAGATATTATGCGCACCCGCATCAAAGTGACAGCTACAAACACTGAAAAAAGACCCGAAGAATTCCGCTGCAGTACGTTCACGTCGAGAGTTGCCTTGTCTTCTAGAATATGGCCTTGAGAGTTGCTATTTGTGGGGGCGGAATTGGCGGTCTGACTACTGCGCTCTGTATTGATCGTCTTTGCGGCGATAATGTCGCATTGGACATCTTTGAACAGGCTCCGGAGTATAAGGTATGTCGGCGTTCACGAGGGGATACTAAGGGAAGGAAATTGGTGCGGGAATCGGATTGGGTCCGAATGCTGCGAAAGTGATGCAACTCATTGGCCTCGAGAAGGAGATTGGCGATATCTCTTCCCATGGACCTGGCCCACACTCCAATATCTGGATGCGAGTCCGCAAATGGGATACCGGTAGTGCCAATATGTGTCGGATCTAATGATTAGGCGATGTGGTCACCGAGGTGCGTATGGGAGAAAACAAGAAACGTCGTCGCGCGGGTCTCCATCGCGCGGAACTCCTGCAAGTCCTATTCGACGCGGTGTCCGCAAACAAGCACATCAAGATGCACACTGATAAACGAGTCAGCGGACTCGAGAAGATCAGTGAGAAGGAAATGAAATTGACGTTCCAAGATGGTACTACGGCGACGGCAAATTTGGTTATTGGTGCCGATGGCATTCACAGTGTTGTAAGGAGCCATTATCTGAAAGACGAGCCCATATTCTCTGGATACGTGGCCTATCGCGGATTAATTCCAATGGAACAAGTCAGGGAATTCTGGCCTTACGAGGACTCGGATGTATCTGGCTTCTGGACCCAACAGGGCAAGCATTTCATGACGTACCTAGCTTCCAAAAAGTCTAATCTGACAAGCAAGATATCCCATCTCCACGGACGGCCATATTCTCAACATCGTCGCCTTTGCGTCTGGCCACAAAAACCCGCCCAAGAGAGAATCTTGGGTTTCCAAGGCGCCAAAGTCGGAGGTCTTTGAAGTTTACAAGGACTGGGATCCAGTGGTGCAAAAATTGATTGCGCTCATGGAAGATGAGCCTGGTTGCTGGGCCCTTTACGACCGATTGCCTTACAAGAAGTGGGTCTTCGAGGATGGCAAGGTGGTCCTCATGGGAGATGCCGCACACGTATTCCCCCCTCCCTAACTATCTAATAGTAATAAGTCGATGTTACCGCACAACGGCCAAGGGGGCTCCCAATCCATCGAAGACGCCTACGCTCTCGCGCGTTGTCTAGCTGAATATCTAAAGAACAAGGCAGATCCACTTGAATCGTTCCTCAAAATCTACGAAGAAGTCCGTCTCCCACGTACCGCAGGAGTCCAAGCCTCAAGTCGTGAAGCCGGCGAGATCTACGAGCAACTAGGCGAAATGAAAGACATCCAAGATCAAGAGGAGCGCTACCGAATAATGGACCAGAAAATGGCGACCAGGATGCACTGGATGTGGGGATATAACGTTGACGAGGAGATTCAAAAGAAACTGGACGCCATGAAACCACAGGCTAATATGTAAGAGTATTGGCCTTTTGGTTTAGTTGGATATATATCTACATATATAGAGAGACTCTAGACTTTTAAGAATTTTTTGAAAAATGAGAGGAGATCGTCTTTGAGGACAGATGAAGTGGAGCCGACCCAGCTGACCCAGCCGTCGGGGCGAATCGCCAGGATGACTGGCTCGGTGGTATTACTGGTTGAGATGCCGTATGTTTTGTGTCCTGCGCCATCGAGGTCGAAGTAAGTTCGTCCAATACCTTCGCCGTTCAACGTCTCGTAGATGTTGTATGTACGAGGGGGATTATAAGCGGAGATGGTGAGGAACGAAAACAGACCGGGATGTTTACTGAACGTTGACTGCGAGAAGTATTCGTGCAAAAGTGTGATTGACTCGTTTGACGATTTAGTTGGCTCGCCTGCAAAGATAACGACATGGAAGCCCCCGAAGTTCGGCATCAGCGAGATCAATCTGACGATATCTTCAGAGCCAGGATGCATGACCTTGATATCTGGAGCTCGTTGGCCTGGTGTCACGCTTGACAATGGCGATTGGGAGGCGGTCAAACTTCCATCGGAAGGGTATTGAATCCCCAATCCCGTATTGAATCCCTTGGCAGTACCAAAGATCTCTCCAAGGATTTCATTGACATCGGAATCCGGAGCATAACCAGGAGGGATCTTGCAACTCATCAAGGCAGCCAGATCTCGATCATACTGAATCAATTGTCTTGCGACAGGCAAGCGTTCCTCCGTGTACGTCTCCAAGATACTTTCAGATGCATGACCTTTGAGAACTAATGCCAATTTCCAAGTGAGATTGATAGCATCGTGTAATCCCTGGTTCTGTCCCTGTGCTGCCGCCGAGGAGTGTTGATGAGCGGAGTCTCCCGCAAGTAATACTCGTCCATTACTGGTTGTCAAAGTCTGAGCAACGCATTGTCGGATCGCATAGATGGTATGCCAATCGACTCTCTCGAATTCGACGTTGAATGGTTTACATGCCTCAATGGCTTCTTTCACGGCAATTTCCTCGGTGAAAGTTCCCGGGGGGTACATTGCTTCTCGTTCAGCGGTATACGCGTATCCGATTCGAGTTGTTCCGTGGTCCAGGGGCGCCCAGAGAACGTTTCCATGGGTAGGCGATTCGAAAGCAATATAAGAGCGGACAACATCGGCGGGGACGTCCGTTTTCAGTATTCCGTCGATGCGGACCCATTTATCGATCGAAGAAGTCGCGTCAATGCCTATCTTTGCGAGATCCCGCACCGTGGAGCGAGCGCCGTCGGCGCCGATGAGATACTTGCATTGGATGGTGTGGGTATTTTCTCCCTTTACAACTTTTGCCGTGATCGGATACTCTCCGTCGTCGGCGATGGTGTACGATACCAGCTCGGCGGGGACGTCGACGTGAACTCCCAACTTGGCGAGTTCATCCCTCAAATGGGCTTCCGTGTATTTCTGACGGATGACCATTGCAAAATCATGGTACGTTCCTTGGATATCTTGCAAGAAGCTCCACCCCCGTCCATCAACTCGACGACCTTTGCTATCGAAAGTGACGCTCCGTCGACATACAAACGCAGTTTGCATTAAAGTTGTAAACAATCCCAATTGATCCAGCAACTCTATTGAGCGCGGCCAGAACGTAATTGCGCGCCCAAACGCCGCTTGAGTAGACTTGGGATACCTTTCCAAGATATGCACATTTTTGATTCCGAATCGTGCAAGAGAGTATCCTGTATATATGAGCTTACTCGCGGGAGAATTGGAGTAATACCAGTGAGCAAGCCCACGGGACCGCCTCCCACAATAAGAACATCGACTTCTGCAACTGTCATGGTGGTCCTGTGAGTCGAAATGCCTCGCGGTGGGAGTTGGTGGAGTTGATACAAGGGATCGGATCGCTTTGCTTATCGCGGATTCCGGAGTTGCAATTCCGCATCGGTGGTTGGCGGAGAAATCATGACTGATAAGGGACGTGAGCGGAGTACCGGGCCAATTGCCGACCATCCGAGTTCAGGAACGGAGATACTCCACTCCGTCAGACCTCTCTGAGCCCTGAGAAGCGCGATTCCTTGGGTATAAAAGAATTTGTCACGGCAATTGCGGTTTGTAGAAAGCCCCTGCCTGCAGAACCGCCCCCACGCGCACTTGCCGACGTCTGATGGAATGCATGCAGCTGTTGGCAGTACCGTTCCAGGATGGAATAAGTTTTAGAGGGATCAATCTGCAGTGTATATCATAATGAATTTGACACATGCAAATTGTCGGATGGACATATGCCGACATGACAACTGCTATGCCGAATTTTTCCAGGTGTATTGAACCTTAATTCCTTGGAAAAAGGTCCGAACCCAGAGCGCGTCTTGCGATAACTTAAATTTCAGGGCCCGCGAAGGCAATGCTGCAAGACCCCCCTTTTGCATTGCTGGATGAAACAAGTGGTATCCCAAGTTTCAGTGTTCCAATTCTGTTTTCTATCTATATTCTCCACATTTATGGCGGCGTGGCACTAGATGCATGCATCCTTACAGGCTGAGAGAGCGGCTAAGCAGGCCAATGGGGAATATTCATGAAGCCACCTCCTCTCTCTCGAGAATCCTTTTTATAAACCGAGGATCATCTCGACGAGGAGGGCGACGTGGCTTGGTTCTGCTCAGTGAAGTCCACTGTCTGCCAGAGGGAAAAAAACAAGAAGAGGGACAAGTGAGGCCCAGGGTCCATGACAATTTGGGCGAGACCCAGACCTGTGGGTTGCCAGGTGGTCCATGCACTGATTGTTAACGCAATGGCAAATTGAGCGCGCCGATCCCGACATGTGTGAGTCCCTGCACGACCTTGGAACGGCACGGGCGAAGCCAAGCCAAGCTGCCCCACGGCGACACGTATTGGCAGACAGGAAGGCCCGGAGCGGAGCGTTCAGGGACGGAAGAGGCAGTCAGTGGCGTCTCAACAAAGCCTCCGGGACAATTTTTGCCCAGTTTTCGTTGAGATGGGGGGGCCACTGTTGTCTTCATATTAGCTTTCACATGCAATAGCGTGGCAGCCAATCATGTGGTAATGAAGTCAAAGGCGTCACTCAGTTTGGGCTGCACAGACAGGGCTGATCGGCGTGGCACAGAGGAAATAAATATTCACATGTCAGAGTGCGAGGACAGGTTCCCCTCTGACTTTCTGTGACAAGCCCCTAAAACACAGTCGCTGTCTCGTCCCGTCGTCTCTCGTCCACGAACGCATTCAGCCATCCCTGGTTTCTCACAAGCAGCTCGTCTTCGTCTCCTTGCACCGTATCGCTCAGTTTGCACATCAAAGATAAGCCAATTGCACTTTGATTACCATCAAGTATGATCCACTGTCTCTGATCTTGGCACTTGACATTTCCACGCTCTTTTGATCGTTTACTGATGCCATAGACCTCACTCCAGCATGACGACCGCAACCGCCACAGAGACAACTCCACATGTCAACGGCGATGCCTCCAAATACGAGTCCAAGTTTCTCCCCAAAGTGACGGCCATCCCCGTCGTCGACTCCATCAAGAAACAAATCTTCACCACTATCCCCCAAGCAGAGAATCTCACCAAATACGTCGGTGGCCATCTCGATACGGCATTCACGTACACCAAGGACACTCCCATCCAAGGCTTGATCATCAAACTTGACACCCTCGCCGCTTCCGGGATGGACAAGTTGGAAAAGGAGGTTCCCGCCGTCAAGACGCCGACCGACGAGGTTCTCAAGAAAGCTAAGGCAGATCGTGCCCTCGACTTCTTCGTCTACTATTACACCACTGCTGTCGACTTTGTCGCCAACATGCTTGGGGCGTACAAGGGTGCCTTCGAACCCTACGTCAGTTCCTTCCTCGATCGCCTTGAGGGGGTCATTGGCGTGAAATCTACCAAGGGAGAAACAAGCAGGCAACGTGTCAAACACATTGGCGGCTTCGCCGTCGAGCAAGTCGACTCCCGTTTCACTCCCATCATCAATAAGACCAAAGAAACAGTGTCGTCCATTTACGCCGACAAGGTCGTTCCTCTCACTCAATACCCCATGAAACAGTTCAACGGTCAAAAGGACAAGGCAACGGAGAAATACTCCCCCCTCGTCAACAACTTGTTATCTCGAGTCAGCAAAGCGGAGTCGGCCGCCAAGGACGCGTGGGCCGAAACCAAGCCCGACATCTCTGGTCCCAACGCTGTCGTCCCCACCGTCAAATCGGGAATTTACTCTGTCATCACCTTCGGATACAACTTGGTATATCCAGAGGAGAAGAAACCGTCCGTCGAGGGTATTGACAAGGGTGTCGAGGAACAGACAAATGGATTGGTCAGTGGTGTTGAGCTCGGCGATGGAGAGGCAAAGAAAAGGCCTAATGGGAAGGCATCGTAGGGTGGTGTCACATGGGATGATCTTCTTCAGGCGTTTTGGGATGATATAACGAACCTGCGAAACCAGCTTTCGCAATCGGTCGCGACATTGTTCTCCTGAAGACGTTTCATATTTCATTAGAGGGTAGACATGTCCGTCCTCACAGTCTTTGCTTGATTCTTTGTGCTATAGACTTTGTTGGATTGTTCGTAACATGGGAGATAGTATTAATAGAGGTATCATTAACATACATCTGCGCTCGATGTGGGTTGATTTTTCTTCGGTTCGCCAACCTCAGATATGTATTGGAAATCCCAAAATTAGTTGTCAGTCATCTTGAAGATGGTCTCTGGAGAGGACTCATGATCCTTGAGAGTCGGATTTCCGCAACACTAAGCTTCAGGAGACTCGGCTCTTTGTGGCTGTGAACGGGGCAAGGAGAATTGATCGCCCATAAGCAATTCCCACAGGAACAATAGCTCAAACATTCGCAACCGGGGAGAGGCAGGTTGAGCCGAGGCTTAACGGGCAGTGCTAACGCTCTGGTGCGCTGCACACCCAGAAGAACTGACAATGCCTCAACGGACGAAGGACGTGCGCAGAGAAAGTGAGATGAATACCTCGAGCGCGATCTCGTCGTTAATCTCCTTCCCGTCGGTCGGTCAAGCTTTGTACTCTTAAGCGAAGAGTTAATTCAATATTGCGAGCCTCGTAAATAAAATTACAAAACAGAGCCCCGCCTCGATCGCTCAGATCAGATATCTCTCCGCCGTGCAATCAAAACATCAACACTAATAGCGATACGCTATAATGAGTGGCTGTAGCGACTTAATTCCGACGAAACAGCTATTATGTCATATATCGCGGCAGCAGCACATGGTCGCACGAAGGGAACTAAATACGAGGTCATGGATGTCTCTCATGATGAGTGTCGTCACGCAACCGACAGATCAGGAAATCAGATCTTGCCACGTGATGTATCGGGTATTTTGCTCGTGGGGAAAACTCAAGATAGACATTCCTATTTAGGCAATGAAACTTTATGACATGCCGCTGATAGGAGAGAAACGCGATAAAGCGCACCGCGTGGTGGTCTAAATTGGGCGGACCGTGTGCATGACCCCCATAGCTACAGCACAGCCTCCACGCGATAAGCCCCCTTTCCCCCATCGCGAAGTCCGCCCGAAAATCCGAGCCTGTTAGGTCAAGAGGCATGGCGAGTTCTCTGTATTTGGAATTGCAGAGGCTTGAGGCATCCGCGTATCGGTGCCTGTGCCGAGGGACCGTGGGTAACTTTTGGTGATTGGAGCGCATTCCGCCATGAAATATCGGCAAAAAGGTCTCAATGGACGATATCTAAGACGTGGGGCACAGCGAGCATTGCCTCCACCGTCGCCAGCTTCCACACGGGCATTTAATAGCCATTACGTAAATATATGGTTTTGGTCGCGCCATTGGTCAGGTGCACAGGATTATAGACAACGATGATTGGCAAATCAGTCTGATTCAGTCATGTTAGCCAATGCGTCGTTACATATTAGAACGAGCACACACACACACTCGCCAGTTATCTCTCACCAGTCCCTGAACAATCAAACGGCCTCATAAAAAGGGACGGCAAACAGGACACCGTGGCGAACATTGCGAACCAATCCTTCTTTCCCACAGACCATTCACCGCTGGTTATCGACACCGACCACAGCTTTTCTCTCACAATGAGCACCTCTGCAAACCAGTCGGGCAAAATGCCCCAGGCACCCATGATGTCCCATACAGGCAATACCAACGGCGTCGTCAGAAATACCGGCCTCATCTCGGTTGAGCCGCCAAAGCAATCAGACCTCCAGGTAGAACAAACCCTCGCGGCGGCATCTGATGGTAGCCTTCGTTCGCGCACCGAATGCCTGAAGATCCCGCAAATATGGGATGGTACGGCAAAATGATCGATAGTCTGGGAAGTCTGTGTGGAACTCTGGGATCCATCCCATGTTGCATCTGTTGTCCTAATCCCTATAAGCAGGGTACGATATATACTCTCTGAACACCGCTAATTCCCAGTCTACGAAGGTCAAACTGGTCTCATCTTGAAATTCGGAAAGTACAGCCGTGCAGTCGATCCAGGTCTCACTAAAGTCAATCCGTACAACTCCAAAAGCATTCCTTTGTAACATTTAGTCTGAGCGAGAAAATACAACAAGTCGATGTCAAGATCACCGTGGTCGAAGTTCCCGCTCAAGTATGCATGACCAAAGATAATGTCAACGTCCACATCACATCGGTCATCTACTACCACATCGTCAATCCCTACAAAGCGACATTCGGCATTGGCAGCGTGCGTACCGCTCTTATGGAGCGTACCCAGACGACCCTTCGTCACGTCCTCGGTGCACGTGTCCTCCAAGACGTCATTGAACGACGTGAAGAAGTCGCTCAAAGTATCGAGGAGATTATCGCAGAGGTCGCTTCCGCATGGGGTGTCCGCGTCGAGAGTATCTTGATCAAGGATATCAATTTCTCCAGAGAACTCCAAGACAGTTTATCCATGGCCGCTCAATCCAAACGTATCGGAGAATCCAAGGTACCCCTCTCACACACACCACGTATGCTAATCCCAGATCATTGCTGCTCGTGCCGAAGTCGAGTCCGCCAAACTCATGCGTCAAGCAGCTGATATTCTCGCCTCAAAGGCAGCAATGCAAATCCGCTACCTCGAGGCAATGCAACAAATGGCCAAATCCTCCAACAGCAAAGTCATTTTCATGCCTTCTGCCTCTGGTCTCAATCAAATGACCGATAAATTCAATCAGGGCGGCGGAAACGATCTAGATGAAGGAACCGGTGCGGGTCCTACTGGAGAACCAAGTTCCATGTTTGGAATCACGGATCCTGCGTTCCAACAGGCTGTGAATGCCAGCATCGTGGAAAATATCTAGGCGTGCGGGGAGAATCGGTGTGCGCATGCGTCTTTTTAAGTCCTTGGAATTCTGTTGCTGGATTGGTCAGGTATTTTGTCTATAGTGCTGGAGTATCGCTTAGGTTATGGTTTGTACAGCTCTGTTGGGTCTTGTATACACTAATGTAATTCCACTCCTTTCGTGTTTAACTCTTTTTCTCTTGCAGTCCATACATCATCCCTATCCGAAACCGTATTGCAGGTGGTGGGCATTGGATCGTCAGGAACTCAACCAGTAGCAAATACCCCTAACCCCCGGGGCGAGACTATAACTTCGTGAAATTTTCTCTTTTTCATTATTGAACAACGCTTAACCACGATCGTTGAAAAAGCACCTGCTTCCAGACACACAAGTCCATGACAAATGCAGGCCGTCATATCAGATCGGAGACAAAACAGAACAGTCTTTGGGTGAGACTTATCCTCCTTCCCAGAAATAAGTCTCAAGGACTGAAGCAACAATCCACCCACAGGTCACAGATATTAAGAATAGTACTACCCGAGAATGCAATATATTATAACGAAACCCTGCCTAGTACAATGTATTTACTTGTTGATGCGTTTCTTCGATGAGGATGATGATGACTTCTTGACGATTAGTCGAATATGTGTGCGCTCGCCCTTCCTTCTTCGTATTGTATTGTTGTTATCCCTCCTGACTCGCCTCAAAAACTCTTTCGCGGTGTGTATCCGATGAACGACCAGCGGATTCAAAACGGACTTCCCATTCATTCTTCTCGAGACCTCGTTCCCGCGTGCGCCGCTCAAATTCAAAGAATTTAGTGTCGCATCACCAGGGAATCGAATCCACGGAGAAGAATGACTGTTCGAACCCGTTCTCAACCCCCTTGTCGTCATACACATCCCCCGCCGTCGCTCCAAATGTGTCTTCATAACCATTGACAACGCGAAGGAATGCATCAAGATCTGCAGCGCATAGACTACTATCCCCAAATTCAAAGGGAAGGGGGGTCGCCGAACAGGACACTGCTGATCCAACATCATCGGCCGTGCGGGCTGATATGTCTGTTCCCACCCCCCTGTAGCCTCTATCTCTCCCCTCTCCTGCATCGTCTGCCTCGCGTTTGTGTCACCCTTCCTGGGGCGGTCTCCGCGGGTGTGCTGAGTCGTGCTCTCCTCCATGGTCTGAACACGCTGTTCTAATGTCGCGAGCCGCTCGAGAAGCGCATTATTCTCCGCCTTGAGCCGATCGTTTTCCTGCTGCGCAAGTTCCATGGCCTGTTTCTGTCGTTCGCGGGACGCTTTCGCGGCTGTTCTGTTGGCGATTTTGCGTTCTTGCAGGCGGGAATGTTTTTCTTGCTCGTCTTTCGCGCGAGGTCGGACGTACCGTTTCATCAATGGGCGGAATGTCGTCGCTGCCGGGGATATGTCAACGGGTGGCAGGGCAGTCGATGTCGGGAGTGGTGGACTCGTGTTTGACGCGATGGTCTGTGTTGAGTGCAGCAGCGGTGGACAAATGGTTCCCGGGACATTCGCACCCGGGACATTCGCACCCGGGACAATAGTATTGACATGCTGCTGCATCATGTCGTCGCCGTCGTCGTTGTGGTCCATGTTCCGTTTATCGCACCATAGTGTTTCTCGCACAATAAATCGTCCGAACGTATCGTGTTAGTTCTCAAGTCGTCGCCGCAGCGGGATTTATATAGAGTCAACGTCGCCCAGTCCGACACGTTGCAACCTAAGACTGGGTGTGGCCGGCTCGTGGACCGTTGTCCATTGACGTGTCACTTTTATCTCCGAGAATGGGTGCGTGCCGAATCCGGGGTCCCGGGTTTGTTCCGGCGCATGTAATTCTCTCTTCACTTTCTGCGAGAAATTAGCTCTCGTCCGAATTCATCAACTTTCAATCGACAACGACATTATTGTTCAGCGTGTGTTTTAGGCCGGTTTGGGGAGAGTTCGATGGTGAGAGCAGTTGTGGATGAGAAGTTGATTGTAGACTGAAGTTTTGATCTTTTTCTTGGGGGCTGCGGCTGCTGGTTCGGGATACCTCATCGTACTGTCCCCCTACCTCAAAACTCCCTGGGGTCATCAATCCTCAAATCGTTGTTCTAGCGGGTGTCTAATGATAGGCCCGACAGGGAGTCTATCAAGTCCAAGAATGGAAAACCGCGCGGAATACAAAAGCATTGCTGGTGTGGGAACATCCCACAGGCGGATTCAACAATATTATGACCCCGGACCCGTCACGAGGCTGCCTCCATTATCGGCATAGAGTACCTTCCCTTTTGTCCCGCCGTCGGGCCTCCCTTGACTTCTCGTTCGCCAAAAGACGTCAAGTAAGGGGCTGATTGTTTTGTAGTGAACAAATGATGATGAGACGGAAGTTGGCGGAGCGATATAAGAAGGTTATGTTGCTGAATCATCCGGATCGAGGGGGCTCGCCGTATTTGGCCATGAAGATTAATGAGGCGAGGCCGCGAGGAGAGTGTTGATGAGGTATTGTCGGTGACCTCTTGGAGGTCGAAGGTGAAATGATGTGAGTTAAGATTTT
>Ga0302179_10001220_pt1 | contig 15806 bp, 16 predicted proteins | sample I_Palsa_E3_1_FD_198788 | JGI IMG/M metagenome (GOLD analysis project Ga0302179, IMG submission 198788) | Peat permafrost microbial communities from Stordalen Mire near Abisko, Sweden - I_Palsa_E3_1 | ecosystem: Environmental > Terrestrial > Soil > Palsa > Peat permafrost | place: Sweden...
AGCGACGCAAGGTATGCTTCGTCATCCGTTCGAAGATTATTCGTCTCGTTGGGCGGTATTTCAATACGTAAGCCCGTTAGACTTTCGTTACTGCGTGAAATATGGATTCGAGGGGGTTCGGATCTGGAGCGAAGTTCCATAGGGACTCCAGGTTCAAGAAGAATCGGAGGAGCAGACGCGTCCTCGTCGGTCTCGGCACTCTCGGGAGGTGCAGAGGGAAGGAGTGCTTGTTCTCGTTGTGCTAATGCTGATTTACTGATACTTGCCCGAGAACTGGCACTGTGACTGCGCGAATGAGGCGGGCCTCCAGCAAGAGTGATCCCTACCGGACTTGATACGCCTCGTGTAAACGGTGGTGGGGGAGGAGGATGGCGTGCGTAAGATGCTGTCGAGCTGGCAGTGCTGGTAGCAGAATCTCTTCGCCTCGTTAAATCGGGTGCAGAAGGGAAAGTTCCCATCGGCAGACGTCCTCGCGCTTGAGATGACGGGGGGTAATGATGGAGTAGTTGCTCTTGTCGTTGTAATTGGACTTCGAGATCTTTCGCTGCCGAGTCGATCGTACCGACTACTATCTCAAATTGGTGGCATTGAACGAAGGGCTTGGCCTTTTTCATGAGTGTTACTGTGTCGATGAAATTTGAAAGTCCCACCTTAATTTCTTCAGGTCCGTAATCCTGTGGAGTCGATGATTGGAAGACTGAGGTTTTAGGATTTAGGTCCAATATCACTTCGAGGTAATACCGGAAGGAAATGTACTTGACATTATAGATAGTCGGGAAAGTATCGGGAGGAATTCGTATCCGTGGAGAGACACTGCATTCCAATGTCCGTGGGTCACAAATAATGGGAGAAATAGTCTGCGCGAGATCCTTTCGAAAAGTAGATGGTTCCCCCCTGAAAATCAGCCATGTCTCGTTTCAATAAATACTTTGGAGAGTCAAATCTTGACATCCTATATAAGGTGACAATAGCACCAGTGATGATTTTGATAGGTTTTGTATGTCGGATTTTAATGTTAAGTCGGATTTGCTCACCCTTGAGATATCCTGCCTTGTGAAGTTCAATTTCCGTCTTTATGTCTCCCGATGCTTTGCCCTTTCTGGAATGATCGGGCTGTCGCGTACAAATTGGTTTCGGAATTCGCACGATAGCAACGTCAATGACATCCAAGATGGGCACATCTTTCTGTTTCACAGTCCGATTTTTGAGAGCCCCTAGAAGTGTCGGCGGACGCTGGTGAATACAATGAATAGTGTAAGTGATCGAGCCTTTGCCGAACTACCGTTAAACAGATTTCCCACGGGGAGTACATCGATACTAGACGGCATGCTTTTAGCAGGAAGATCGAACTCGAAGGGAAAAGGATGATCCCCTTCCTCCATAACACCCGTTTCCCATTCCTCCTTCTGTTTCTTTGGAGTATCGTATTCCATCGTTGTATCCTCACGTGAATACGTTCGATCGTAGGAAGTAGTATGGATTTTGGTCCCCCATAATAACAAAGACTGGTCGAAGATGACATATTCCAATTTATCTCGTTCCATTGACACCGACAACAATCCAGTAAGCTTCAATGTAATGAATTGGGTTTTGACAGGTCGATCCAGTGAAAGGTGGACCTGCCCTGACTGATTAGCCAAAGAATAACCCGAACACACCTCTGACAACCTCTCCCGGACACCAATACATCCTATGCGGCTCATCCAGCTGTATGTAAAAGTCGTCAATGCCAGTCCGCTTCCCGCCCTTCCGAAGATCGAGATCAGCCATTGCTCCGCGAATATCAAGGTCATTGAACTTCTTCTTTAGCCGTGAACTTGTGGCGCTATCGGCTTTCGTGGAGAGTGCATCATCGCGCTGATCCTGTGCGGCATGGACACCGGCCTCAAAGGCCGTCTGGTCCGGGAAGGTCGGTGATGTGGAGGACAGTGAAGGGGACAATTGGCGATCTCCGGGACCGGACGTGTCGCGCACTGGAGCTGGAACCGACAGATCTGGGGAATTCGAAAGACTCATTGTTTGATCAAATTGTTGACTCAGAGGAACGTTTCATTGGAGAGTGCGACCGCAATTGGGAGAGCTCTGGTGGTTGTTGAGTGGTGCTTGCATGCAATCCACCCGCGACCGGCTATCCATTCACAAAGTTGGCCTATTTAGGACTTCATGGCTATGCACAGGAGGCGCAGGGGTTAGGGTTGATACTGATATTTAACAGGTGAGATCAGATCTACAGTAGTGTCGGGACTGGATCAGATCGATGACCAGTTCGAATTCACCTATGCAAAGCCTTTCATAGTCCCATTTGCTATCGGATGTTAGCATCATCAAATTCAGACTATTGCGCCTGTCGAATCAGGCTAATGAATACTACTCAGATTTCCTACTAGAAATCTTATCAAACTAAGATACTTACATTATGCGTTTTCCATTTTCCCATGCAAGTCTGTTAATCTAGTCTTCCATCTCTATTATCCCTTTGTCAACAGCATCTTTAACGGCAGCATAAACTGCCCTACCAAAATTACTGTTCCCCTCCAATACATACCGCGGCGTAACACCTCCAAACTCTCCAAAATTCATCTCAAACTCCGCGCCATGCATATTATTTCCCCATCCATGCACAACATAACTCGCCCTCCAATCATATTTCCAACCCCTATTCGTCTTCAATATGAACCCCTGACATACTCTTCGATCCCTGTTCTTGGTCGCACTTGGTTCCCTACTGTCCCTTCGTCCGTATCATGCGCTTTATACAGCAGTGCCAAATCCTCGGGGAACCATCCGCCGGGGAAGAATGCCTCGTGCTCGAGGATCAGGACTTCTTTATCGCGAACTGAGAAGTCATAAGCTAGCGCCGTCATCAAATCCACTGAATGAGGCGTCCATTCGCCGTTGAATACCACGGGCTGTAACATATTATATGCAGTGACAAGATCACTTCCCGGGACCGACATAAATGTTCCGCAAGCAACTTTCTTATCGAGTTGTCTTCCCACGACGTTTTTATAGCCTGCCTTCCTCAGGGGACTAAGATCTCGAATAACATAAGCATCAATATCAAGGTATATCCCTCCCCACCTTCTCATCACTCGGGTTCTCAAGAAATCTGATTTCGAAACCATCAGTTTGATTTTGAAACCCCTTTCAGTGGCATCGTCAATGACCTCGTGATTAAAGACGACATTGGGAAGATTGGCGATGATGTTGGTGTATTTGTCTGTGGAGAATTTGACGTTAGCGATGGTCGAAGGTGCGGCATCGGTGTGGATGTAGATTGTCGCTGGCTGCAAGTGATAGTGCGCTGAGTAAATGGCTACGAAGTTCCGGAAACTGAATTTTATTTCTTTTTCGCCAGTTGAGTTTGCTGGGCTAGGTATAAGGTGCGCGAAATGGACTATGTTTGGAATTTCCTCTTGTTCCTTTTCTCCCTCTCATGAGACGATGTTGTGAGTTTCTTGTTCCGAGCGGAAGGTCGAAAGGGGCGACACTGAGACGGTGGGGAAGAGAGGTCGTGCTGAAAGGTAGAAGACAATCAGGACTGAAAAGGCGAGTGCCGTGGAAAATTTTCGCAGAGTTTGCACTGGATTTATCGTGAACCGGGTCATGATTCAACGAGGTTGAACACGTAAAGAGAATTGCCTCGAAAAATGTATGAATAGGGAAAGCACGAGTGGACAAGCTGTGGCCCGAAAATACTGAATCAGGTTATCGAGAACAGTTCTTTTCCATATCGCTGGGGGGAAAGGACAGTGAGTCGTCGTCGAGGAGAGTCTGGACTCTGCCGGTTGTTTCACCCCTGAATTTTGATCTGGGAAATGAGTGATCTCCAGCCAATGGATGTTTGCGCCAGGAAAGCAACCGTCACAGAAGGTCGTCAGGAAGCCCCCACATGGCATTGAAAGCCTTATCATCACAGACAGTCAGTGACCTCAATCCACTGCATACTCTCTGGATGTCCTTCAACCTGTCTGTGGCTAGACTCACGAAATGCGGGTCATCTCATTTCACCAGCCACATTTTAGATCGATATGATTGTGGCTTGCCCACAGAGCATGTCGTCATAGGCTGGCTGTCTATTTCACCTCCAGAGTGGACTCCCCGCCAAGTCAATGAATCCCTCGTTTCCAGAAACACCGTACGTGGAACCCATTCCAGGGACTCATCGGCCGGATTCTCCCGTCGATGGAAAGCCCGCCAAGTCGCAGCGATCGAAGACCGAGTCCCCAAGTATCAATCGACCGCCTCTTCCCCCGGGGGAGATAATTGGACCCTACTTCCTTTTCAAAACAACTGAAGATCATACCTGGTTTGGTACTGCATTGGTCTTGCATCGTGGTAGATCACCTTTCTTGTAAGAGATGATTGATTTTAGGCGGACCGAGACCAGAGTTGTCATTCAGCGGTGAGTTTTCGCAGGATGTTGATGTTCTTTATGAGAATATTTTCGGGATGACAGCCTTGCGTTACAATCTCAGTACTAAAATCGCCGACGGGACGGGTGATCAAAAGATCTCGTGGAAATTATCATGGAATGGTCCCAAGAAGGGTCTTCATGAATGTGAGGGATTATTTCACATTGCTCGATGGGAACAAAGATGGCGGGGCGGCTTTTTCTCATGCAATGGATTTGATATGACCGTTCCTGAAGGCACTGTCAAAGATCTTGGCTTCGATAATGTTTGGAAGCATTTGAACTCTGTACATAAAGAGTCCCCCTTTCATATTCTTATATGGGGTGGTGATCAGGTAGATTCGCTTCCTAGAGATGTGGTCTGACAGCAGATATACATTGACTTCATTTTCGAGGATATCCCGTTTTTGAAAAGATGGATAGAGATGGACTGGGATGATAAATGGTCTCATGAGTTTTCAGAAGAAACCTCTCGACAAGTCGCCGAGTATTACTTCAATGCCTACGCAGAGAGCTGGGAACGCGACGAAGTACGAGCGGCGCAACAATCAGTCCCAGGAATAATGCAATGGGACGACCATGATATCTTTGGTTCCTCCTCTTCAACAATTTGAGAGTCTAATTTCCTAGACGGTGCTGGGTCGTATCCCCCACAACAGCATGATTCGCCGATTATGCTTGGCCTAGTCAAAACGGCCCAGAAATTCCGTCTCCTCTTTCAACATCATACAACCCCCCTCCAAGCCCGTAAACACGGCCTTTTCGGCAACGAGGGGTACAATTTCGTGAGCCAACTTGGTCCCCGTCTCGCAGCTATCGGCCTCGATGGCCGCACTGAACGAAACTGGAAACAAGTCGTTGAACCCAAAACCTGGGATATGATATTCGGAAAGCTCCATAGCTTAGAGCGCACGACTCAGCATCTCATTGCAATTTTCCCTGTTCCTTTCTCATTCGTACGGATCCGTGCAGCGGAAAAGGTCTTTGATGTCTTGAGGAAACAACATCCTTGGGTACGCTTCCTGCCCGGCCTGAAGGGAACGAATTCGATTTTCGGATTACCGGAGTTGTATGATGATTTACTGGATGAATGGACTCATGATGCCCATATTAAAGAAAGAGATACACAACTTGTTCGATTCCAAAAATTCGCCAGGGAACGGAACATTCGAGTCACATTTTTATCCGGGGACGTCCATTGCGCGGCTTTCTCGCGTTTTCGGTCAGATGCATTTACCCGCGAACGCCATAAACTTACGCCAGAGTCAGACAGTAATCTCATGTATCAGGTTATTTCGTCGGCAATAGTCAATCAGGCGCCCTCCGCAAACGTCTGTATCGCATATCATTATTTGAAAACGAAATGGAAACCTGTCCCGGAGACGGAGGAGATGTTAGTGGAGATGTTTGAACGAAGACCAGAACAAGGGAAACACGTCCGACATCGCAAGATCATGCCTAACAGGAATTGGTGTTATTTCGAGGAAGTCGGAGGAAAGGGATCGAAAATAAATCCTGCGCCTCCAGTCATCCCTGCAGTCAATGGACAGGGAGATGGACAATCTAGTATCGGCAAGTTCGATCGGAATCTTCACGAACACGATCATCAGCATTTGAAATGGGCCAGGAGCCATTATTGTTTTGATAGAGAGAAGGGGTACCCTAGCACCCTTGGACCGACGAGCAATCCCAATGGAACGGGAATCGCAGGGGATCCACTGCATAAACATCATCATGGACTGTTTTGTCATCATAGGAGGAGTAAATGGTTGCACAGGGGACATGAGCATAATAAAGAAGAGAATGATATGGCGCCGGATCTGCAGGATCGAAGTGGGTTGAGATTGAGATTGTGGTTGGAGAGTAGGAGGAAGGAAGAGGAGGGACGGCAGTTTGCTAGTTATGAGGTGGTTGTACCTGATCTTACCAGAGAAGTCAAAGGCGAGAGTCGGTTTTGAGTTATTGTACTATAGCGATGCAGATTGGTGATTGTTAAGATAGGATTCGCTATGAGCCTTGCCCTCGGATCTGACGCAGAATAACATCCAACCCATGAAATGCTCAGCAAGCTTTAAGGGTGTTTCTACCTTGTAAGGCGACGACTATCGGTGAAGATCGCGTGCAATCACAAGGATTGCGTACGCTAGCAGTATCCTTCTGAGATGAAACGCCGATCTATCTTTCATCCACGAAAACCTTTCGCACATCCGGAATAAAATTCCACGCCGTTGTCACCCAATCATGCCGCAGCCCTTATCATCAACGATCAATGATCGGATCCCGCACCGCCGCCATTTTCTCGCCAGGCAACGCAGCTTCACATCCTCAGAAATGGCCCTGAATGGCACCCGTTCCGCCAAACATGGCAAGTCCATTCAGCTCTATACCGGCAATATTATGACAGATGGGGGCCGAGGGGGATTCCTGAACACAACAATGTCAAAGAACAACGCTGAGGTTTGCATGGTGTCTAGCGCTCGTGTTAATAAGCAGTTGGTCAACTCGCTGAGGAATATTAGGCCGTCGGATGAAGAGGAGAAGCAATGGCTGTGGAAAGATGACCAGGGAATACGGGTGCAGAATCCGGAATCGGAGGACGGGTTATTGAATGGCGAGACTTGTCGGGAGGAGTTCGACATAACAGGTTTGTCACTCTCGGTTCGAGTTAACGGTGAAGTCAAATTATTCTTTGTTCCGGGCGCTAGCGACGATATCCCATCGCGGAGACAATTCGCTAAAGAGGCGCTAGATAGTGTATCAACGGCGCTCGGCGTAGAGAAGTTTGATACATTGATACTCTCTCTCCCTGGGATCACACTGGAAAAGGACGAAGAGGACTATAACTCAAAGGAATTCCCCGTTCGGAAGGAGACGCGACAGTCATGGGTGGACACTTGGAGGGTATTTCAATCAATATTACGTCTCTGATGTTATTAGATCCTAGAACCCTACAAGAAAAGCGGAAAGGTGAACGCACTGGGTATCTCTGAGTTCGGGATCCTCCGACTGGACGCTTTACTACCACACATCGAAATACGTCCTGTGATAGACCAAATCAACTTGCGAGACTGTTGCGATGTCCCTACCGACTTGCTCGACTTTTGCATGGCCGCGGGAATCAAATTGATGCCTCACATGGACGAGGACGATCCACTGCCAAAGGACACACTGCAACAAGTCCTGGACGATCTCAGCGTGAAAGAGACGGTTGACAAGGTGCGGTGGGTGGTGAAGTATACCGCGGTTGTAAAAGAGAGAGGAGTTGTCGAGAACAAAGGGTGCGTACCCTGTATTTTTGATTGCTAATTCCAGATATGTAGTTTCGGCCCAAGTTGTTTGAATGTTCTGTATTGGTTTGGATTTTGGCGACGGAGACGGTTGGCTGGATAGAGTTTATGCACCTGTTTGTAATAATAGTCGCATGGCGCGGTTCGGTTCACGAAGAAATCAGGAAATTCAAACGTTGGATTCCAAGCTATTTGTTGCGTTCCACTCAAACACCTTTTACACACAGCGGTCATGTTGATATCAACACTGCTCTCGAGAGGGATTTGTACCCCTGCATAGAACTCCGAATCAAATGTTGTCGATCAACATCTCACTCCAAGTAGGCATAACCATAAACACAAATCCCTCAATGTCTCGGGTCGCTTCAGACATTTCAATTCGATCAAAGACATCCGCATGCATGAAGCGAGACATCATTCTTTCAGAGCTCTCTCTTTTCCCCCTCCTGTGTAAATCCTTGAGAATGTCGGAGACGAGTGCAACCGAAAAAGGCCTAGATCTGAAAGCACCCGGCTCCCCTGAATCAGGCGTAACTGAAGAGGAGGAGCAGAAATACAAAGACGAACCACGAGTGTCGTCAATCTTGCAAGAGTTATTGGATCAGCACAAGGCGCAAAGTCTTGTAGTCCAGGGACTGAAAGATGAATTGGAACATCTGGAGCAGAATCCCATGCAGTATTTCGACACCCGAAAGAAGTTTCTTTATCATGCTTATACTCAAACTCTGAAGGATTGTTCTACGCAGGCAAACTTTGACGTCACGGTATACAAAAGCGCCCTTTACATTGCTAAGAGAAGTTGGACGCCGGGTATGCCATCCAGGATAAGGAAGTAGGATTGGTCTTCGGTCACATCTACCACGTGGATCCACATGAAGTATTGGAGGGTATCAAGTTTTCTTACCTGCCTGATTATTAGAGTCCTTCAGCTTTGAGCGTGCAGATGAGATTGACAAGGCGGCAGCTGCACGCGTGGTCGAGTGGCAGAAAGTCGAAGGCCTCCCGGAAGGCCACTCAGCTCCATTGTATGAGACTGGAAAGAGAGTGTTGAAAGGCCATGTTGGAGTCCTTGGGGTTTTGCCGCATGTCACTGTGGCAGATACTGAACATCTTTTGACACAGGCCAAGGAGCTTCAAAAAGAGGAAGATCGCTTGAAAACAGAATTTCCGTCGGCGACCAAGGTTATGGATTCAGTCGATGATGGAGAGTCGACGAGCAGCGAAGGGAAGGCGCCGCATAGCCATGGGACAGGGGACGAGAGTGAGAGTAGTGGTGTTCTTGTCGACAAGGAGGATTTGTCTACATGGCATGAGGACTTGGTTAATGATGATACTTCTAAGGACACCGGGAAGACGTCAAAGACAGTTGAAGGCTCTCAGGCCAACTCATCTGAGGGAAATCGCAGCGAAACCTGATATAGTCCATTCAAGACACCAGACGACCCTTAAATTATGCTAGCTAGAACTATCGAGGGGAATTTATCCTTATTTATGCGCCCTTTGAATTACCCTGCAATGCAAACTGGATGAGCAACCGCAGATTACTCAATAACAACCTTCTGGGCAATATCCGTCTTCAACTTTGGCAGCACCACAGATAGAATGCCGTGATCAAGGCTAGCCTTCACAGCCTTGAGATCGACTCCCTCAGGGAGACTCAGTTGTCTTGTAAACGAGACTTCCTGGTCGAATTCCGATTCCACGACTTGGAAATCCTCGCCGGTCTCAGATGCTTCAACTGCTCTGTCGCCGCTTTCAGTCACCTCAGCGTCAGATGTAGAGGACTGGACGGTTTCGCTGGGTTCAGTGGATTCTGCCTGGCCACTCTCTACCGTATTAACGGACTCGGATAGTTCCGCACTACCCGTTGCGTCCTCCGCTTGACGCGTTCTGATATGACGTTTCCCCGTCAGACGAAGTGTTCGTGGATCTGGAAAGTCGATAGAGAGGTCGGTTTTGCGGTATCCCGGGACTTCAGCTTCGAGGCGATATGCTTTCGGGCCTTCCTTGAGCTCAAATCGAGGGAAGTTATATCTCTGAAAAGCCGAAAGCTCGGTATTGATGAGTGGCGCGATCCCAGCGAAGAAGGGATCTCGTTCGAAGACGGCGAAGGGATTAGTAGTATTTCGTGGTCGAGCGAAATGGACTCGTCGGAACGGCGCGAGTGCTCGAGTGAAACTCATGATTTTTTCTGTCTTTGAGAAATGTTAAGGTTTGCTCGGCGTAAGATACCATTTATAGGAACGGGTCGCTTCGCACAGTCGGACTCGAGGTTTCCAGAAATTTCTGGTCAGATGATCTCAAAGTCGTTGCTGTGACAACGCGTTGATTGTGTCACGCCAAACATGGCTTCTGTGGCGTTGATGGGCGGTGCGGTTGCCTTTCAGGGCGAATTTCGGTCGCGCAACCGAAATTTCTGGAATTGAGTTTGCGGGGAGGACACGTTCTTGGCCAGTCGCTGTTGCATGAGCCGGTCGATCATGGCGCCTTCGCATGTGTTAACAAGGCAACTGTTGCCGTGTTTCCAGACAATTCGAGAATGTGCGAATCACGGAACCAGTAGCTTCTAGTTGCATGCTCGAAATCTCGAGACTGCGGCTGCATGACGTCGCACCCGCCTCCAGGCCTCAAGTATAAATTGCACCCTCACCTCGCCGTGGTTTAGCATCATCAGATCCAAGTCAAGATACATTCAAGCAAGCGCAGAAAGCTCTCAAACGCACGAACGCCTCCAGCACAAATGGCATTGTTCTCACCTTTCTTCCCCATTTACCGCGGCGAAGGCTCGCTCCTCGATTCGCTCGATGACCATCCATTCCTCAACTTCAACTCGTCCTTCTTCCGCGACGCAAACATCTCCCGCACCAATCGCGCCAACGTCAGCGAGACCGAGACCGAATACCGCGTCGAAGTCGAGGTCCCCGGATACCAGAAGTCTGAGATCAACATCGAATTCGGCAACGACGGCAGATCTGTCACCATCTCCGGCAGGTCGGAGAAGTCCTACGAAGAGGGTCCCAGCGACCAAGAAGGGTCGAAGCCCCACGGCGTGACAGTCGAAGAAGTCTCCGAAGAATCCGACAAATCCGCAGCGAAGAAGCCGTCCGGCAAAGAATCTACCGCCGTCGCTGAGACCAACAAGAACAAAGAAGTTGGCGCCCCTGCCGCTCCCAAGTATTGGATCTCGGAGAGAACCATTGGATCATTCTCGCGTACCTTCAGTTTCAAGGCAGCGCTCGATCCCGAGAAGGCGACTGCATCTCTCGAGCACGGTGTCTTGAACGTTGTCATCCCGAAGGCAACCAAGAGCACTACCAAGAAAATCTCAATCGCATAAATTGGTTACAAGTGGGGTCTACATCGGTTGTTGAAATTGCTTGATGGTCATTCTTTACGGGATTCCTTGCTAGTTTTATCTCGCATTTCTTACTCTGGCATTCATTCCTTCTCTGGAGGTGAAAGTGATATCATTAGTCTTTGGCAGTCTCATATCAGATACCAGTAGTATCAATATTAATAAATATGGCATGAAACACAAGTGCTCGTTCTTCATCTGACAATAATCCACTTGAGCCCTGTTAGACGCTTTCGTTGTTCACAGTCACTAGCAGGAATCCCAGATCACGGTGACAGAACCGCAGATGGGCCAAATACCTAGATGGCTTATAGCAGCAAGGCAATCAATCAAACTTTCCCGCCAACTTGATGATATATTCCATAATTCTGTAGTAAGGATATACACTCTGTCAAGGCAGGAGTAAATAGCAACTTAAAATTAGACCCCATACAACGCGCTAACAATAATCCATAATACCAATGTCTATCCAAAAATTACTCAACCTATCCATTAGAAAAGTTGCCATTCGGGGTCATACCGTCACAGCCTTTGCAAGATTTCGTGGGAAGTCGACGTCAACGCCGTGCATCACCGCAAGATGATAACTCAGCAATTGTAGGGGGACCATGTTCAAAAGGCCCTGTAGAGCATCGACCGTGCGGGGAACTTCCATCTTGGGTAGTTCTTTTGGAAGACTTGTGTCTCCTTCGTTACTGGGAATTAGTTTCCTTCACAAGAGAGGGATGTACCAGATGAGGATTGGTTTTCCGTTTCGGGCAGTGACTTGCTCCAGAGCAGAGTATACTTTAGGATACAAATGATCCTTCGTGATGATGAGGATGATACCCATCTTATCGTCAATCACTGTTGTCAGTCTTTTATAATGGAAAGGGATTACAGGCTAGAGGTCCATGTTTGAGTTCCCCGCTCAATAATCCTTCCGAATGCATGTAGCTGATTTCCTTAACCTTAAGAGCTCCTTCCAATGCAGTAGCAAAGTTGTATCCTCGTCCAAGGATCAATAAACTCTTCTCTCCAACAAGTCTCGCCTTTGCCAACTCCTTAATTTCTAGGTCTTTGTTAAGGACCGATCGGATCTGTGAACTGATATCATGAAGACCGTCAATGATATCCGCTCTTCGCTGTCTCTTGGAGGCAAAGTCCTCAGACAGCAAGAGTGCAATCATTGTGAGGACGATAAACTGTGACGAGTATGCTTTTGTCGAAGCAACACCGATTTCTGGTCCACAGTTGAGATGGACACCACAATGGGTCTCTCGAGAAATAGTACTGCCGACGGTATTGGTGACACCAACGCACAATGCTCCTCGTTCGAGAGAATAACGCAAGGCAAGGATGGTATCAGCTGTCTCTCCACTTTGACTAACAAAGACACAGGTATCATCTCGGAAGATGGGACATTTTCGATCAAGGAAGTCGCTGGCTAGTTCCACAGTGACAGGAACTTCAGTCAATTCCTCGAATGTCGCACGCGTAGCGAGACATGAGTGATAAGACGTCCCACAAGCCACGAAAACAATCCTCCTACATCGTCGAATCGTCGTAAGATATGACTTGAGGCCACCAAGTGTGACAGTTCGTTTTTCGAAATCAACACGACCACGCATGGTGTTAATGACACTCTCTGGCTGTTCGAAAATCTCCTTCTGCATGAAATGGTCAAAGTTGCCCTTCATGATGGCAGCAAGCTCAATTTCAAGAGTCTGGATACTGCGAACAGCAGAAACTCCCTCCTCGCGACGGAGACGGTGGATATGTAACTCTCCATCGTAGATATGAGCGATATCATCGTCCTCGAGGAAAAGAACGCGTTTGGTGTGTTCGATGACGGCGGATGGATCGGAAGCGAGGAAGAATTCGACGGGAACGGGGAGGCCGTCCTCAGAAAGGAAGGCACGGGACTGGGATCGGTGGAGTCTGGCTTCCATTGTCGTATCGATGGGCAAAGGAAGGAATGATGCCGGACCAGTACCATTTGGCAATGCCGGGCCTATATCAGACATGAATTGAAGGGGACGTACCTGTTGGCTGCTCGGTATTCTCTAACGCACCAAATTCAACGTCGACGAAATCGACTTTAAGTTTCTTCTCTGTCTTGACACCAATGAGTAAAGGACTGCCTTTTCGTGTAGCGACGATTTCATTAGGATAATGGACACTCTTGAAGAGCAAAGCGTAAGCTCCCTCGAGTTCCCTAACGACAAGTTTGGCGAGTTGAGAGAAATCAATGTTGCCTTTTTGTTGATCGAAGATGTACTTGGCGAGCTTGGCAATACACTCCGTGTCTGTCTCTGTCTCAAAGACGTACCCCTTGTTCTGGAGAACAGCCTTCAATTCGCGGTAATTTGTGATGATACCGTTATGGACGACGACGAACTCAGCTTTGGGATCACTCCTGTAACGTCAGCCTATGAAGTAGCAGAATCAACCTGTGAGGATGACAATTGAGAGGTGTAGGCTGTCCGTGGGTTGCCCATCGAGTGTGAGAAATGCCGGCATGGGCCATGAACTTCCTGTTCATGTCGACGTCTTGTTCATCGATCAACTTCCTCAACGCGGCGACCTTTCCCACCTGCTTGAAAAGATAGATTTCGTGTTCGCTGTCGCCGTCAACGGCCATTCCTGCCGAGTCATAGCCTCGATATTCAAGCCGTTGAAGGCCTTACACGTCAGCACACGCGGGACGACTCGGGGATACCATCAATCAACACTTTGATCAAATCGGCTCTCGACTTCTCGACCAGATAGTTTACATATCCGATGATTCCACTACACAGCCACGTCAGCAGAGGAACTTCAGCCAGCCGTCGCGCAGAGTCTTACCACATGGTTGATCTTCAGGTACGTGTCGCGGAGTAAAAGGGAAAGAGAGGAATTGCGATCAGCAGGATTATTTCAGCGTTCCGTGATGCTGAGCGCAGAATGTGGGATGCTGCGTTTATTTTTATCGACGAGTCGTTGGCAAGGTTTGTGGCAAGGACGCGAGTCGGAGAGTTGGTGCGTGAAAGGCGAAAGGCGAAAGGCGAAAGGCGAAAGGCGAAAGGCGAAAGGCGAGAGCTTGGGCCGAAACCGGAGGTTGTGCGTGCTTACCAAATTATAATTGGCTCAGTGTTGCTTCAAGTTACGCGTCGGCTGTGTCTGCGGCGGTTCCAATCCAAACAAGGCAAGGCAAATACAATATGTAGTGCAGGCGGGGTTATGCAGCAAGCGATCAATCAATCAGCAGAAAGACTGGCAGAGAATTGAGTTTGAAGTGTTGCGGCTCGACAGGGGCCACGCCTTTTTAAGTTTAGTACCTAATTCTGCAGAAATGCGATATATTCCTTTCTCGGCGCTGCAGCCTGTGCCGGCTGAGCAACAACATGCTCAATCCATTGCCCTTTATGGCGGTGCTCTCAAATTAAAAAGTGGTGGGAACGCTGCACGAATCAGCGTGGGACTTGATTGCGTCCGCGGCTAGCGTCTCCTCCAATCGTGGGCCCACCTTCCGTCGAATGGCATCGTAAACGGGCGCCGCGATTCTCTTTTCTCACAGGCCGATAATTTTAGCACTCTCCCACCAATCAAATGCTCTTCTTCACTTCGCGTTTTTCAACACGCTATCTGTTTTGGGAATCCGGAATCACCGATTGATGGATAACCCACCGCCCCATGCGAAGCCGATTTAATTTCGACCGTTGCATATCACAATTGCCGCTTCCACAGTTCATCTTACTCCCTCGTGGAGATCTAGAAATAGTGAAATGAAGGCTTTATGTTGATATAGTGTCGGTTCCGGCGTCAATTTCGTTTGTTGACAGGGTTGCACAGAGCCGGGAACTTTGATCACTTTCTTTAAATCGACGGAACGTGTTCGACAGGGTGGCAATATGAGGCTTGACGCATATGGCTTGCCACGTACAGGTCCCAGGAACACGGAATACCACGCGAGGTGGCGGCCAAGCCGCATGCAATGTGGACTCTCGTCCTTCTCAGAAATCGATCGCACATTGCATGCATTTCACCACGGAGTAATCGAACCTCCGGCCAACCTCCGTAAATAGATTGGTGGGGGTGGCTGGTCATCCAATATCAACGGCACAGTTGTTATTCCGATGTCCTCTGAATCAGAGCTGAATGCATCACAAAAGCCATGGTATCAGGCGCTATAATTTCAGGAATCTTCTGGAACCACCCGTCACGATCTTGCAGTTGTAAGGGCGGTGGTTCTGACTTCGGCGCCCAGTTCTCCGAGATTGCGACCCGAATTCTTGTCTTCTATCATGTACTAGGATGTAGCAGGGCATTTTACTATAGGGAACAGTATTACTATCGTACGACGTGGAGCCTCATAGGGTTCAGCAGTATTGTTCTCGCGTACATCTGTGGCTTGTTCGCTGTCAGATACGACATGAAAAGGGAAGAAAGGTAAGTGGTATCATCACAGACTCTTTGGTTATAGTGGCAGTATATTCGAGCTGGTCTTCGATGGACTACTAGAGTACTCTACTCTCGCTTAAATATCCAAGATTCCTCCTTATGCAAGATTCCTTATCCAGGATTCCGCTGCAGCTGCAGCTGCAGCACCTAACCGGATATCCGTTATCCTCCATCTCGCGTCCTCTTCCACAATTAGTCCATCATCCCAAACTCCCTTGAATCCTCCCGGCAACTAATCCAATCCACACACACGCAGTCGACTAGTCTCTTTCAACCCACCTTTCATCAAAGCAACTAGCATACCGGCACTAGCACAAAAAACCCACGA
>Ga0302179_10001221_pt1 | contig 15805 bp, 18 predicted proteins | sample I_Palsa_E3_1_FD_198788 | JGI IMG/M metagenome (GOLD analysis project Ga0302179, IMG submission 198788) | Peat permafrost microbial communities from Stordalen Mire near Abisko, Sweden - I_Palsa_E3_1 | ecosystem: Environmental > Terrestrial > Soil > Palsa > Peat permafrost | place: Sweden...
CGATCTCAAAAGTATCTGCGATTGCAAAGGGATACAACGATTTTTCCATTGTTGCTGTGATTTCTGAAATCGGGCGGAACACAATCCCACTCTTCCGCCATGTTATTCAAAATAAACAAGTCGCTTGGAATTTCAAACCCACTCGCAGGGACTGTTTTCGTCTTTGGAATGAGCGACATGCAGTTTTGCAAGGCCCAGGTGCGTGCCGTTAACGCTAAAACCGACTGATTGGGAATCAGTTTTTCGATCGGCGAAGGAGGAATTTTGCAGACCCGGGTCGGTACGCCCGCTTCTGGACCGCCGAACAAAAAGCCACCCTGGACGTCTCGCCGATTGCGGCTCATGGCTTGCAGATTCGCTTCTCAGCTCTTAGGGCTCGGGGCAGCGTCCGACAACGCGCCACTTCCGCGCCAAGCGAGCAGGGGGTTCAGTTCACTGTGCCGTCAAGAGAACGGCGCGTTGCTAACCGCGTTCTCGGCACCGTGGAACACGTCAACTCTCTAAACGCCGACCTTAGAATCCGGATGGACCTCCGGTCGTGATGTTCGATTCAATATTCGCGAGCACGAGCACCTTGACCACGGATACGCAGTGACCAGCCGCAGCGGCCACGGGCAAACCGCGGAGCGGGCGCTAGTCGACGTGGACACAACGTACAGCAACCGAAGTGGAACAAGAGCTGGCTGCGCCCAAGACAGAAACGGTGGGCTAGCGAGGGGGATGGCCCTCCGAAGAAGAGCAAGGTCATGGACTCGGAACGGGACCCGCATAAGATGCGACAACGGGGAATTAACCTACGCAGAAGAGCGAACTTCGTTGGCTCCGGCTCGTCGTCGTACCGCTTCAGGTAGTTCACAGGAGGTGGTTCCATGGTTTTCTCCTTATTACTGCCCTGTTACAAGCTCTTCAGATACTCCACCAGGTCCCATCGTTGGTCATCGGTCAGGCTCCGCGTCGAGCATTCATGGCCGGCATTACTATTGCCGGGCAGGGTTGTGTCAAACTCAAACTCCGAAGAAGTCCCCGGCGATTTGCCCAGCAAGCCGCCTGCCTTGAAGCCCACTTTCGCCGGATCGAACTCGCGCGATCCCACCATGAACTTCTGCGGTCGGTACTTCGTGCCTGAAGGATCGTCCTTCTCGGGGCTGGCCGGCAGCAGCATGTCATAGAGAGTTGGTACCGAACCGTTGTGCAGGTAGGGCGCCGTCGCCCAGATGCCGTTCAACGGCCGGCCCTTGTATGCCCGCAACGATTCATACGGCTGTGCTGTCGTGTCCGGCGTGTAATTCCCGGACTTGATCGACGGTTTAATCTGATTCTTGAAATAAGCGTTGATCAAATCAATCGCCCAATCCGCCCCGCGGGTGAAGAACCACTTGTCCGGGTCTGGTGTTGCTACTACGTTCTCAGTCGCCTTGGTCAGCAGAGCCGCGACTGGCGCTCTCGCGTCCAGCAAAATGTTGCCGACTTCCGTGGTTTTGACATACTCTTTCCGCAGGATTCCGCTGTATCCTTTGTCGTCTACGCTGTTATTGGCCATGGTTGGATCTGTACCCGTTTCAGACAGTTTCCCCATCTGTGCTACCACCCGCCGGTTATCGCTCGTCGACTCGATTTTGGCGTGGCAATGCGCGCACATCTGGTCATACAAGCGTTCGCCTCGCTTCACTTTCGCATCATCCAGGCCCGGCAATCCCGCCTTGGCGACTGCGTCCGTCCACTGGGGCGAGTGCAGCCCCCATAGCCGTTCTTCAATCTGCGTTAAGTTGTGCGCTTTGATTGACGATTGGAAGCTGATGTAGGGCGCTCTCAATCCTTGACCGGTAACCAAAGAGCGCAGCGACAACCTCTTCTTCTCGTTCCAGTCCAACGTCGCGAACACCCCGATCACTTCACCCGCGTTTCTTCCCAACGGCCCAATGTTGGCGTTGGCCCCAATCCCGTTCCACTGCACGTAATCATGATGGGGAATGTCCCATAGGAAGGGATAACTCACCGGTGCATTCGGCGGATTAAATACTCTCTTGCGAAACTCCTTCAGCTGTGTTTCGGAAAGCACGCTCGCCAACTGTTCCATGACCTGATCGCGGTCCTGATCAGAGAGCACCGGCTTCAGTTCGTTCAGCACCTTGTCGATTTCATCCGGCGGGAGCAGATCGACCAACACCCAGCGCAGCGATTCGCCATTCATCACATGCTCCTCGACGCGGTTATAGATCCGGCCAAAAGCGTCCAAGCGCGCATACCCGTACTGCACCTTGGCGTTCTTGGTATCGTCGGTGTACTTGGTGTCGTTGATGAAGTTGTAGGCTTCCATGCGCAGCGTGTAACGTTTCAGGTCGGCTTCCACATCGTCTGCGTTGCCGTAGCTTCCCGCCTTCAAAAGCGCTGCCACAAATCGCTGGTTCTTTGCAGGATCGTTCTGTGTTGCTTTCAGCGCGGATGCCAAGGCATGCAGGAATCCGTCCATGTCGGCTGCCGACGGACCGCCATCAATGCGTATTCCCACGCCGTTATAATTCAGCTGAGCAGTGTGGCATGCCGCGCAGGTGAACCCCATATACTTCTTGCCGCGGTAGGTGTCTGCCACCATCCCCACTGGTAGCTCATCGGGATTACTCTTGGTCTGTGTTTGAGTCAGGTAGCGATAGCGATTCATGTTCTCGGCGGAACGAAAAAGTTCTTGCGAGTTGTCCTGCTCTACCACCAAAAACATGTCGTAAGGCAAGAGGTCGGAGCCCTGGGTGATGTTGTAAAACCACAGGCTGTCTGCCGGCGTCCAACCCTGGTCCAGATACACGACCCTATCGAACCGATCGCCAAAGCTATCAGGCCCCATCACTCTTGCCCCACGGTCCGCGTTGTTATTCACCACTCTGTAGTAAGCCAGTGGAAACCAAGTAGTGGAATTGAGGAGCAGCACCACGATCACTGTCGCCAGCGCACACACCGCCCAGACGACCCAGCGCTTCGAGTGTGTGCCGATGCTGTACAAGACTCTAATTAGAAGTTTCTGCATTGCGAATCTCCTGGGACAAACTTCCGTGCGTTGCGACACTTACGTGTGTAGGCACGGCCAGTACTCGCACGGACATGCGCAGTCCGGCGTCGTTGCCGCACGCACACAGTGCGACTCTACCTCTCGACACACCGATCCTTTATTTCGGGGAAGTTGGCGAGTAGAAGCCCCCTCGGATGAGAAGCCAGAAACGCTTCATCCTTCGCTCGCCGAACCGAACAAACATATGCACTGGAGTACTGAATGTCAATGACTATCCTTCGATGCCTCGGGAGTTTTCGTCCAAGCCTCTATTTTGTGGTTTGACTTCGCGCTAGACACTCCCGACCTACATTTTGTGCCATTTGATAGCCGATACGGAACCGATGAAAACGCGCAATCGAGAAAAAGACGGAAGTAAACAAGTCCGCCTGCAGAGGCGAACGCCATATACAAATCAGGCAGAAAATGAAAACCTGGCACAGTTTACCGCAGGTGATAGTTGCAACTTTCAGTAAGCACTCTGGGTCACGCGATATCCGCGTGACCCATGTTGTCCCGCACAACCTCCGACCTTGCACCTTGGCGCAGCATGGCCGGAATGCAGGGCGCGGAAGCTCAGAAAATGCCTTGATCGTGGATTGAGCAGTGTGCGGACCTCGGCGAAAGCTGCTTGCCAACAATCGCCGCGGGCAAATTGATTTCCGGATGCGTACGTACGACGTCTGCAATCGACTTGCCCATGTCTTCGTTTACCGGGGTTGCCAGAAAGGCGTGGACGATATTTCCCGCGTGCGGCCCGGTCGTATCCACCGCCATACCCGCGATTTGTCCGCTCTCATTGATGTTGCTAGCCGAGATTACGAAGAGGTGGGAGCTTGCCGGGAATAGAGTATTAAGGTCGATCGTCACGCCGTTCTGCCAGATGAGGCCGCGCGACCAACTCGCGCCGTTGTTGGAGTTAAAGGAGCTTCCCACCGCCTGGCCCCGGTTGTTGATGCTGGTGGCAAAGGAGGCAACATCTCCCGGCAGAAGGGGGCCGAGGCTTGTGACTGTATTGTCCTGCCAAAGAGCGGCCAAGGGTATGCCGTCAGAGTTAACGGCTTGCCCAACAATTTGGCCGTGGCTGTTAATGGCGTAGGCTATGGCGCCCGGATCTCCGAGGTCCGGAAGCGACGTGGCAGCGCCGTTTTCCCACACTACGGCGTAATTCGCTGCGGTGCAGGTTCCCGAGTAACCTACGGCTTGACCTTGATTGTTGATGCCGTATGCGACGCCATCTGGATCGCTACCGATGGTAGGAAGAGCCTGGGCCTTGCCTTTGGTCCACACCACCGGCAGGTCAATCATAAAATTCTCCGTGCCGGGCGGGCATGTAGAGTCCGCGGTACCGTTTTCCGCATAGCCTGCGACTTGTCCGCGGTTATTGATAGCGCTGGCCTGCCCGTTATTCCCGCCCACCGTTGGCAGAGCGCTCATGAGGCCGTTTTGCCAAAGAAACGGAAGACACGTAAGGTGTGTGCCGAAACCGCAAACATCTTCGCCATTCGGATCTGGAACAGATGTCTCGGACATACCGACGGCTTCCCCGGGGTCGTTGATTCCGTTCCAATTGATCGAACTGTTCGGTCCTCCGAGCGTGCCGAGTTCGAGCTTGAGTTCGCCGATGCTGATGCTATCGGTGCCTTGGACGAGGTGGGCGGAAAGGGAAATGCTGAAAGGATCCAGTAGTTGCTCCATGTTTAACGTCCAGCCGTGATTATTAAGGCCCATGGCCATGCCAAGGTTGTCAGGGTGCTGAACGCCCAAATCTTGAACTTTGTAGCTCGCTTGCGCGACCGCAGTGCTGAAGCAAGCCAGAACCATCGTCGCAACCCCGAGTATCCAGAAATTCCGCAACTGCCTAAGCGTATTCATATCTATTCCTCCGGTAAGTCGTGTGGTGCCGAGATGACTGGCACCGCTCGGTGTCAGCGCATTCTGCAATCCAACGAGTGACCTTATGACGCGTGATTGTGACGGACGTTCAGAAATATGGTGTGAGAATTCAGAAATAGAATTCGGATCAACAAGAACATCGGCTGCAATCATCGGGCGAGGCAACTCCACGAGTCATGATCGCCAGGGCCTACCTATGCAATTCAATAAGTGCGACGGAATGCGCGATGGATTTTCATATCTATTCGCGGAGCTCGCTTGACGCTGCGATAGTCGCCATACATACTGGTTGGTATGTTGGGAGCACGCAGGAATCCGAAACGTAGAGCGACCAGGCTGCGCGATCCTGAGCGCACGCGGGAGCGCTTGCTGCAGGCGGCATCCCGCGAGATCTACAGATCGGGTTTCCAGAGTGCCAGCCTGGACAAAATTCTGGCTTCATCTGGGGTCACCAAAGGCGCACTGTACTACCACTTCGACAGCAAAGAAGCCTTGGGATATGCCGTCATCGAAGAAGTCATCGCTCCTGACGTTCACGGCAAGTGGGTGCGCCCTTTCCAAAACGTCAAGGACCCTATCGACGCTTTGATCGGCGCTGTTCAACGTGTCCCCGTTCGGCCCGCGGACGTACGGGGCGGTTGCCAACTGAACAATCTGGCGCAGGAAATGTCTCCTCTGGACGCGGGATTCCGGAAACGGCTGGCGATAATCTTCGATGCCTGGCGCAAGGCCGTTGCCTCCGTTTTGCGCGAGGGCCAGATCCACGGCAGCGTTCGCCGCGACGTGGAACCCGCTGACGCCGCTGGCGTACTGATTGCGATGGTCGAAGGCTATGGCTCGCTGGCGAAGAATGCTCAGGATCCGAAGGTGATGAAAGCGGGGATCAGGAACATCGTGGACTGGCTACGATCCCTGCGCCCGCCGGGCAACCGCAAGCGGGTCTGATCGCATCCGTTCTAACGGACAGGTTGACACTAGTACATACCAACCGGTTTGTATGCTCGGACAGTCAGCATCGCGATCGGGCGAAGAGCTTCAAACTGCATCATGAACAAGGAGAACGAACAATGACAAGGATCGCAGCGTCGCGCAGGAATCTGCTCGCAACGGGAGCCTGTGCGCTGGTTGGTGCCGTGAGCCTGCCGGGACGGGCAAGTGCCAGCGCATCGGGAGGGCAGAACTCAGCGAACGAGGAGGTAGTCCGGAATTGGTACGCAGCCTGGAAGCAGAAAGACTGGGGCCCGGTGGATCGTCTGCTCGCCGATGACTTCACCTTTAGCAGCGCCGCCGGTGACGACCACATCAGCAAGAGCGCTTTCAAAGAGCAATGCTGGAAAACACAGATCAATTTCATTGGCCAATTTGACCTGGAGCGAATCACCACTGGCACGGACGATGCCTTTGTGAAGTATCTTTGTCACACCAAGAACGGCAAATCGTTCCGGAACGTGGAGTATCTCCGAATCAAGGACGGAAAGTTGCAATCCATTGAGTGTTATTTCGGCGAGCAATCCAGCTTCCCGTCGGCAGTGAGCACTGGGCATAGATAAGGCGTGGGGTGCGATCTGCCGAAATCACAGGTGATGCTGAGTCCACAATTCAAAGGCGAACGTGGGAATCAGAAATAATGGTGGGGTGGCTGAGGTCTCTTCGCGCACCTGGTTAGACTCTGAGAGGCGGACGGCGGATGTCGAAGAACCAGGTTGTCAGGCACTGGCAGCGATTCCAACTCAGGAGAAAACGATGAACCGAAGAAGATTGGCAACGGCAGCTTCTCTAAGTTTCGCTCTGATCTTAGCGCCCATTGGAATGAAGCAAGGGCAGGCGCAAGCGCCCAAGACAGCGTATCCGAGCATGGCCCCGATCGAGCAGTACCTTATGACGGATCGCAATGCCGAGATCGCCCTGGCCCGAAGCGCAGCCCCAGAGGCCATATCCCGCGACGCAACGATTCTGGTCCTCGGACGGCATGGCTACGAGACTGCCGTCGGAGGCAAGAACGGTTTCGTGTGCGCCGTGGAGCGAGGATGGATGGGCCCATTCGAGGGTGATTTTGCTGTAAATTTTTGGAACCCCAAAATTCGAGGTCCGCTCTGCTTTAATCCGCCGGCCGCGCGATCCATCCTGCCACTTACCTATAAGAGGACGGAGATGATTCTGGCTGGGAAATCGAAAGCGCAGATCATTGATGCTCTCAAAGCCGCATACGAGAAGAAAGAACTGCCGCCCCTGGAGCTCGGAGCCATGAGCTACATGATGTCGAGAGACCAGTACCTTACCGATCATGGCGACCACCACTGGATGGCCCACTTGATGTTTTACACGCCGCTCATGGACGGTGCGGTCTGGGGTGCAGATCTGCCCAAATCTCCGGTCATGCTGAATCCACAGTTCAGTGGCGCTCCGGAACCAATCGACGTGTTCATGGTTCCCATCGACAGGTGGTCGGATGGAACGGCTGCGCCCGCAATGTAGGACACCACGATGAACACTCTGAAGATGAGTCCGGCTAGCGCTTTTCTCGTTGACCGCGTGGCGCAGCATTCGGGTGCAGCTCTGGTCGTAGCACGCGACGGGGGAGAAAAAACAGCGAGATTGACGGAGGCTTTTCCGGCGTTGCAGACGCTTGCGAAGCAACAGTCTCTCCGGGTGGCCATCAAAGTCAGGGGAAAGATTCTTTTTATCCAGCTGGGCGACGTGGTCTCCGTTCAGGCTCAGGGAAACTACGTGTTGCTGCAGCGGGGCACGAGTTCGTATCTGCTTCGTGAATCAATCTCAGTGGTGGCCGAGAAACTCCGGCTCTACGGGCTCATTCGCATCCATCGCTCGGTTTTGGTGAATGCGGCGTTTGTGGAAGGGATCAGACCGTATTCGACGGGAGAATATGGTCTGCAGATAAAAGGCGGAAAGGAATATACGGTCACCCGCACTTACAAGAAGAATCTCAAATTCCTGGCGAAGTTCTGGATCGGCACTAGCGGCTTTTTCTCCGGTTAAAGGCGGTCGAAGAGATGGAAAGTTCACTTCCTGACCAGATTTCGAGGCCGCCGGATATGGAGACGCGCATTCTTCGTAAGCGATTGGATGCAGCCAGACTCCCGCGGCCTTGTGGCCTCACCGACAGCCACCAGTGGGCACGAATCACGGGAATCCGGAAGTATTGTTAACAGGCGTCGGAAGTACCCACTTTACGCAAGGGCTGTGAAACGAAGTTAGAGCAAACTCCAGCAGCACTCAAATCGGCTTGGGGCCTTTAGTCGCCACCAGCACCTCCAATAAAGTGGCTGCGTTACGAACGGTTCCCGCAATTGCCATGAGAGGCTCTGACATTGGCGGATGTTGCTCCGCCAGTGCGTTGAGGCGCGTGCTGACGTCCTGGAGTTGATTGACTTCGCGCAAGATCGCTTGAAAAGGCATAGGCACACCGCTCGGTCGCTGAAAAAGCCTAAGGTGGGAGAAATCCAGATGGTCTGGCTTAGGCCAGAAGACCTGAAAGAGGAGAAGGTGATAACCGCCCCGCGCAACTGTAGCACGCCAGCACGTGGTGCGCGTCTAATAAATTGACTGGACCGGTGATCGGTTCGCACTCGTGGCTATCCGCTGAGAGAAAAACCAAGAAACATCAGCCAAAATGATGCTCGCCGAACTTATCAAGGCAGTGGCGAAGTACGAGACGGGCTGGATCTGCACGAGAGCAGGTCGCACTTCGCGGAATGAAGTTCTAGTCGTGGAGGACAACGTTGAGCAGGGAACTGTGAACCTGTAATTCATCGCCAGCGTGATAATCAATGAACCCCAATTTCCTAAACCTGTTCATGAAAAAGCTGACCCGCGAGCGAGTTGTACCGACCATCTCTGCCAGAGTTTCTTGACTGATCTTGGGGATTACAGATTCGGGCCTTCCGTCCTTGCCGAAATGAGCCAGCAAGAGCAACATCCGTGCCAGTCTTTTTTCACTGGAATTGAAAAGCTGGTCAACCAAATCTTCTTCGTATCGGATGTTCCGTGTCAGCAAATATGCTACGAACATGTCGGAAAAGGCGTGTTCCCGGTGAAGCACTTCCATCATAGACCTCTTGTCGATTCGCATCACGGAGCAATCGGTCATTGCGGTTGCGGAGAACAAGCGGAGATGCTGACCTGCAAGGCAACCTTCTCCGAAGAAATCGCCTTCGTTCAGAATGCCAAGAATGGCTTCCTTCCCGGTCTTTGATACAACGGTGAGTCTTACTTTTCCTTTCTGTATGTAAAAAACAGCATCGGATGAGTCGCCCTGAACAAAGATCGCCTGCTTCGCGGGAAAAACTGCGATCGTCCTGCCGCCGTCGATGGTCGAAAGGAATGTCTTGGTATCGAATTTGCCGATTTTCTTCGCTGCTCCCACGGGTGTGGTGACCTCTCAAGCCTTCCGAATGCTCAGAACGCAACTTCCTAAGACGAGGATGAAGAATGCGCGAGAAGACGAGAACGATATCGGTCCGCGGGCAAAACTGCGATCCGCTCGATGAAAATAATGATTTCATCCTTGGGGTCGGAAGTCAAACGGTTCCTCTTTGGCTTCGCCGAGCCATTCCAACATTGGAGCTTAGAGCCGCTGTTTGAATCAGTTGGAGACCTCCGAGAGAGGATCTGGGATCCTCTTAGGTCCCAAAGCGGCATCATGGTGTACACAATTTGAGCCGAGCCGATAAACCAGGCGCGTGTAGTTTCTTGAGTTTTCGAGGTGGGCAGATTTAGGGCGCTGGGTCGCGCCATCCGCGGACATCGGCAGCGAGGCGAACGGCTTCTTCAGGCCCCCAAGTTCCCGGATTGTAAATCTGCAGAGGTACGACGTTGTTAAGAATCGGATCGACAATCGACCACGCAGCCTCCGCTACATCCTCGCGAACGAAAAGCAATTTGTCCCCGTGCATGGCGTCGGTCAGAAGACGTTCATACGGGCTCTCTTGGTCAGTTTTGTCTTTTTCGACGGCGGAGAGTTCCACTGACATGGGCAGCATTTGCGGGCCAGGACGCTTAAATCGGTCGCCTAAACTTTTCCCTCCGCTGGGTCGGCGACGCCTTCTGACGGTAAGAAATCTGGGACATCAAGGCGTGCCACACCAATCCGGTAGTCGGCCATCCCGTAATAGACGTCGAAGCGGTTCGGTGAGCCGAGATCGTCGCGCCGGTCAATACCGGTGGGAAATACAACGTTGGCGATGATGCCGTGGCGTTCCTCCGGCATCAGTGGCGTCAATACGGGCTCCGGGGAACGATAGCGGATCACTTGCGGATGCTCTTTGGAGAGCACCATCACCCCGGCCGAGTAGCGCAGTTCGTGCACCTCGCCGCCCGGTTCTCCCATTTCGCCGACGCCGTGGTAAACGATCAGCCAGCCGTGCCGGGTCAGGACAGGTGGAGTGCCACCGCCGATTTTGAGCCGCTCCCAGGGTGACACCGGAGTTGCCAGCCGGTGATGAGACGTAAACCGACCGAGGCTGTGTGACTCACGGGCCTCCAGGGACATCTGGCAGTGGGAAATCCAGATGCTTTCCCGATCGAGATCCACCGCGCGCGTCGCGGGGCGGCGGGCGGTTTCTTTTGGACGGGTGCCGGGGAAAAGCGGGCGGTGGAGGATGGCCAGTTCCGGCTTGCCGGATGGATTAGGGACGGCAACGGGGAACAGGCTAGCATCTTTGTCATCCACGTCGCTGAATTCGATGCGGTGACGCGGAGCAAAGGTCGCCAGACCCAAGCGTTGCCAGTGAAAGAGATCCTTCGAAGCAGCCAACGCGATCCGTGGACCTCGGGAGGAAAGTGCTGTGTAAGTCATCACGTAGCGCTGCATGGGTTCCACGAACGTGATACGAGGATCTTCGCAGCCACCGCTGCCATCGGGCCGCAGCTCATAATCGGCTTCCGGCTCCAAGGCGATGCCGAGTCGTTCGACCCCTGCCGGGTCGCCCGCTTCATTGAACCGCACTCGCGCAATGCCGATGCGAGAGTAATTTCCCTGCGCGACCAGTCGCGGGAAGAGATAGAGTTCACCGTCCCGGCCACGAGCGACGGCCGGATTCAGCACGCCTTGGATCTCCTGGGGATTACCCGGCTCCGGCTCCATCACAATTCCTAGCCGCTGCAAGTTAAATCCGCTCATCAGATCCTTTTCACAAATGTCACGTTTCTAATTGCGATCTGCTAAGCAATGACCCGCCGACATATTCACCGATTCAATGCCTGAATGCCATCGCCGGGATGGCAGGTGCTGAGATTAGTTGCCATGATGAACGCCTTCTCCGCGTGCATCTCCGCGTGATTACGGGCTAACCGTTGACCTTGAATTGCGGTGCGAGCGCCCACGTCTGAAACGTCGGCAATCCCCAAGCGACGATAATCGACGATGTGTCGCGGCAAAACTGGTCAACATTGCACAGTCGCTCGCTGGAATCTCAATCACTGCATTTCGCCATAACAGCGCCGATCGGGCCAAGCTGCTGGAGTGCCAAAAAGCGGACTCCGGAAGAACGGCTGAGGTGTGCCGTGGCGAGGTGTACAAAACTGACCAGAATGCAAAGCTGAAGTCGGACATACTGAACACAGAATGCCAAACACAGGCGAAAGACGAGAGATAACCAGCCGCGTGAATGCGAGAGAAGCGGAAACCATTCAGGAGTCCAAGGAACTGGTAGCGAAAACAAAACGGTCTTCCGCGATTGCCGACACGAAGAACCTGGCACGTCGCAAACAAGAACTGAATAATTCATCTCGCGCGCGAAAGAATATGCTGCAAAGGCACCCCTGACGGAGGTTCTGCAACCATGACTGCGCAACTTGCTACAGTAGACGACTGCATTTTGGCCCGTGCGGAAGAAACTGGGAACATCCGCGATGGGAACATCATTGCCCGCAACGCCAGCGACAAACCACAGGTCGGCGGCATGCAATTCGACTGCGGATACCTTTCACCGTATTTCGTGACTGACCCCGAACGCATGGAAGTTGCCTTTGAGAACGTCTACGTTCTCATTCACGAAAAGAAAATCAGTTCTAAGAACGACTTGCTTCCACTCCTTGAGCAGATCACAAAGAGTGGCAAGCCGTTGTTCATAATCGCAGAGGATGTTGGGGGCGAGGCGCTGGCTAATCTCGTCGTGAATAAATTGCGGGGCTCGTTGCAAGTTGCGGCCGTCAGGGCACCCGGCTTCGGGGATCAGCGCAAGATTATGTTGCAGGAGATTGCCATGCTCACGGGTGGGAAGGCCATCACTGAAGGGCTCAACATCGAGCTGAAAAACATACAGATTTCCGATCTCGGTCAGGCCAGGAAGATCACTGTTGACAAGAACATCACGGTCGTTGAAGGCTGGGCCGAGGACCACCAGGTTTTCTCTCAGCCTAAGATTGGCGCACGCCCATACAGTGGGAGTGCATCGCGCCAATATCATGCGTAGACTCGGCATTCATAAGAGCGCCGAACTCGTTGCGTATGCGATCCGCCCCTGACCGCGATCGAGGCCGACGCCAAGGCCAAAGGATATCTCTTCGTTGCACGCAAGGCTGCCATCGCTCGCGGCTGAGTCCGCCGCTTGGACTGCCCCCGTGAATTGAGATTCGAGCACGATTCTGAGAACACAGTCGACCTGAAGCAGCCTTGGCGCGATGCGCCCTCTCGCAAATCCTACGACCATTCTGCCGCGTGCCTCCGCACGCACTGAGTCCCGACCGATTCCTGTGACGATTAGTCACGGGTGATGCTCTCTTCCGTACTGTGGGCCGAGCTAAACCTCCAGCAAGAGAGGCGCTGCGTTTGGATTGTGGCGAGACACACATTTTTCGTTTACTCTATGCAGTCCGGGTTGGAGGTCTATGTCAACGGCTTCAACGGGTGCACAGAGAAGTGAAGGGCGTCATCTTGGCGCCACGATGCGACAGGACGCATGGTGGATTGAACTGTTGCCTGTCATTGTCCTGCTCGGTGCATTCGGAGCCTACGCTACGGCGCGCGCCTTCGAGGGGAAATTCTACGAATGGGGGCCATATCTCTCTCCGTTCTACTCGCCTCTCATTGACGCCCATCACCGATGGTGGCCGCTCTCTCCGGCGCTGCTGATTCTGGCTTTCCCGTTGGGTTTCCGGGTGACTTGCTACTACTATCGAAAAGCTTACTATCGAGCTTTTTTTCTCGATCCGCCGGCTTGCGCGGTGGGTGAGCCTGGCAAACGACGCTACTCAGGCGAATCGAAGTTTCCGTTTATTCTGCAAAATCTGCATCGCTACTTCTTGTATGGAGCTGTCATCTTCCTGATCTTTCTTTGGCGCGACGCGATCCGAGCTTTCTTTTTTGACGGACGATTCGGTGTTGGAGTCGGCTCCCTGGTGCTGCTATTCAACGTGATCCTTCTGACGGTGTATGCGCTTTCCTGCCACTCGCTCCGCCATCTGGTAGGAGGAAAGCTCGACTGCTTTTCCTGCTCCGCCTTTGGGCGTCCTCGCCATACGGCGTGGCGCGGACTGACAATTCTGAACGAGCGTCACATGCTGTATGCCTGGATCAGCCTGGTCACCGTCGGCCTGACTGATCTGTACGTACGGCTGGTTGCCAGCGGCGCTATCACCGATTTGAGACTCTTGTGAACACTGAATACGAAACTCACGACTGCGATGTATTGATCATTGGCGCAGGCGGCGCCGGCCTGCGCGCGGCACTCGGGGCGCTCGCTCAGGGCGCGAAGGTGGGAGTGGTTTGCAAGTCTCTGCTCGGCAAAGCGCACACGGTGATGGCGGAGGGTGGCATCGCGGCGGCCATGGCCAACGTGGACTCCGCCGATGACTGGCGCACTCATTTTCGCGACACCATGCGCGGCGGCAAATTTCTCAATCATTGGCGCATGGCGCAAATCCACGCTCAAGAAGCTCCCGAACGCGTGCGCGAACTGGAGCAATGGGGAGCGCTTTTCGATCGCACCAAAGACGGAGAGATTCTGCAGCGCGCTTTCGGTGGTCACACTTTCCGCCGGCTATGCCACGTGGGAGATCGCACCGGCCTCGAAATGATTCGCACCTTGCAGGACCGCGGCGTGCAGATGGGAATCGACGTCTTCATGGAGTGCACGGTCAGCCGACTGCTAAAAGATGGGGACCGCATCGCCGGAGCATTCGGATATTGGCGTGAACAGGGACGATTCGTAGTGTTTCGAGCCAAGTCGATTGTCATGGCCACAGGCGGCATTGGCAAAGCGTATAAGATCACGTCCAATTCGTGGGAATACACCGGCGACGGAATGGCGCTCGCCTATGGCGCAGGCGCCGAATTGTTGGATATGGAATTTGTGCAATTCCATCCCACTGGAATGGTGTGGCCTCCTGGAGTGCAAGGACTTCTCGTCACCGAGGCGGTGCGCGGCGAAGGCGGAATTCTGCGAAACAAATTGGGCGAGCGTTTCATGGAGAAATATGATCCGAAGAGAATGGAGCTCTCCACGCGCGATGTAGTGGCGCGTTCCATTTACACGGAAGTGCGCGAAGGCCGCGGCACCGAACACGGCGGCGCATTTCTCGACATCTCGCAGAAGCCTGCCGATTATGTGAAAAAGAAGCTGCCCAGCATGTACCACCAGTTCAAGGAGCTGGCCGATGTGGATATCACCAAGGGACCGATGGAGGTCGGACCGACTTGCCATTACATGATGGGGGGCATTCGGGTCGAGGGGGAAACGACGCAATCCACTGTCCCGGGACTTTTTGCCGCTGGTGAAGCGGCAGCCGGACTGCACGGCGCAAACCGTTTGGGCGGCAATTCTCTTTCAGACCTGCTGGTCTTTGGCCGCCGCGCAGGAATAGCCGCCGCCGATCACGCCAAGACGGTGCAGACTACGACCATCGACCCACGGCAGATCGAGGATGCGGCACGCGAGATATTAACTCCTTTCGAGCGTAATAAAGAAGATGGTGAAAATCCTTATACTGTACATCGCGATTTGCAGGATGTGATGCAGAACCTCGTCGGCATCTTTCGCAACCGCGAAGACCTCACGCGCGCTTTGGACGAACTGGAGAAACTCAAGGTGCGTGCCGGACGCCTGAGCGTAGAAGGGTCGCGAATGTTTAATCCGGGCTGGCACCTGGCCCAGGATCTAAAGTCGATGCTGATCGTTTCCGAGGCCGTCACGCGTAGCGCACTGGCACGCGAAGAGAGCCGTGGAGCGCACAGCCGCATCGATTATCCTGACCTCGACGCAACGTGGGGAACGAAAAATAATGTGATCGACCGTGATGGAAGTGCAATGAGGCTGCGCCAGACGGCGGTGGCGGAAATGCCCGGCGAGTTGAAGCAACTGGTTGCGGATGAGCAATCGGGATGAGGACAAAAAAGAAGAGAGTTAGCGAGGGGTGCAATGGCAGAAGCAACCTTTGAGGTGTTCCGCGGAAACCGCGAGGGCGGACAGGCCACCACCTACCGCGTCCCGATTGCTCCGGGAATGGTCGTACTCGACGCGCTCCATCATATCCAGGCGCATCAGGCGCCCGATTTGGCGGTGCGCTGGAATTGCAAAGCGGGCAAATGCGGCTCCTGTTCGGCGGAGGTCAATGGTCGTCCGAGACTTACCTGCAAAACACGCATGGACGCGCTGCCGCTCGACAAGCCCATCACCGTTCAGCCGATGAAATCATTTCCGGTGATCAAAGATCTGGTCACCGATGTCTCCTGGAATTATCGCGTCAATAAGAAAATCCCACCGTTTACGCCTCGCCCCGGCGTCAAATGGAAAATGTATCAAGAGGATGTGGACCGCGGGCAGGAGTTTCGTAAGTGTATCGAGTGCTTCCTCTGCCAGGATGTGTGTCACGTTCTGCGTGAGCACGAGAAAATGGAGCAGTTCGGAGGCC
>Ga0302179_10001222_pt1 | contig 15797 bp, 6 predicted proteins | sample I_Palsa_E3_1_FD_198788 | JGI IMG/M metagenome (GOLD analysis project Ga0302179, IMG submission 198788) | Peat permafrost microbial communities from Stordalen Mire near Abisko, Sweden - I_Palsa_E3_1 | ecosystem: Environmental > Terrestrial > Soil > Palsa > Peat permafrost | place: Sweden: Abisko...
AGGTAAGCGCAATAACTTCGAAAGAAATCTTTCGCTTAATGCGCGCAAATTCAATTGTTTGGCTGGGTAAAAAGGCTGAGCCGGCAGGACCTGCCTAGACATTTGGACTTCCCCCAGGAACATGGTCGGGGGAGGGTCGGGGGAGGGGCAGGGGATTTCCTATCTGCCCAACAATAGCGCTCGTCAAGCCTCAGGTTGTCACGTAAATGTCACGATATTGTCATTTCTAGGAGTATCGAGAGTACGTCGGGCTCTTGGTCCCTGTGGATCTTCGCAGGATAGGTTGCCGTGTTTGATCGAATACACAGCTTAACCTGTGCCAGCCCCGGACTTTAGTCCGGGGGAGCGGGTTTTCAAACCCGCGGAAATGCTCCCGTACACAAATTGAGGGCTTTAGCCCTGGTGGCGGCGATCTACCCCAACAGCATCTTTTCCGGAGCCCGTTGTGAGGTTCGAAGGGACTCGGACATTGCAAACGAAGCCAGTCCCGCAGAGCCTGCCCTGAGCTTGTCGAACGGGGACGGAACAACCTGTAGCCCGGCACGTCAGTGCCGGGTAGGCTTAAGTTCATGAGGCGAGTCCCGAAAGGACGGCACAAAACTCCAACGCGGCTAACCCTAAGTTTCGAGAGTCGACACTTCGCGCACTTTCGCTGTGGCGTGTTTCGAAGATTCGATTCGCAGAGTCTTGAGTTCCCAGGGATTGAAAGAGACATCATGACTTAGCTTAAGCAAAGAGGATTCGACATGCGCGGATGTATGTTTCCCCGATCGTTCCTGCATCCGAAGGATCATCGCGCTCGGAGAATCCTCCGCCTGTTTGATGGCAAGCACCGAAATCGTACTGGGAGCAACATCCAGGAAAGACTTTTCCCATGCTTCGCTGCCACCGTGCCTTGAATCCATCACGTACTCTGCCGGCGTCTGCAACTCATTTGCCAGCTGGTCGAGGTGGAGGTCCGTATAGCTGCCCGATCGTCCTACAAGCCAGAAAATTCGCTCCTGGCGTCCCTGATCCTGCCAGGCGTCAAGACTATCCGGCTCAACCGGGCTTGGGTTATGCCGGGCATAGGGTGCGGATCGAATCAAGATGGTCCGCAGCTGCCCGTTCAGGCAATCATAGCTATAGGTCGAATTATTCAAGAGCGCAACCGTGTAATCATCCCCGTTCTTCTTTCCTTGCACGGCCACCCAATCCTGATAAGGCTCTTCATTTCCGTTCGTGGCTTTTTCAGTGACGGCGCCTGGAACAGCGGCGAAGACTTTCGGATCGGCCAGCCCGGTTGGAATTTCAAGCTTCAGAATCTGTTCATGCTGCTGCCAATTGATGACAAAGTGCAGCTTGACTATGTCCGATTGCGGAAAGGTAAAGATATCGACGGCAATATCCGACTGCTGCCAACGCAGTTTCTGGCGCGTGATCTTGAGCACCGGTCCATCTTCCACCACTTTGGAAGAGACCAGCTCAGGCCGCCCTATCTCCTGACGGAATTGATCGACTCCATGCGACCAGGTATCGCTCGGATCAGCAATGGCGACCAATCCGATCTGCGAAGCCAGCAGTTCAGCGCCCCCAGGCGTTTTGAGCGAAGAGATCCCGAATGCGTTTTCTGAAACTGTAATAGAAGATCCATAACTCGGGGCCGGCGGCGCTGCGTCGAAGCCTTCAGCGAAGACCCGATAACCAAACGCAGGGAGATCTACCCAGGCAGCCAAGCGAGTGTAGAACGTGGTCATGCTCTCAGATGGCCGCGCCTGGATCGGGACCTTGCTGCCATCTTGCGCCTTCAGGCAGGTAATCGGCGCTTCGCGTCTTCCGGGAATGTATTGCAAAAACGCTTCGCGCCGCCAGGGCAGCGGGTTGAACGCAAACACCAGGCCGCCTTCAGCCTGCTCCGTATTGACTTGCCTGGCAATCGATTCCAAAGCCTCTATCTTGGTGGCCGTCGCCATCTGACAAGCAGTGCCCAACCCATCGCGTGCATCCTGATAATCCGAGTACAGGGCCGTGCCCGCAAGCAGATCGTGAAACTGATTGAAGAGAATGTTCCACCACGCATCTGTGAACGCCGCCTGGGGATATTTCCGTCCGAGCGTGGCATAAGTCAACCATGAAAGGCTCTCCACCTGTACCATGGCGCGCTCCGACCGGCGGTTTTGGTACTTCTCCTCGCCACAGGCCGAATAGCAACCACGGGAGTGGTGTTGAAGATCCCCACTGATGACCGGTACCTTTGCAATGGCAGGAGAAGATTCGACAGCCTGAAAGAATTCAGTCGTGGTGCTCCAACGAAGTTCAGGCAGGCTGGTGTCATTGCGCATCTGTAACACCTGCTGAATCTGGGCCTTGGTCACGGCGCCGCCGTGGTCGCCTACTCCCAGGAATAACGCTCCATCTGAAAATCCAGGAGCAAAACTATTTCCGGCGACGGTGGGGATTTTCGATGCAGCACTGTCGTACGAGCCCAAAATCCTCAGTGTTAGCACACGTGAGCCGTCCGGACCCTCCCACCAAAACAGCAATGGCAACTTCTTATCGGGCTCCTGCTCCTGGTCGCCTGGCCGCATGAAGACGTAGTAGCCATACCCCGATTGCTTAAGAATGGTAGGCAGCCCGGCTGCATGACCGAACGAATCCGGGTTAAACCCAATTTTCACGTCCGCGCCTAAGGCCTCTTTGCAGTAGGCCTTTCCATAGAGCGCGTGACGAACAAAACTCTCCGTTGCCGGGAGGTTGCAGTCCGGCTCCACAGGCCAGCCGCCGACCACTTCCCATCTGCCTTCGCGAATGCGATGCAAAATCTCCGCGAACATAGCAGGGTCGGCTTTCTGGATCCAACGGTAGTGAATCGCCGATGAATGACAGTAGCGAAAACCGGGCGTTTCGTTGATTCTGTCCAACGCGCTACGCGCCGTCGTGAGCACCAGGTTCGAGCTGTCCCGCCAGGGCCACAACCAGGCAGCATCCACATGGGAGTAGCCAATGACGTGCAGAACCCGGCGAGATCCGGGCGCCGCGCCCTGCATATTTTGACCCAGGAACTCTGTGCCGGCCAATGTGCCCATTGCAGCGGCACCGCGTAAAAGGAACTTCCTTCTGGTTATTTCCCTTGCGTCCATCTTTGCTTTTGCCCCGTTCTCAACGAGCTGCTTGTTCCATGCTTTGCGGCGGTTCCGTCCGGTTCAGTGTGTCGTAAAGCGGAGCGGCGGCTTTCAGGACCGGACTATCCTCGGCTACGGATACGGCAAGAATGCGTATTTTGCTGTTATCAGGCAAGGTAAGGGTCCGCACTCCTGCAGGAACATCGATCGTATAAGCAAACAGGTACGAGTATTGGTAAGGCTCATTGAGCCCATCGACGGTGTGATGATGGGAGACATACCAGGCCAGACTGGCCGGTTTAACAAAACCCGCCTCCAGCCCAACATAGTCCTCGGGGTAGCGTGGCGACGGGATGCGCGCTTCTCGCTGCTCCTCATTGGGTGGCGGCCATGGCGCATGGTTTGCGGAGATTGCCCAATGTTCCTCCGGCCGATTTTTCCACACGCGGTTGTCCCATTGGCCGATGAACCCGCTCCAACACTCGATACTCAGTTCGACTGTTTTGTCACCCGCGTGGAATAGTGCCTTTTGATCCTGGTCCGCGGACGCACCTAGAATCAAAATGCGGTTGTAATTGCCTGCAGGCAGCGCGATACTCTGCCCCTTGGCAACCACCGCATTTGCTTTGCCCGTCCCCGCCGGAGCGAGCTGAAACTGCACGCCGCTCAAATTGATTTGCGCGGGAAGCATCTCGGCCGGCATGGCGTTGCCTTTGCCATCGATGCCGCCCCCTTCGGTTTTGGTGTCATCATTGCTGGCGACCGCAAGATCGTAATTTAAACTCACCGGCTGCGAATGAGGGGGAGCGAGCCGCTCAGTGGGCGAGCTGAGCCGCAGGGCAAAGGTGCGTGGCTGGTACGCGGTGAACGAAGTGACGAGCGCCCCGTCGGTAACAGTGGCAGCGCCCACCGGCTGTTCTTGGGCGTTGACCTCGCGCGCGGCAGCGATGGACCCGGCAAAAGAAACCCGAACGTTAGGCGTCGGCTTGCCGTCAAGTTCAACCATGCGGAGGATGATTTCGTCGCTGCCCTCTGCTTTTTTAACCGCGAGCACACGGATGCGGGAATCACTCAGGTGCAGCAACGAAAAGCTCTTGCCCAGCGAACCAGGATGTTTGGTCGCTTCGAACGTAATCATAGGATCACTGAGGCGGTGAGCCTGCCAGTCCGTCTGAGCCTGACGCCAATCGCCTGCGTGCCCTGCCAATCCAAACACGAACTCGTGATGACCCCAATCCTGATTCGCTTGGTCGGTATATCCCGACGGTCCGCCGTTGGCCGGGGGCCGTATGCCAGGAGAGCGCAAGAGAGTCACACGGATGGTGTTGTCGTTGGGCTTATCGGACGCATTCTTGCAATCGGTCAAAATGGTTGCGCCGAAGCTGCCGCTCTTGTCCGTCAAATCGATCCAGCGATGCGAAGCCACCTCGAACTGCCGCTCCGTCGCGTTGGGCCGCTGGATCGTTCCCACATCCCAGTTGTACGTAGCATTTTTGTTCGATGCGCTCAGAGGGATGGCCACCTTGAGATTGGCGGAAAGAGTTTTCCAGTCGATGGCGTTAGCAAACTCCACGCGATTGCCTGCGTCGCCGGCGGCAAGACTGATGGTCTGAACAAATTTCGAGTTCTCTCCCTCACGTGACACTTCAATCGAGATCCGAACCGGCCCCTTCTCTTTAATGCGAACCTTTGCCGGACCGCCAACATAAGCGCGTGGAGCTGCCTGCTCCTGATCGAAATCCATATTCCAGGCGGGGTAAACGGTGGGCGCATCGTTGGAGATAGCCAGCCGCATGGGAGCGGAAAGCAGCTCTTTGTTCAGGCTTTTGTCAAAGATGCTTACGACGTCGCCGTCCGCGTTGAGTTGAACGCGATAGCGGGCATTCTCCAGTGACGACTCCGTCACCTTCAACTCCGGGTTCGCGCTCTGGTTCTCCGCGGGCAACACGTCGAATACGGCGTACCCGACGGAGGGCGCTTTGGCCAGGAACAGAACTGTGCCCTCTTCCAGTTGCGCTGGTACGTCCTTACCGTCCGGACCACGCACGCGCACCGCCTTGGGAGCAGCGCCTGGAAAGGTGACCTTAGCCTCCACCAGGTCCTCGCGAGCGATGTTGAGAGGGTTGAAGACGACAATCGGTGTGCCTTTCGCCTGACTATTGAGACCCGATACGATCGCTGTGCTGGCACTGGTCAGGACCTCGGCAAATTGATTGGCTGCAATGATGTCGTCATTCCAGCTGAATTGGTAGGCGCGGGGGGTCGCAGTGCCGGCGGCGCTGTCGTGGAAGTGTCCCGAGAGTTCGAGCATCCAGGCGTCGTTCAGCCGCTGCTGCGGGTAGGTTCGCCCACCCATCCAATCGGCGGCGACCGAGGCTTTCTCCGCCGCATCGGCGAGGTTTTCATTCTTGAGGATCCAGCGCTTGTGATATGCCTGCGAAGTCAATGAGCCGGCAGAGTGATTGATCAGCTCAAGATCGCCTTGGTATTGCGGCATACGAGAGCTCAGATCGGGCGTAATGTCATTGAACATCTGATCCGCGGCCGACTCCACCACATGCACCGGTCCATCCCCCACCTGCACTGAGCCGGCCTGAGGAGCAGGCGGAGGTAATACGGAGCGCAGGAAAGGCGGCACTGGATAGGGTGGCAATACGGTCTCACTCTTGGTGACGATAGCCTCGAGCAGCTTCACCGTCGACTCTTGCGTTGCCCCGCCAATGTCTCCGGTGCCCACGTACTTGTAGTCGGCGAAAACACCGGTCACTTTGCCGTCCACAGCGATCCGCTTCACCCAGTCCACCTCGGGCGTGCGGGGACGGCTCAACACGCGCAACTGCTGCGGCGTGAGCTTCGCCTTCTGCGCGTCAGTGAGTTGTGGTTCAGGTGGCGGAGGTCCGGGTACTTTGCTGAGATCGGTATAAACATTGCTGCCATAACCGCCAGGGTCGAGCGCGGCGAGCACTGTCTTGCCATCCGGCCCGACCCAGATCCCGACGTTGAACGGAATGCCCTCGGGCGTCTGTTCGGGGGAATCCGGGCCGCCCACCTTTGCTGCCGGCTGCCAGGCAGCACTCAGCTTTTGCGTCGAGAAGCCCTTCACCCCGGCGTGGGCCAGGATGCTGGGCAGAGAGGCGGGAAACCCAAAGCAGTCGGGCAGCATGTACTCGCTGCTGGCTTTGCCGAACTCATTGCGAAAGTAGGTATTGCCGTAAAGAACCTGACGGAAGATTCCTTCTGCGCTGGGGAGATTGACATCTCCTTCCTCGATTGAGGAGCCGGCCGGATACCAGCGGCCTTCTGCGACATACTGCTTCATGCGAGCATAGTCGTTCGGGTAATACTCCTTCATCAGGCGGTAGCGGTTCGCCCCTGTCCAATTGAATACGTAGTGTGGGTACTTGTCGATGTAATCGAAGTTGACGCGTAGCGTCTTCAGCAGGTACTCGCTGATCGTCTGCGGGAACTCCCAGCGCCACTGCGTGTCAAGGTGCGCATAAGGCACCACATACAAGGTGGGGTCCTGGGTGATGTCAGGAGCCTTCATCGTTTGGCCGTGAGCCGTCGGCATTAAGGCGACGGCGGTCAGAACGGGCAAAAGCCATCCGCTCAACGTTCGCGGCCGAACGGATACTTTCACTGTGGCGAGTAAATTCTTATACATTTGGCTCCCCAGGGTTTCGAAACAACGACGCAAAGATCCCACAAAAGAGAAACGACTCCCATATTAGTACGGGAGTCGTTTCGGCAGGGAATGGAGCTAGAAGCTATAGCGCAATCCGACTTGCAAAGTTCGCGGGTTGCTGGTGGTTTTCTGCGTGACTTCTCCGAACGTGGCGGAAGTTGGGGTGAAGTTCGGGGAAGCCCAGTTGGGATGATTGATGAAGTTATAAGCCTCAGCACGGAACTCAACCCGATTCTCTCTGTAGACGGGGAAAGCTTTGATGAGCGCGAGATTCCAGTTCTGCAGCCCAGGCGCGTAGATGTTGTCGCGAATACCGCGCTGAAGGTTAAATGTCCCAGCAGGCGGCGCGGTCCAGATGGGATTTCCACCGTTCGTCGTGCTGAACCACTGCGGGCTGCCGGCCCCACCTTTAGCGCCGGCAAAATTGTGGGGGGTTTTCACCCCTCCGTGCTGCACCCAGAACTGGCCTACGGATGTCGACCCAACCGTCGAAAGCAAGGGTGGTTCGCAATTGAAGCTGCCAACCTCACCAACGCCAGCGTAATCGTTCGCGACTCCGACGGAACACGGGAGACCGGTTTGCATTTGGGTGCTGCCACTGAGTTCCCATCCGCCCGCTACCTTGCCAACCAGGCTCTGCTGTCCCCTGAAGAAGGGCAGCGCGTAGGAATAGTTGGCGACGAAAACCTGCCGGATATCGAACTCCGAAGGCCCCCAAAGATTTGTCGTGTTGTAGGTGTCGGGGACGATGGTGTGGTAATTGGAGCCATTATCCATGTCCTTGGACCAGGTGTAGGAAAGTTGAACCGTTGAGTTAGCGGCGCGCTTAACGAATCCCACCTGCAGCGCGTTATAAGTTTCATTAACGCCGCTCTGTGCCTGCTGAATCGAGGAGAATCCTTGATAAGGCCGGAGATAATTCACGTTGACGCCCGGATGGCTGGTCAGCGCACCGGCTGTCGGCTGGTTGATGTCAAACACATCCCAATTATGGTTACCTCGAGCACCCACATAGGCGATCTGGAAGGAAGATTTAAACGGAAGCTCTTGTTGCAAGGTCACGTTCCAATTCCATCTGTTGGGTGGCTTCAGATGGCCGGCCATCGAAGTCAGTGTGATAGCCGGTTCTACGGCTTTGGTTAAAGCAGCGCCCGGATTATCGACCGAGACGTTATTGACCGTGACCGTCGGCTGGAAGGGAGAATTGCCGCCGGGGAAAATATTGTCGATGATCCCCTTATTCTCCACAAACCTGCCGCCGCCGAGGCGGAGCACCGTCGTGGGATAGAGCTGGAACGCGACCCCGACGCGAGGCTGAACCGAGGTGGTGGTCTGCACGAATCCCTTGGGCAGGCTAGGATCAAACAGGAAGTTGCACGGCTGGCCAGCGCAGGCATTATTGGCCGGATTCGCAGCCGGGACACGGTTAGCTTCAAGGGCGGAGCTGGGGAAGGATTTAAAACCGGGAATGACCACACCGTTATACGGGTTCCCGGTGCCCAGGGTGACAAGCCCCGTGGTGGGACTTACTACCGGCGCGGCGGATGGACTGTACAAGGCCGGATCGAAATAGACGGCATTGGCCCACTGCGCGTTCGGAGCAACGATGGTGGTGATGCGCAGACCATAATCCAAATTCATTTTTGGCGTGAGCTGCCAGTTATCCTGAGCGAACTCCTCGAACATCTTGCCCCGCCAGACAGTGAATGCCCGGGGACCGATTTCGGTGTAACTGTCGGCCAGGCCGAGCGCGAGGTTGGCTAGGGCTACGCCGGATGTGCCGCCCAGGCCGGTACGCTGGTCGGTAAAGAAGAAGGTGCCGTTCTGGTTGCTGGCGCCCCCGGGAACGGTGGAGACGTTGATCTGATCGTTGTCGTTTTCGCCCATCCAGTCAAAGAAAATGCCGGCCTTGATCGTGTGGTTCGCCCAAACTTTGGTGAAGCTGTCAGTCGCCGCGTAGATGATGCCGGAAGACCTGGAAGGGTAAGGACCACCCGCCAGGCTTTGGAAAGTCGGAAGGCTGACCGTGGGAATCTTGTTTTCAGCGGATTTCGCGCCGGGAATAATGTAGGGAAAGTCGATCCCGTATTGACCGCGGTCCAGGCCAGGGCTCGACGCTAACAGAGAGTTGTAAACATCATCAATGCTGACGCTAAAGTGGGCCTCATTGATCATGCTGGAACTGATGGTCGAGGTCAGGCCAACCGAGATGGTCTGGTTCGGACGGGTTTGGAACTCTTGAATCAAGCTGAGGGTCGTGCTGAATGGCGAGAGACTGTTGTAGCTGTCGTCGGAACGCCGGAACGTAATGTGTTCGTTCGGCGTGACCAGCAGGTCTCCATTGATTTGGCCTATCCGCTGGTTCTGGGGGGCGGCAGCCGAACCCGCCCAGTTATTTGCTCCCTGCTGGAAGCCGGGCGTCGGTGCAGGGTAGGCGTCGATGATGGCTATCCCATTTGGGCTAAACTGGCTTTGCGGAATTATATTGTTCGGATAAGGCACGCATGTGGAGGCACCGTATACCGGGCAAGTGCCGGGCACGTAGAGCTGCTTTCCGCCGGAGTAGTAGGGATTACCCGGGCTCAGCAACTCGCTGAAGTTGCCTTGACGCATCAGGTTAGTGGGTACCGTCGCATTGTTGGTGGTGGCGAAGCGGTAGCGGACCCAATCCTCGTTGACAAAGAAAAAGAACCTGTTGCGGAGGTGGTCCAGGAAAGGCACCCCAGGGGCCCAAATGGGGCCACCCACGGCGAATCCAAAATTGTTGTACACGAAGGGAGAAGGAAACCTGGTTGCGGGGTTTAGATTGCGCGACCAGGTATTGGCGTTCATGGCCGAATTACGCAGATATTCGTACGCCGTCCCGTGGAAGTTGGTGGTTCCGCTCTTGGTCACAATGCGCACCTGCGCGCCGGAAGCACCGCCGTACTCCGCCGAGTAGTCGGCAGTGAGTATTTGCATTTCCTGCACCGACTCACTTTTCACGCCGGCAATGATCTCTCCGTCGTCCCGGGTACGAACCGCCGGAGCGCCGTCAATGGTGTACAAGGTATCCTGCGTGCGGGCGCCGTTGATGTTGAACGTGTCACCGCTATTGAACGCGTAATTGAAGTCGCCCAGCGTGGCTGTGCTGACGACGCCAGGAAGAAACTGCGTCATGTAGATCGGATTGCGGCCGTTCAGCTCCTGCTTCTGGACCTGCTCCCCCGTGACCTCGCTCTGTACGGCAGCGGATTGGGTCTGCAGCAGCGCAGCGGTGGACGTCACTTCAACCGTCTGGTTGGCCGCTCCGACGGTGAGTTTCGCCTCGATGGAGATCGTACTGTTCGAAGCCAGCGTGTTATGGGTGCTTTCATACTTCTGAAAGCCCTTCGATTCGACCGTTATGGTGTAGGGGGCGGGAACCAGGTTAGGTATCGCGTAATGCCCTGCTGAATCCGTGCTGACGGTTCGCGTTTCCCCTGTCCCCTCGTTGATCGAGACCACGGATGCGCCGGCCAACGCCGCTCCGGACTGATCGGTGACAAATCCGACGATGGAGCCCACGTCATTCTGGGCCAGTGCGGGGTGAGAGAAAACGCTGAGCAGCAGCATGGCGCAAAGGCAAAAAATACCCGCGCGCGTGAGTTTGTGGCAACGCGATGTATACAAGCTGCGCAGAATCTCGTTCATCAGGGCCTCCGGAAAAAACCTGGATCTTTCGCTGGCTGGAGCCCACTCTTCGGGCTTTTCAGCCATAACAGTCGCGCAATTCACAGCTACAAGACACGACAACCTGGATCTTTTGGTGATGCTGATTTCTCCTCGTTGCCACGCCCGCGGATGGTAGGAGACTCGCTTTTCGGTTGTCAAGGCAATTTTCGGTTACACCTAAACACAGGCGTAGTGACATGAAAAACCGGCCATCTTATCTGTCGCAACCACTGTGCGAAAGAGCAGCCTCGCTTGCAGGTTCCTCCGTGCGAGTCTCCACGACTCGGTGTGCCTCGGCTTCATCCATTTGGTTGATGCGGGCGCAGCAGACATACCGCCATTATGTCTCTTGCAACCGCACCTACTGTATCGAGCATCGATTCCGCACTTTGTGCTGAATTTATCTCACTTTGGTCCCCACCCAATATCATTCATGTTAATTTTCGAGGCGAAATGATGAATCGGCGAGATTTCCTGCGAGCGAATAGCTCAGTGTGTGCTGGTTGGGCTCCCTCCAGGGCGCTGCTTCACATGCTGGATCGGACTACTTCCTTCGGCTCAGTCAATATGTCCCCACAGATGGCATTGTCAAACAGACTGCGCTGAAGGCGACCGCTGGAGTGACGACCGACATCCAGAAAACGCGGTCCGTTCGATCCCGATAACTTTAAATATGAAATCAGGGTGAAAGAAATCAGCTAGGGTTGTGTGCTTTAAAGCGCCAAAGACCGATTCAGATTAGAAGTTCTGCAGGAGCCAGGCATTACTTCCTGCCGCCCACTGGTTAAATGCCAGCCAATGTCCGTCTGGCGACGAACGAAGAACAATCATCGAGTTGTTTCTACCTCGATTGAGCAGGATCCGGGTCTTTCCATCCAGTTCGATGCGGGCGATTATGTATTCCCCTAACGGAGACTGTCCAACCGCAAACAAAGCCTGTCCGTCTGCTGCCCAACTCAAATCGTAAATCGACCAGCCCTGCGGCAGTTGGATGTTGTTCTCGAAACCCTTCCGTGCATCAAGAATGCGGACCTGTTCGCGAAGGCGATCCGTACTTCCAACCGCTATGCTGCCCCCATTGGGGGAAATGGTCCAGCATAAGTACGCAGGCATTTCCAACTTGGTTCTGGTGAACTCCTTGCCCTGCCCTTGGACTGGGTCGAAGGCGTAGAAGATCAGCTGGCCCTGCTCCCAGCGGCTCATTACACAGGAACCAGGAGGGTGAGAGGGACAATGGATCCAGGTTGTCGAGTCCGGGGAATTTGCAAAATCTGTTGCGGCGATCCGCCCGAAACGGGGAAGCGCATCACCCGTTCGTTCGCGAATTTTCCTCCACCGCGTACGAACGACCAATAAAGTATCCAGCTGCCGTCGAGACTCGATTCCGCACTTGCCTCATCGTCCGGACCCTGAATTACCGGCTCGGCGATATCCTCTCCTAGTTGTTGCTTGAATATTTGTAGCCTTCCCGTACGATCAGACGAAAATAAAACCGTCTTGCTATCCAGCATCCACCCAGTAGGAAAATCGTGACTCTCGCTCACCGTCAGGCGCGTTGGAGAGTCCAGGTGCGCGCCTCCTTCTTTAAGTTCCGCAACGTAAACATCACTCCAATACTGGCCCTTCCGCACGGCAAGCAGACTGCCATCCCGAGAAATACTCGCCCCGGCCGCGGCTGCTCCATGCCAATTCGTCACTCTCGCTGGCGTCCCGGACGGTTTTCCGCTCCGCGGGTCAGCCGTTATTTCCCAAAGATCATTGCTATTACTTACCGACGCTTCATCCGCGTGCAAGGCAAAGAATAGACGCCCATCCGGCGCCCAGAGCAAAGGAGGGACGTTTTCGACCATAAGTCCAGGATCGGAAAACACGACGCTTGGTCCTCCGCCTGTTGTTGAAACCGTTTCTATACTGTGCACATTTTCGATTGCGGTTGCTTTTATATAGGCTAAGCGCTGGCCCGCGGGGGACCATGCGGGGGAAGCGTACTGCTCATTTTGGTTGGTGATGATTTTGGTCGGATTCTCGCCGTTAGCTCCCATCACCCATATTTCGTGCTGGTCTTCACTGACAAAACCTATCGATGATCCATCGGGCGAAGCGGCTGGTTCCCTGCTATGGCTTCGCAACATACGCGGAACGCCGCCAAAGGCGGAGGTCACCCAGATGGCGCGTGCCCCTGCCCGCGTTCCAGCGGTGAACAATAGGTTCTCACCTTCTGGGAACCAGCTAAGCGTCCACAGACGAGTTCGCAACTCCTCCGGCAATGGAATATCGTGAACCTCCCCGGTCGCGAGGATGCTTATGTGGAGACCCTTCACGTCGGCATAGGCATAATGTTTGCCATCGGGCGAGATCGCCCCAGCCACCAGACGGTTCTCTGCGGGGTTATGTGTCAATTGACGCTCACTCATCGTCTTGGTAGGAATCAGCTGGCGGTCTCTAAGCCAGCGGAACCCAAAACCGGCCAGGAGAAGAACAATCGCCAGCACCGAACCATAGAGCAGCTTCCTGCGCCAGGACCGCGCCTTTGCCGGAGCACTCCCGTGGGCGGGCGACTTGGCGGATTCGGTGTCACGCTTCAGCCGTTGCAGATCTGCTCGTATCTCTGCAGCATTCTGATAGCGCAAAGCACAATCCTTCTCCAGAGCCTTATTGAGAATGTTTTCGAGCGGCGGCGGCAGGTCAAGATTCAAGCGCAGCGCGGACACCGGGGTAAGTTCCAGAATGGCGTGAAAGATAACACCGGAACTCTCGCCACGGAATGGCAGCGTTCCCGTCGCCATTTGGTAGAGCACAGCTCCGAAGGAAAACAAGTCCGATCGAGTATCAAGCTCTTTCCCGCGAACCTGCTCGGGCGACATGTACGCGACAGTCCCCAGAGCTGCCCCGGGGCTGGTCAAATGCTCTTCGGTGTCGATTGTCGGCTCTTGCCCGGTCTCGGGTTTCCCCGATATTTTTGCCAGTCCAAAATCCAGAATCTTGGCCAGTCCGCGGCTAGTGACGAAGATATTGGCAGGTTTGATGTCGCGATGGATGATGCCTTTGGCGTGGGCAGCATCCAGCGCGTCGGCGATCTCGATGCCCAGCGACAGCAGAGTTTCCACCCCCATGGGACGCCCTGCAATACGGTGTTTTAACGTTGCTCCGTCCAAAAATTCCATAGCGATGAAGGCAAGTCCGTCCTGCTCGCCTACATCGTAGATAGTGCATATATTTGGGTGATTCAGCGCGGATGCGGCTTGGGCTTCCCGCTGGAACCGGGCCAGGGCGTGGGGGTCGCGGGCAACGTCTTCGGGTAGAAACTTGAGGGCAACGAAGCGATGAAGGCGGATGTCCTCCGCCTTGTAAACCACGCCCATGCCGCCTCCGGCGACCTTCTCGAGGATGAGATAGCGCGAGATGGTCTGGCCAAGCATGAGTATGCGGCGACTCCGGGTGGTCGTATGTTATGGCTCTGGGAAAAGGAAGTCAAAGCATTCAAAGCAGCAAAGACTTGTGCGATCAGCGGGCGCCTTTCGACGATCCGATGGAGGCCTCGATCTAACAGCTGACGAGATGTTGCTGTCGCGGCCCTACCCCGCGAAGTGTAGCTATCCAGTTCTACTGCCAATGGAATATGCTTTAGAGGTCGCGCCATTAAAACCTTATATCTGAAGTAATTCCTTCTAGCTAATTGGAGTCAAGATGACAGACCATGAAACCGTGGGAATGGATAGGCGAACCTTCGTCAAGCAAGCGGCTGGAACCCTGTTAGCTACAGGGATGGACGCCCGTTCCTACGCCCGCGTGCTGGGAGCAAACGACCGCATCCGCTTAGGACAACTTGGCTGTGGCGACCGTAGTCAAGGCCACGTCCATATGACTCAGTTGGCGGCCAAGCAGATGCCGGTTGAGACTGTTGCCGTTTGTGATCTCTGGAGTTTGGCCCGGGAGCACCGCGCAGCCCAGGTAAAGCGAGCCTTCAATCTCGAGCCGCAAAGCTACAAGTACGCCGAGGAAATGCTGGCCCGCAAAGACATTGACGGCGTGATGATCGCGACCGGTGACTTTCAGCACGCCAAGCTGTGCACGGAGGTCGTGCGATCAGGCAAGGACTGCTATGTGGAAAAGCCCTTTGCCAACGTGCTCTCCGAAGCCATCGAGGCGCGCGATACCGTCAAGCAATCGAAGCAGATGGTGCAGGTGGGCACGCAGCATCGCAGCCAACCCTATCCTCTGGCGGTGCGCGATGTGATTCGCTCCGGGCGAATCGGCAAGATCGTTCACATCGAACAAGAGTGGAACGTGAATGAAGGCCGCTGGAGATTCACTCCGGGAGATACGGGGCAAACCCGCGAAATGCTCATGGACGTAAACCTGGAATGGAAGCAATGGCTCTATGGACGCAAGTCGCAGCTACGCGAAGAAGATACCGATTGGAACCGTTGGCTTCTTGGCAAACCCGCTCGCGCCTTCGATCCTCACGTCTATCTCGAGTTCCGGCTTTATAAAGACTTCTCTTCCGGAATCTTTGACCAATGGTTAAGCCATGGGTGCGACCTCGTTCATCTTTGGACAGATGAGGCGTATCCAGAGAGCGTGATGGCGACGGGAGGGGTTTTTACCTGGCCTGATGGTCGTGAAAATCCTGATACTGCGGTTGCGGCGGTTACTTATCCCAAGGGATTTCTCTATACCTATAAGACGATCTTCGGAAACAGCTATCGCAGCTTTGCCCGCATCCAGGGCCGCGATGGCACGATCGATAACTTCGGGGGCGAGGGTGCATCGTTGTTTACTGTCACCCGCGAAGGGGGCAGAAAGGAATTTGATCCGTTCGACGTCGGGCCGATTTATTCCAAGCTGCCTATAGTCGGCCCAACCGCCGATGGTGAAGAGATTGTCCGGGTTCCCGGTGCGCCGGCCCCTAACTCGGTCGGTCCAGACGATGACGATGTTACCCATCTTGTGAACTGGCTGCAGTCGATGCAGTCGCGCACACAGCCAAATGCCACCGTGGACCACGGTTTCTCTCACGCGATCGTGTGCATCATGGCCGCCCAGTCTTACTGGAGTGGCAAGAGGCTCTATTGGGACCCCAAGGGCGAGAAGATTACCGATCAACCGGTGTGATTGCTTTTGGGCTCTATCCCTGCCACCCGATGGAAGGGTGGGATAGTGAAATCTCACCCTTCCATCTTTACGTAATAACGGAAAGCGGAGCCACAGCTAACGCTTCTGGTAGCCGCCGATGTCGATACCGCCGGACTTGATGCGCGGCGAACCATCAAGATCCTTTTCTCCCACCAGCAATCCCGCATTCGTGCCCGTCCCAA
>Ga0302179_10001228_pt1 | contig 15729 bp, 24 predicted proteins | sample I_Palsa_E3_1_FD_198788 | JGI IMG/M metagenome (GOLD analysis project Ga0302179, IMG submission 198788) | Peat permafrost microbial communities from Stordalen Mire near Abisko, Sweden - I_Palsa_E3_1 | ecosystem: Environmental > Terrestrial > Soil > Palsa > Peat permafrost | place: Sweden...
GACGGGAGAAAGAGAGGGAAGGAACAGGGTTATGGATGCAATACCATTCGCAATATCAGACTTTCCATGCGGGAAACATCTTCAGGAGAAGGAACTCGATCCTTCGGACCAATCTTCTTCGCAACATCGACCAAAGAAATAGTAATATACGTCTCCTTCAGATCCGCTATCCGTCTCATCTCCAGCCGCTCCATAACCTGCATCACCAACCCCATATTCTTGTCCTCTACGAAATCCTTCTCATGACTTCGTAGTCTCTCCATTGCGGCCGCCGGATTTTTCAAGGAGTGCGCAAAGTCCTCGTACGGTCGAGCGAGGTGTTTGAACGCCCTGGCACAGGCTTGCGAAACGGTCGACGGCATGGGAGACATCTATTATCAATACCGGACCCAGGGAGGGTTAGCACCTTTCCGTTTAGGATGAGGGATGTGAGAATGAATTTCTTGTATGCTTCGAGTTGGATGGCTGAACATGATGACCCCGGCGCCGTGATGCACTAATGTGAGACCCACCACTTTTCAACTAGAGATGTACTCTTGAACAGAAATCATTGGCTTGCGAGAACTGTTTTAATGCGATATAAACCATTGCGCCATAATAAAAGTACAACAAGTAGTATTGGTACGTCAACTCGGTCTGTCGTTAACTTTATTCCCACGAAGGAGAGATGTTACCTCTAAATCGAGGTCATCGATCGTGATGTCCAGGATCCCGAGAGCCTCGTCATAGGATTTCGATAGCAGACATTGTTGGATGAAGATATAGTGAATGGAAGTTAAATGAGAGGGCGATTTCGCGTATCGATGAATCGCCGCTTTCAAGGGTGCAAGTGACAGGATAGGCTACTATTAATTCCTCCCCTCTCCTAACGGTGGTTATACCGCACGTAATACTTCCTCGCACAAGCGAGCGAAAGCGAGTACCACTGCATGGACTACAAATCAACACTGTCTCGCGCACAGCAGCAAGGGCAGGGGGGAAAGGGTACATTCAACAGCAGCAACTCTCACCTGAGAAGCATCAAACTCTCTTAAAAACACCGCCACTTTCTCAACAAGTCCTCCCACATTCGTGTCCGGCAAATGCTCCAGTCTCGCTTTCCTACAATCAACTCGCTTTCGCGGAGCAAGCGGTACAGGATGAACAGATATCCCAGACTGTGAACCGCGGGATTGAGTTGTTCGAGGGGATCTGCTCGGGCGACACTTGCGAGGGAGTCGGAGGCCTGTTTTTTGAGGTAGACGTGCAGTTTGTGTGGGGAGCGTTCGGTGAGGATTCGCTCGATGAATATTGGAGTCATTGTGCGATGGAGAACACTGGAGAGGGCTGTATTATGCCGTGTGTATTATTGCATGCGCTAAGTGGTGTGGTATCGCTGAGAGCCGAACTAGCCAGAGTTTTGAAACAGACTGTAAACGCGTATGTATCCGGATAAATTGTAGTGTGTGGATACGGTACTAACAGTCTACAGTAGACTCTAGACACAAGATAATACTACCAATAAGAACGAGTCAGACATCAACAAATCAAACGGCTGCCTGTGGGGTGAAACTATCAAACGCTGCATGCACCTGCATATTTCAAATTCACTCCATCACCCTGTCAATTAACCCACCATCTTCCACTGATCCAATCTTCACAACACCCACAACACCCCCAAAATGACTCTCGCAGACAAAGATTTCCCCTCCTCAAAGGCCTTTGACGAAATCGACCAAGTCCTCAAAGACGACGAAACACGCAAACAAATGATCAAATCAGCCAATGCGGTCTTCGCATTTGACCTCACTTCCCCCGACGGCACCAAAAAGGTCTTTACAACACAGCCTACACATTCTATTCCGAGTTGATGTCCTAGGAGAGTTGGTATCTTGATTTGAAAGATGAAGGCAAAGTCGGTAGAGGTGATCGAAAAGCGGATGTCAGACTCGTTATGAAAGATGAGATATTCCAACAACTTGCCGAGGGGGAGAAGAGTGCTCAGTTTGTTACCGAAAGTAGGGAAAGGCTAATTTGTTCTAGGAGTTTGTTTATGCAAGGCAAGTTCAAGGTTAAGGGGGTAAGTTTTCCGGTTGTTTGGCGGCGGGGACCTGACTTGTAGAACATTATGTTGTCGTTGAGGTTGGAGCAGATTCTTAGGAGAATACAAAATAAGGCAAAGTTATGAAGTGCTACAATCACATATGTACATATGATAATAAAGGACATCCCCTGCGTTCACAATTCATAGACCTTCGCAACGAGTGCTTTTTGTTCTTGGTATTGACCCCGACCCTGTTTCCCCCTGTTTCTTTTCCCTATTTACCCAGATGAAAGATCGTAGATTTCGCGCGCGTTCAAAGTTTGACTTGAGGATATGCGCTTCCCCAAGGAATGAATTCTACCCGTCAGATATCCTCCCTCAAGAAACCATACTCAGAGCCTTCCTATCAATCTCCTCGATCGAATTATACCCCGCAACATTCATCAATATATCAAAATCGGCAAGAAGACTCTTCATGACATGTCTCACTCCAAACTCACCATCAATACTCAACCCCCAAATCCACATCCTGCCCACACAAACGGCCTTTGCCCCCAGCGCGAGCGCCTTGAACACATCCGCCCCTACCCTCATTAACACCATCGTTTTGAGAGAGAGAGTGTGTGTGGGATACCACTTCTGACGCCCGAGTCAAATAAGACAGTTAATTTGTCGCCCACGGCGTCCACGATCTCAGATAACATGTCTAGACTTCCGACTGCGCCATCGACTTGGCGGCCCGCGTGATTACTCACTACGATGCCATCGCATTTGTACTCGACGGCTTTGACGGCGTCTTCAACGCACTGGATCCCCTTGACAAGGAACGGTCGACCATTGGAGATTTGTTTCCATTGGTCTCGGACCCAGGGGATTTTGTCCCAACTCCATGCTTTGCCTAACATCACACTCTGTCCCCTGCGTATAATAGGAATACCATGCCAAATCGTATCGATCCACATTCGGCCTGCCTTTTCTGGATCTGTCTTAGGATCGATTCCCCTTTCCTTCATTCGTTTCTGGAATACAGGATCGCTCCAGCCTAGATCGTTGCCGATGCCGTAGTAAAATCTCGGATGTCAGATGTGCCATTGAAGGGGATGTGGTACGCGTAATTTGCAGTCTTGACGTCTTGATGGCGCCAGGCAAGTTGGTCTGTATCGAGCGTCATGACACAGACATCGAAGCCACTTTTCCATGCCCGATTGAGGAGGGATAAAGCCAATTCATCGTCATGGGGGAGGTATAATTGGTAAAACCGGGGTCCCTTGCCGTTCGCTTTCCCCACGTCCTCAATGGGCTGACTTCCCGCAGTACTTCCACTTAGCTACTGGAGTGAAAGGAGTAAGGAACCTCAGACAATATGGGAGACCGAGTTCCCCGGCGACTTTGGCGGGGGCCAATTCCCCGTCCGGATGATATATCTTGTTAACTCCAATTGGCGCAAACACAATCGGAGCACTAATTTTATGGCCGAACAATTCGACGGTGGTATCCCGTCGAGTGGTATCACGTAACATTCGTGGGATGATTCTGTATCTGTAGAAAGCCTCTCGATTCGCCCTGTCAGTGAGAGACGAACCTGCATTCGAGGAAGCGTAATTCCATCCGTTGAGCGAGAGTTTTTGTCGTGCCGCCGCTTCGAGTTCATGTGGATCTGACTTTCAATACCAAGTTCGGACTCTGAAGGTGGGTGGGGTAAGCACCAGTGCTGAAGGTGGGTAATTGGCCACCCCCGGTTTTGGTTCCGCCGACGAAGATGTCACGTTGATACAGACTCCAGTGGGGAGTTGTTCGGTTGGGCAAGTTGGTCGGATCAGACATGTCTGATCCTCACTATGATTCTCGAAAGAACGATATTATCGCGGCGGGGGTCGTCGTGGTCGTGCTCGTCACCGACTTCTTCGGGTAAAATGTCTCCTGCAGGAGGGCGATCGCAATTGCGATACATTTGCGTCATCGATCTGGGGTACCAGTTAACTATGTATGTATGTATATGGAGGGCCACCCGACCCACAACCCAGGGTGGGGGATCGTTATCCCGACGCGCGCGTGAACAAGTGGGACCGCGCTACTTATGCTCTCGGCCTCCATGGCCTTCGCTGCTTTTGATCGCAGTAATAGTGACATGACTGGAGTATCAACGGATTTCGCACGGGTGGCTTGACAGGCCACCGCGCCGGGAGTTGTGCCCGAAAAGAACTCTAATCTGTGGATACGCGTGAGATTTGATTATTGTGACGTGCTTATATATTCGTGGCTGGAATAGGTCGACGATCTCATGGCTCGTTCGGGAGTCCCTCCGAGGCAAGGATAAACGCTTTCTTCGGCCCAAGGGAAGCCATATTGGGACATATTGGGACATTAGAAAAAGCCTCCGACATTGTGTCCAGGGTCGGAGGATTGTTGGAAACCGATTGGAAGGACTATGTGACACAAACGAAAGATAAATACTGAGATGGGAAATTTAGAATTGTTACATGGTATATAGGTGTGCGGAGTGACGTCTGGAATGATGAGTGGTACAAGTAGATCAATCTCGAGAATATGAAATATAGGTGTAAGATAGCTTCAGCCGTCGTCGGTTTGAGATGCCGTGCATCGGCAGCAGGGAGAGTGTGTTTCGGGTACCGGTCCCAGCAGCTGCAGCTGAGATCGATCAGGTGAGAAGGGGGCGCTCCACCAGCACGCACCGATGGAAATAAGCTATTGAGTTGCTGGGTACAGAAGCTCTGAAATTAAGGGTCTGAAGACAACAGCGGAATGATGGCATCGCATCGCTAAGAGCAGCCGCGAGCATTCCAAATCAGGAGCGGCAATCCGTGGTTGTGAGTGGTGGGTTGATAATGGCTGACATATTCGGTTTGTCGTCCCGCGTTTGGTGGTACGCCGTGTTGACTCATCCGTCTGGCGTCAGTGGCCAGCGGTGATTGGAGGGCCGGAGGTTGGTGGGACATTGCTCCGGGTGCGGCCGCCCTAAGTCCGCGCGTTGTGTGGACAACAAGGGTGTGGCTCGCTGGGCCGTGCAAGCGCAATGAGTGAAGTCATGATACCAGATCATGCAGCACCAAATAATATCATATTGACAGACGACGGACGCATTTGTAAAGTCCGTCGCTCTCTCCTCTGTCTGCCAGCCCATCACAAATCAATCCAGAAACACGCAGTCACCGCACAATTCCTCCGATTTGCGTGCACACACCCAATCACTCGTCTTATCGCAGAACCGACTCGTCATATGCACCCACGAATAAATAAAGGTAAAAGTGTGTGTGCGGAGCGAATATCCCCCCCAAGCAGGAACATATAAATCCGTCGGCGAGTCCAATCCCGACCCGGCGAACCCTGCTTGCTTATAATTACCACGCAACCCCTTGTCGCACACAGCCTGCATACCGGGAGAGGTCCAAGCTCTGGCGTTTAAAAGCGACAACAAAGTATCAAACACACCACGTCTAAAAAATACCACGTATATTTAACTGCATTGAGTCGAAATCGATAGAGAAAAATGGGCCAGCCGTCACCTTCCCGAAGAAGAGTTCCTCAGGCATGCGATCGCTGCAGGTATAGTTCCAGGCGATCGTCGCTGATTTGCAAGAGTCAAGAAGGGAAAGTGCGATGGCAAGAAACCTGTCTGCACTCGGTGTGCGCTTGACGGGCAAATGTGCATGTTCTCAGAGCGCAAGTTCTCCAAAGATCGTGTAATACCCAAAGGGTACTTGGCTGTGATATTATCTTTACTTATTACAGATATGTGGAATTACTCGAAAACCGTGTCGAAGTCCTGGAGACAGGTTTACGAGAAGCATTGCTGCGTCTCAATCAAGCTGGCGGGATCCATCTTCCTCACTCGCCGTCGAGCAATCCCCCCTCGCCCACGGCAGCCAACTTCCTAGATCACGCGCACGATCTGTCGTATAATATCACTCAGGCGCTGAAAGAGCTTCAATCGATGAAGTCTGAGCGAGAAAAGGGCACGTACTCGGAGCATGAGCATGAACACGACAGCGACCACACAAGCGAGCACGGCGAAGATTCATCTCGCCGGGATAGCGCCGAGTCCACACACACGATGTTATCTGCCAAGACGGAAGACTTGACGACACCGCTGACCAGCCCTGCGAACTCTCCGCCACAAAAAGCCTTATTCCTGCCGTCGGATATGTCGCAGCCGCTCTTTCAGCCTCAGTTTCCAGAGAACAACGTGAATTTCTATCAGGCATACTTCGATCGACAGACGGCCAACAATCCCGCCATGAACTTGCCCACCTCTGGGTCGTACATGTACGATGAGCTGAACCTAAGTTGGCTAGACTCGGTCGCATTAGACGAGACATATCTCCAAAACAGCAATGAGTTTCAAATGATGGGTGGGGGGCTATAGACTGCGGTACGGGACTGTGTGTAAATTTCAGGTGTCAGGTGTTAATGTTCGGGGACCATTTACTATTTACAAATATCAAGTAATATCCATAGGATAGACAATACAAGCAGCACATATCACGGTATGACGAGAATGAAGAACTTGCCGACGGACCGAGTGGACAGCGTAGCGTGGCCATGGCGGAGATTGGCAAGATTCTCGGCCGAAAGAGGGCTTTACAAATCAAAAAAGCACAAATCCGCCCTGATCGGCGTTCGGACAAAAAGGCTCTGCCGGAAAATGCCGTCCTTCCAAAGCGGGAAGTCATTCCGCCCGACCACCGAAGTCACCTCGGCTCCCACACCCAAAGCGACATCCCACTTAATGCCGCAAGTAAAAATAGCACGAATCCGTGCTTCATGGCATGCGTCTGAGCACGCTTGGTAACACAGTGAAGTTAGTTTACTTATTAGCTGTTTTGCTGCTTTTGCCAAGACGACCCGACCCGCCCCTCAATTTCCCCACGCGCTCTTTTTGTAGCGTTAAAATAGACTATAATACTTTCCGGCCAATAAGCTACCAAACGAGATACCGATTTTACAGTTCACAGCCTCCCCCTATCTCGAAACCACTCGTAAATGTTTCCATATTCGGATACAGGAACTACGCGCTACTTTATCTCGCGTACGGATTGTATCGTACGTTGCCTCCTCTCGCCATTCCACCTGGGAAGGATCCTCCGCCGTAACCACGCCCTCCGCCACGGGACATTCCACCACGGCCGCGGGGGCCTGCTCCGTAGTTGGGTTTCAGACCGCTGGGTCCAGTCGGTGCATTGGGCGGTGGGCCCGCGTCGCGAGGGCCGGATGGTGCATCGCCCATATTTGGAGGGGGAGATTGGTGTTGCGAAGGAGACGGGCCCTGACCGTGGTCCGATCCAGTATCGTAGGTATACTCAGCCTCATGCGATGGTCCTTCCTGCTGATACTGATGAGGGGGAGATTGAAATCCTTGGTTCATTGGCATTTGTCCTTGAAATCCTCCCATTCCTTGTCCTCCCATACCCTGTCCTCCCATACCCATCATTTGCCCTCCCATGGGCATCCCTCCCATTCCCATTCCTTGCATGTTCATGTTTGGCATACCCATCATAGGTCCGCCCATTCCCATACCTGGCATCATACCACGGCCCATCGTCGCGTAGTATGCCTGCATACGTTGGTACCATTGCGCCATCAACGCAGGCGACATTCCTCCGTACATCTGGTTCATCATGCCACCACCCTGCTGGCCATTGAAGTTACCTTGATTTCCAAAATTACCTCCTCCGCCGCCGCCGTAGTTCCGGCCTCGATCAAAGTCACGGCGCTCCGGTTGTTGACCTTCTCGACCCTTGGGTTGAGCGCGTTTAACTTCAATCTAAAATCAGTTGATTCAATTGGGAATATACCATCTTGCCTTTGATAGCGAGAGGGGCTTCGGACATGCAGTGCTCCACTGCACTATCGTCATCGAAGGTGACGAATCCGAAGCCTCTGGGTCTTCCTGTCTCCTTGTCCATCATCAACGTAGCATCCAAGACAGTTCCGAACTGTTCGAAAAATTCCTTGAATTCCTCCTCAACGACATCCTGACCAATACCGCCGACAAAGATCTTGGAAGTACGATCTTGTTCATCCCGTGGAATCGCGCGTTTTGGATCAATCTATATTAACAAAGTCAAAAGAAGAGAGTACGATTTTTCCATCAAGAATATGTTCCTTGACCATGACGGCATTGACACATTTGGGATCTTTGAATGTTAGGAACCCGAATCCTCTCGATCGGCCCGTTTGATTCTCGCGCATCACAGTGCACTCCGTGATCTCTCCGAACTGTTCAAAGTACTCTCGCAGAGATTCTACGTCCAGTCAGCATCATCCACTCAAAACACAAATTACCATCCGTAGTCTCCCAATTCAATCCTCCGATAAACATTTTTCTACAAACTCATTTAGTCTCAAAGTATAACAAGTAGTAGAATAACACGGGGAACAAAAGAATACGTAAAAGGAAAGAGAAAAGGTTTCCCGTTGCATTCGTCTGCCTGACAAATCTGTCTCGTAGATACACTAGGCTATAATATCCTGTCTCGAGAGAAGCGCTAGCGTCTAGCTATGATAGGTAGCTATCGTCAAGTACATGACTAGTTGACTAACCTTGTTGCCGCTGCTACTCGTAAAGTGTCCTGACGAATGATAAATAGCCTAGATATATCTAACGGGCAATTTGCCCTTGGAAGAGTCTTGCCCACAACTTGTTTCTCGCACTTCCACAACCACACCGACAAAACCAAGCAAAGGGTGAAAGGGAGAGTCTTACCCATCTTCGTGTTTGTTGGGATTGGGTCGAGATTCCTTGTAGGACGAATCATCGCGTGAATGGGATTCTTGCCATTGTCCACTACCACCACCACCACCTCCTCCATTACGCGCAAAGTCCCGGTCCGGATCATTCTCTTCGCTATTCTGTGCCTGCGGGGGGGGTTGTCTGCGTGGGTCGCTCGCACGTTCTACAGCCTGATGATACTCAGGTTCTTGCTGCTGCTGCTGCTGCTGCTGTATTGGCGCAGATTCGGTTTTTACAGCCGGAGCGGGAGCAGCTGGCGGCGCCGCTTGTTGTGCACTGGAATCCTCATCACCACTACAAAGGAACCATCAGCATCTATTTCCTATGACAAATAAAAAAGGCTAAGAGAAACAAGGATACGTACTACAAGTCTTTGAAAAGCTCATCATCGTCATCGTAGTCTGCCATGATTGCCTTCAAGTATAATATGCGACAAGTAAACTAATCCTTTCAGAAGCCGTTGTGTTGATGCTGTGTCGGACTTTGTGTTCGTTGTTTGGTGGACAATGCGGTGAAGGAATGCAATGAAAACGAAATATGAACTTTCTCTTTGGTCGGGTTTGGAATTATTAAATAAGAACGTCTGGCTTAGTCATTGGACGGGAATTGTTTAATTTCTGTGTTTACTTCGTCACATTATTTTGGTGCCTTTTTGATACGCGCAACAAGGCCTCTCTACTCGAAGACCAGTTCCAACTTGCTGCACCTTGTTGCCTAGCTATTTCTCCATGGTAATTCCTTGGCATTGCATTACTGGTGCTCCTTAACAACTGCTTATGCATGCTTATTGCGATCGACCCACTGACACGTGCTAGCCATCCACAGATCAATACCGCGATGCCTTTGCTCTGTTTGACAGCAAAGGCAATGGTCGTGTCCCAAGAGCAAGCCTTGGAGACCTTTTGAGGGCCTGTGGCCAGAATCCTACTCTTGCAGAAGTGGCAGAGCTAGAAGAATCCGTGGGTGCCGACTGTATGTCCCCATACTATTCCCATCCTAGCTCCCACCAAGCTTCTGCTTTTGTTGGACTTGCTGGCACTTACACAGGCGCAATCTAATGGCTAGTTGATTTCGACTTGTTTCTCCGCGTTCTTAACAGACCAGACGGGTTCCGGGCTCCAGGGCAGCCAGAAGACTTTGTCCGCGGGTTTCAGGTTTTTGACAAGGATGGAACCGGTTTTATTGGCGTCGGTGAACTGAAATATGGTATCAAGTCATTTGAAAGCCTTTGTTAATGATGAACAGTGCTTACTAGTCTTGGCGAAAAGCTGAATGACGATGAAGTCGATGAACTTCTGAAAGGGGTCAACGTTGGAAAAGATGGTAGTGTGAACTACGGAGGTATTTCCCTCGTGAATAGAACTAACCCGGCAGAGTTCGTTCAAATGATTCTCGCGAATTGAGGGCGGGATACTTTTGCTCTATAGATACAGTTAATAATACGTGGTGTGAAGTAAACAGATTTGCGCTGATCTGCCCGACCCTAAAGGCCCGGCATGAGACTATTTACGGGATACAGACTCTACTCGCTCGAGGAGGGGTTTCCGTTTGCCTGTGAAGAGGGAAAGGAAGAGACCTATGATACTGACTATGCGCATGATAGTCATGATCATCCAGAACTTGAGATTCCCGCCAAAAGTATCGGTGTCAAAAAGATCGTGTCCCTCTTCTGATGCCGCGACCCACTTGAACCCCCGTGGGATCATTTCCTTCTCATATTCCGCGAGATACGTTTCTACTTGTTGATCCGTGACATCGCCATACGATTCTTTGAGCATCTGGGGAAGCAGTCGAGCTAGAACACCCGCGTCACGTAAAGCTTGATTTCCACCCATTCCTCGACCAGCTTTGATTAGTCTACTTCTTGCAGGATTATACGTGTCATAGCATGGATTGAATCGCCCATGAACCAGATTCTCCCGGCACCGGCGTCGCCACCGTACTTTAATCGCGCATCCTTTCTCCATGTCAAAGTGGGCTTGATCGAGGATCTAAACGCACCGTATCCAATTGACGCAACTGGATCGGCTGTTAGGACCGACTTCAAGACCGGCGCCCTCCAATGTTCTGCTAAATCCAGGGCCGTCTCAAACAATTCTTGCTGATCCGCTTTCCCCGTAAAGTGGTCCTCGGGGTCGTATCCCAGAGTGTTTTTCCAGAAATCGGCGCCAACGGCAAGAGCCCACATTAATGTGGAATTCTTGTGGTAGACTGAATTCGGATCATCGAGAACGGGGAGATAGAGAGATGTGAAACATACTGTCCTTTGACCGAGTCCGAACATGACGGGCCCGGCTTGAAGGGTTGGAGGCAGACTCCTTACGATCTCAGGACGAGTGATTTTTATTCTTGCAGTAATGCATCTCACATCCGTGAGATACCGATTGCGCAGTCCCGTGAGATCATTAAGTTTCGATTTACTCCCGTCCGCAGCAATGACCAAATCGCCAATCGCATCCGTGCCATCTTCAAAGAACACCTGAATCTGTTGTCTATCGCCATTGTGAATGATCTGGTAATTTGTCAGGACTTTGGAGAAGTGGATCATATTGTGTCGCTCCGGCTGGATGAGGAGGATTTCGCGGAGACGGCCGCGTTGGATGGGCAGTGATTCGGGATAGGTGGGCAGCCTGCCGAGGTCGAAGATAGAGCGGAAGTGACGGTCGCAGATTTGAGGAGCGGATTTACTGCCTACGCCGAGATTGCGTTTGACGGCATTCCATTCCGTGTCCTGCAGGCTTGTTCGAAGTCCCATAAGACCATCTTCGCCCATTCGGATTTCATAGCCTACCGTAAGTCTACTTCAAGAGAGCGAATTGCCTTCTCGATTTACATCCTTTGGATCACGTTCGTAGATTTCGATTTGAATGTCCATGTGCGAGGCATGTTTGAGCAGCCCATTGGCAAGAGTCAATCCACTCAGCCCGCCTCCGATAATAAGGACTTTGAATGGCATTGTAGAACAAAAGACGTAGATTTGTGATGCATTTTGTGGGAAGTGGACGACTCTTTATACAGCGCGCTATGCCCAGACGCAGACAGACACAGACAGCCGTTAGATTTGAGGGACAGCTGAAGCGAGGGGCAGCAGGCAGATGAACGCCAAATGAGTCTCCACGTTGGCCGCTGCAAGTGGCATCCAATGAACTCTGCAAGCTCGGTAATCTCTTGTCACGTATTTATTTACATTTAATCATCAAGTTCACATTAGTTACAAACAATCCCGATTTTTCGTAAATACCAGTCTCGTGGTTAGTCGCTTTGAAAGTTTCCGCCGGGGTCAACAGCGCAAGGTGACAGACACAGCAGCGCTTGTGGTTGCGCACTGGGACTGCATTATTGGCAATGACACAGACAGAAGAACATCCTCCTTCGCTCGAGGGAGTCCTTTCCCAGCGCGCAGATGTCCAGCTTGTATCACTGCTCGCAATCAAGGATGATATTATCGGCCATCCGCTCAGGAAGGCTGTCTATGTCCAGCAGAGGCTTGTGCCTGCTTTGTTGCAGGTTGTCAGAGGCGATGCGACTTCTGTCGATGTCAAGGTTGAGGCAATTATTGTGCTTGGGTCTCTGTGTTATGGTACATATCCCCTGACACCCATGGGATGGTATTTCGTGGCTAACCCTTTCGGGTAGGTTCACCGGTTACTGAGACGATGGGAGTATCTCACGCAGACATCATACAGACTCTGACAACATGTCTCGATCCAAATATGTGTCCACCACAACAGATCATCGCAGCTCTCCGCTCTCTCAACATATTCTACGAATTCAATCCCAATCTAACATCCCCACATCTCTCACAAACATTCCACCAACCGCTCACTCAAATCTTCCAGCTCCACCGCAAACCACTCCCCAAATCCCTCATCATCGAACAAGTCCAATTAGCTGCCACACTACTCGAACGCTCCTGTGCCCGTTCAGAACTCTCTGATGACTTTTCCGAGCTCGATACGCTGGACGCAATGTTATCGTTCATGTACTCTTTTGTATTTGCGACATGGGATCTCCAACAAGATTATTCATTCAACATGGCTCCTCCGTCGATATACTCGAGACTACTGCCTTCGCTGTTATATGCCATTGGGGCGATTATAAAGGATGATACAGAGAGAGCGACACATGTCGCTGCGGCGAAACCATCGAGTCCGCTAGTCGGAACAATGTTCGAGGAGGAATATCCCATGATGAGGATTCTACTCCGATTGACGAAGAACATCCACGGGAGCATTAAACTTGGCGCGGTGGAGTGTTTGACTTATATGTTCCGAGTGGGAGCCATTGGACGAAAGGAAATTGGAGAAATCAATAATCTCGTGGTACCGATATTAGTGAGATTATTCGATGATACTCCTGAAGTACGCATGCGGGCTCCTCAGATACTGGGTATTCCATTTCATATACTGAGTGTATTGACTCCTAGGACATTTAGTGACGGATAGCGAGGAGATGCAAAAAGTTGCCTGTGACGCAAACGCGATTAAAAAGCTCTCTGAAATCATCCTGAAAACAAGATTTCCTCCCCCAAACTCCTCAAAATACGATGAATACTCAACCCACCACGCCGACAAACTCAAAGAGGTTACTCCCCTCCAACCCTCTTTTAACAATCTAGTCCGCCCTATCAGCCATCGCAGCAATCACACTCTTCAAAGACGACTACAGAAAACAAGTCATCGACACAGGTCTAATCCCCTCCATCGTTCAAGCAATGTCGTCCCCCGTGCCGGGCATCCGCGCCGCGGCCTGCCAATGCACCCGCTCCCTCTCACGCTCAGTCTGCATCCTGCGCACCAACCTCGTCGACGCTGGGATCGCGCTCCCCTTATTCCGTCTCCTTTCGGACGAGAGTCTGGAAGTCAAGATCGCCGCGACGGGGGCAGTTTGCAATCTGATGCTAGAATTCAGTCCCATGCGTCGCGCGATCCTCGAACAGGGTGCGATGAAGATCCTTTGCGCGCATACGAGGAGCGAGTTCTCGCAGTTGAGATTGAATGCCGTGTGGGCGTTGAAACATTTTTGTTATCAGCCCGATGAGATGGGACAGGTGGAGAGTATGTTGAATGAGTTGGGGTATGAGCAGTTGATGAGGCTTTGCGAGGATGAGGATGTCGGGGTGCAGGAACAGGCTTTGAGTGTGATTAGAAATGTCATGACCGGGGAGGTCAGGAGTATTGGGTTGATGTTTGATAATATTGGGGCGACGAGGTTGATGAAGTTGATTGTGGACAAGTTGGGGAGTTCGTACCCTGAGATTGTTGCTGCTGTAGGACCCTCCCCGTTTATACCCTTGGTGGCCTTTTCGGGATAAGCTGATGAGTTAGGCGGCGTATATTTGTGTGCACATTGGATCTGGGACGGAAGCTCATCGCAATGCGTTGATTTCAAATACGCAGGTTATGAGGGCTATTCTGCATCATATGGATTCTCCTTCTTTCAATGTCCGCATAGGCTGTGTATGGACAATCATCAACCTCATTGTCACAGAAGAAACCCTCGAAGCAAGAAGTAAATCCACCCCCATCTCATTCCTCAATCACCCTATCCTCGTCTGTTTGCGTAGTTTTTCGTCCCTTTTATATTATGTGAAAGATGGTGTCTGACGCCCTTAGGTGAATGCCGAATGCGCGCGATACAACTTCGCGATCTAGGAGTATTCGATAAACTCCTCATCATGAATGAATCAGACCCCAGTCTCGACGTCAAAGAAAGAGCAAAAAGCGCCCTCGCGCATCTCGACGGACTTCAACTCTAGTCTGTGGCTATACCGACGGACATTGTTATTGGGGGCTTCAACAATTTGAGAGTGGGGTCTGGGGAGGGGATTGGGGGTTTGGGAAGTTTCTTTGTAGTTACTTTATGATACCATTGCAATGATGTCTATTACGAAAGTCGAGGAGTAATATATACTATTCTGATGACGACGATATGCTATCTTAATCAATTGGAATAATCATTCCAGTGTCCGTGGATCTGACATCTTCCATCTTATTGGGGGATGATTGATCAAAACTAATCTAATGATTCATGATTTCGATGCTTGCAATTCCACACCACTTGACGGCCTCATTTTACGGATCTCCTCTTCGGTGAACGAGACGTTTACGGAATTCCCATGTACGCTTCCCGTTGAGGAGGTTGACTGGCTTTCGACTTTGATACCGGCGGTGAAGATGGTTGGTCTCGCTGCGAGGACTCAGTTAGTTTGAGAAAAGCGTCTTCCTCCCTCATTATCGTCTCGTGAAATTGGTCCTAGTAATCAACATTGCTATCCATACCATTCTTCGGGGTAGTGTAGTATACCTTTCCATCTCGCCCAAAGTAAAGAGGGGGAATCTTTCCATTGACGACATCCTCCGTTATCAGAACATACCGCACCGATCCCCCGGGAACATCAAACTAAATAAGCGAATTGAAAAGACCCACGTCAATTTGCGAAGAATGTATACATGCATAATAACGGGTGAAGTAAACACGAACAGAGAGACCCCAGAGAGAAAAAATGGAATCAGAGGGAAAAGTCAGAACAACGCACCTGCGGCCCTTCAAGAACTTCCTCCATAACCCGTCGTAATCCTCTAGCCCCATCACTAGGTCCCTGACTTCCCCCCATGCATCTCTTCGCAACGGCTCTAATAGCTGCAGTCGTGAACTGCAGAATAACCTGATTCAGACTAAACAGTCGTTGATACTACCCATTATCTCTGTCCCATTATCTGTACTTGGTAGAAGCCGGGGGAGGGGGTTACTTGGGATAATAAGGAATCCTCGGGGTCTTGGATTATTCTGACGAGATCGTCTTCGCTTAGGGGATGTAACGGCACGATCCTTGGGATTCGGCCGATAAACTCGGGTCTACTCCATAAGTAAGATCTTCAGCGGGGGGGATATAGGTTTCCCATGGAGTCTTCTCACAGGGAATAAGGGGAATAAGGGGAATAAGGGGGGGAGA
>Ga0302179_10001230_pt1 | contig 15693 bp, 16 predicted proteins | sample I_Palsa_E3_1_FD_198788 | JGI IMG/M metagenome (GOLD analysis project Ga0302179, IMG submission 198788) | Peat permafrost microbial communities from Stordalen Mire near Abisko, Sweden - I_Palsa_E3_1 | ecosystem: Environmental > Terrestrial > Soil > Palsa > Peat permafrost | place: Sweden...
AACGGCTCGACAAAAAGTTCGTCGGTCCAGAACTTTGACCTATCCAGACTCTGCGCTGAGCATTTATTCTGGTCCGGCTGTTTGCCAATCTGATTTTTGCCTGTGGCTGTTCGCATGAAATTCTTCAGAAGTTGGAAGGTCCGGATTCTTTTCTTTTTTGCCGTAGTAGGCCCGGGCTTCATCACCGCGAATGTCGACAACGATGCCAACGGCATCTTGACGTATTCGCAGGCCGGCGCCCAATTCGGCTACTTGCTCCTGTGGACGATGATCCCCACTACGATCGCTCTGATCGTGGTGCAGGAAATGTGCGCCCGCATGGGAGCGGTTACGGGAAAGGGCTTGAGCGACCTGATCCGCGAAGAATTTGGCCTGCGCGCTACCTTTCTAATGATGCTTGGCATTCTGCTTACAAATTTTGGAAACGTCGTGGGCGAATTTATCGGTATTGCCGGAAGCATGGGGTTGTTCGGAGTGCCAAAGTATTATTCGGTGCCAATCTGCGCCGTGATCGTCTGGCTGATCGCAGTCAAAGGGCAGTACAAGAGCGTTGAAAAAGTTTTTCTTGCGGCTTCTTTTTTCTATGTTACTTACATATTTGCGGGGGTGCTGGCCAAGCCTGCCTGGATCGAGGCTGCGAAAGCCACGCTCAAGCCTCCGCATTTGAGTGTCTTCGGGCAAGGGCCGTATCTGTACATGGTGATTGGCGTGGTCGGCACAACGATCGCTCCATGGATGCAATTTTACTTGCAGGCGTCTATCGTCGAAAAAGGAGTTACTCGCCGGCAGTACAAAACTTCGAAGCTTGATGTCATCGTCGGCTGCGTCTTCACCGACGTGGTCGCCTGGTTCATCATCGTGGCTTGTGCCGCCACTCTCTACGTTCATGGGCTCCGTGATATTCGCGATGCTGCCGACGCCGCGCAGTCGCTGCGGCCGCTGGCGGGAGATTGGGCGTACATTCTGTTTGCCCTCGGACTGTTCAATGCATCGCTGTTTGCGGCGTCGATTCTGCCGCTTTCAACTGCCTATACGGTTTGCGAAGGGCTAGGCCTCGAGTCAGGCGTAGAACGCAAATTTTCCGAAGCTCCAGCATTTTATTGGCTGTATACCGTTCTCATCGCCGCCGGCGGAGCCGTGGTCCTGATACCGGGCCTTCCGCTAATCAAGATCGCTGTGTTTTCACAAGTAGTCAACGGAGCGGTGTTGCCCTTCGTTCTGATCTTTATGTTATTGCTGATCAACAAAAAAGAGCTGATGGGCGATTACGTGAATAAGCGAACCTTCAACATCATCGCCTGGGCAACCACTGTAATTATGATCCTATTGACGGTGCTGTATGTTTACGGGCAACTGCGCGGCGGGGGGTAGGACGGCAACGAATAAGGCGGAAACCAGTCGATGCTGACGCATTGTCATGCCGGAGCGGACGTGAGAGATGAAGTTTCAGATGACCTTTCCGGCCGCTAAGTCATTTACCAGTCCCAGGTCGGCTTCAAGAAAATCCAGTCCAAGCAGTTCCTGCCGAGTCACCCAGCGAATCTCGCGAAAAATTCGATTCTCCAATTCGCCCTGGTAATGGCGCACTTCAAAGAAACGGAGTTCCACCGAACTACCGCCCGGATATTGATGCACGATGCGCGCAACTTCGCTGCCGACGTCGGCTTCGATCCCGAGTTCCTCCTCGAGTTCGCGACGCATGGCATCGCGAGGCTGCTCCCCTTCCTCGATTTTGCCTCCCGGAAACTCCCATTTCAGTGGCATCGCCTGGTGCCGCGTTCGCTGGCAGGCAAGGAGGAGATCATCCTTCACGATCAACGCTGCTACCACTCGTTTCATGACCTTCACACGGAGTTAGGGTTGGGAAGATGCGCAGCAATGAGGTGCTAGCTTACCTTTTCTCCAGTCGTTTGCCGACGAGTTCAGCGCAATATTCGACCAGTTCGCGGTCTTCTTCACCAAAAGCCGCGAGGAAGTGGCTATCAATATCGAGTTCTCCTGCCACTTTACCTTTGACGAAGACCGGAACCACAATCTCCGATTTTGTTTCCAGCGAGCAAGCCAGGTAGCGCGGATCCTTCTTGACGTCGTCCACCACCACCGTCTTGCCTGATGATGCCGCAGCGCCGCAGATTCCCTGGTGAAGAGAAATGCGGGTGTGTGGAGTCATCGCTCCCTGGTAATGTCCCAGCACCAGTACCGGCGGATTCGCTCCCGCCTCCAGCATGTAAAACCCCACCCAGTTGTACTTCAGCATCTCCTTGTTCAGCAGAACGGAAATGCGTTCCATCAGTTGATCGGCTGACCTCGCCTCGGAGTTCAATCGGTCCGCTTCCTTGCGTAGTTCACTGATCCTTTTCTGAGGAGTCGAAATAGCCATAATCGATAATCCTAAACTATAAGCCTATTTCCATTTTCAATGCCGTGTTTGCGTTCGCGGTACGTCGGTAACTGAGCGAAGACCGGGTTGCCTCCCAAACGCAGCTGGATGAATCGCACTTGCAAGGGCCTTCAATCCTGCGACCAACGTGGGCGCAGGAGTATTTAAGAGTTCATCAGAGATGCAATAGACCTGAGAATTTCGCACCGCAGTCGTGGTTGACCATTCTCTCTGAGAAATGATTTTCGCAAGCGGCACCCGGTCCCCGGCGCCGCACCACGCCGCAACTATGACCTCGGGATCCAGTCGAGCGATCTCCTCGGCAGAGGGTTGCGCTCCTGGCTTGCCCACGAATTCGCCACCGGCCGCGTCCACGAGTTCGGCTACCCAGCGCTGCGATGTGATGATGGGTTTACCCCATTCCTCGCAGAACACGCGCTTTCTGGGAAGGACTGCTGCTCGCCGTCGCACTTCTTCGATTGCGGATCGCATATCGAAAATCACTTTCGCGCCGAGCTCGTTTGCGCCTACGCATGCCGAGATCAGCGCTATGTCGGCATAGATATCATCAAGGGTGCGAGGAGCCAAGCCCAGAAAGCGGATCCCGGCTCTGAGTATTTCCACGACCGCCGCTTCCTGATAGGGAACAGACGCGATCACGAGGTCAGGCTTCACGGCAAGAATTTCGCTGGCCTTCGCTGTCCAGGAATCGGCGACGATGATTCGTTTGCTGCCTCGCAATTCCGGCACGACGTCGACACAGTACTTCGTACAAGCGACCACACGATCGAGTTCTCCGACGCTGGCCAGAGTGACCGTGGCGCTCGGTTGCAGGCAAGCGACATGACGTGGAGCGTAGGAGTCCGACATTTTTCCATTGTAGGGGACCATTCGTGACGGGTGTGAAATGATGCGTCCGCATTACAATTACTTGTGTATTCCGCCGAGCTTCTCGACCATTTTCAAAATCCGCGAAACGCGGGCGAACTCGCCGAGGCGGATTTCTCTGTCCGACTGGAAAATCCCGTCTGTGGAGACATTCTGGAACTCAGCGCCAGAGTCGAGGAGACGAAACCCGAAGGGAAGCGTGTCACAGAAATTCGCTTCCGCGCCAAAGGCTGCGTGCCGACGATGGCATGCGCCTCAGCCATTACGGAGCTGGTCAAAGGCAAAACGGCTGATGAGGCCCGCCGGGTGGGCAGGGAAGAACTGTTACAAAAAGTCGGTGGGGTGCCCGAGACCTCCAGCCACGCTTGCCAGTTAGCCATCGACACTTTGGCCGCGCTGCTGCGAAAGTTCTGAGCGAGTCGCGCTCATGACCCGACGCTGAGGGTGATCGGATGGAGTCGTAATCCCGCATACGCTGCGGCAAAATGAGGTTGAGATCATCCAGCCGGATGATTTTGTTCGGCTCCGATATTGGTTTCGATCCCCCGCATTATGCTGACGCTGAGTTCAAGTTTCTCCCTCGACATACGATCAGGGAAAATTGCAAGCGGCAAGGTTGAGCAAAGGGTTTTCGGGGGGCGCATCATCCAGAAAAAGTTCGCGAGTGAGTTCGGAATTGCTTCAATCGTCTTCGGCCGATCGCGATGGAGGCGGGGATGCCGTCGATTTTTTCGGATAGCGTGAATCAAACTGCCATCAGCACCACACCGGCGGCTACCAGCAGCGCTGCAATCCAACGGCGGCGCCCCACTTTTTCGTGCAGGAAAATGCGAGCGGCCACCGCGTTGGCTACAAAAGTAAGCGATGCCGATGCGGGCACCACCAGGCTGAGGTTCCCCCACGAGAGACCGAACAGCAGGCTGTAGAACGCTACTCCCATCGCCATCAGGCCGAGAGCAAACGTCGGCGTCCCCGGCACGCGGCCAATGACTGCCCAAGGCCCGCGGCGCCTCCAGAGTTCGCCAACATCGCCAACTCGTTTCATCGAATAGGAAAGCAGTACATCGCCCGTCGTCGAGGCGAGAGTGATGAGCGCAATCGCCGCCCAGGCATTGAGCTCTTTCATGACTTCACCTCCTGGGAAATGGCGTTGCGGGAGACGTTCAATGAAGTGTCGCGGCCAGATTGATGCCCGGCAGTGACCGACGGACCCGCGGCCACCGAGCCCACTCCGGCGGTGATCAGCGCGATGCCAAGCCATCGGGTCGCAGAGATTTCTTCATGAAAACCGAAGTGAGCGACCAAGGCTACCAGCACGTAGCCGAGCGACGTAGCCGGCAGCACATAGGTGAGGTCAGCCCATGAGAGCGCGGACATATAGCAGGCGAAGAATGCGAGCAAAAGTATAATTCCTGCGGTTATCCAGGGATTGAGGATGGAGAGTAGCAGGCCGGAAAGGTTGTGCAACGAGACGTTGCCGAGTTCTTTCATGCCACGAGCCAGCAGCGAATCGCCCGTTGTACTGAAAAGGGTGATTCCCGCCAGAACGAGGTATTTGCGAAAGGTCACCTAAAGCCCAACTCCGAAGGCGTTGAATCATTGAGTGATTGAGGCATCGAATCCTTAAGGGTCAAAGGCTTCGGGAATTTCAAATATTTCATTGCTTCAACGATTCAACGATTCAATGCCTCAATGATTCCATTAATCAGGCTTTGGCCGGTTCCGGGGCGGGGGTGTCTTCCTTGCGGTTGTCCTTCGCCCACTTGTTGCGTTGAGCGCGCAGCTTCAGGAATGTCCTCGCTTCTTTGTATAGGCGCTTACGCTCGGAGTTGTTGAACACCGCTTTCCTCAAGATGCGGTACGCGGCCTTGGGGCGGAAATAGTAGGCATCGTAGAATTCGTGGACGGACTGAAGAATTTCTGCGGCGGGCAAGCCCGGATACTCGATCTGCACCATCTGGTGTCCGGCGTCATCGACCATTTTGCTGTCGCTCGTCATGAAGCCATTTTTCATGGCGGCCTCGTGCAATTCCGTTCCGGGATAAGCATGCGCCACCGACACTTGAATGGTTTCGACGTCGAGTTCTTTTGCGAAATTAATCGTGTTTTTGATGGTCTCGCGTGTTTCTCCAGGCAAGCCGAGGATGAAATCTCCGTGGACTACGAGGCCGAGTTTGTGGCAATCCTTGGTAAATTGGCGGGCGCGCTCAACGGTTGCACCCTTTTTGATGTTCTTCAAAATCTGCTGATCGCCGGATTCATAGCCAACGATAAGCAGCCGGCATCCTGCTTCTTTCATGGCCTTCAGGGTTTCGAAATCGGTTGTGACTCGCGAGGTGCACGACCAGGTGAGGCCCAGAGGTTTCAGCTTGGCGCACAAGTCGACGGTGCGGGCTTTCTGAAGGTTGAAGGTGTCGTCGTCGAAGAAAAACTCCTTCACGTAGGGCCAATAGTCTTTCGCCTTGGCCATCTCACGCGCTACGTCGTCGGTGGAGCGCTTACGCCATGGGTGTCCGCTGAGAGTCTGCGGCCATAGGCAGAAGGTGCACTGCGCGGGGCATCCGCGAGTCGTATAAAGCGCCACGTAGGGGTGCAGCAGAAACGGCACATTGTACCGGCGCACATCCAAGTCACGCCGGTAAACGTCGGTGACGTGCGGCAGAGCGTCCAGATTCTCAATGGTCGGACGGTCGGGATTATGCATTACCTGACCATTCTTGCGATACGAAATGCCGAGGATTTCTTCAATCGGCTTGCCCTGGGCGTAATCGACGATGGAGTAGTCGAACTCCTTGCGGCAGATCACGTCAATAACCTTCGACTCCATCAAAGCTTTTTCGGGCAATACGCTGACGTGCGGTCCGACAAATGCGACTTTGATGTGAGGATTACTGTCTTTTATGGCCTCAGCGATGCGTACGTCGCCAGCAAATCCGGGAGTGCTCGTGAACAGCACGAGCAGTTCATAATCTTTGCAGGTGCGGATCGTCTCTTCCGCAGTGATGTGGTGTGGCGGGGCGTCAAGCAGGCGCGCGCCCTCGAGCATTCCGGTCGGATACGCCAGCCAGACCGGGTACCAGTACGATTCGATCTCGCGCGTAGCGGGCCAGCGCGAACCGGCGCCCCCGTCGAAATTTTCAAATGACGGCGGATTCAGAAACAGCGTTTTCAATGGCATAGTGTAAGCCTCTATTTTAGCACTCTAGCCGTGTGCCCACTTCAGTCACCGCTACTATTCAGGTACGCACCGACGCCCAAAGAAAACCGCGGAACCGCTTTCCCAAGTGTGCCTTAGCAGCCCTCAAACCGCAAAGAACCCTGGCCGAACGTCGCTTTAGAGCATTAAGATGCGGGAATCGACCACCGAGCCCGTTCATTCGTTTGATCGCTAATTGGAAGCGGAGTTCGGCAGCGCCCATTTCTCCAGATCACCGGTGGCGCGAAGCAAGTTGAGGCGGGCGCGCTGGTACTCGAAATCGGCGTCCTGAAAAGACAGAAAGCGTTCGGCGGCTTGCACGCGCGCGTCCGCCAATTCGTGCAGCGTGCCCGTTTTCGCCTCGATCCGGGTTTGTATTGCTTCCAGATTCGACTGAGCCATTTGATATTCCAACTCCGCGACCTCGCGAGCAGCCTCGAGTTGTTCGGCAGACCGTTGCAGTTTCAGCGTTTCCTCCGCCACCTGATTGCGAGATGCCTCGGCCTGTTTCTTCGCTTTGAGGGCCTCGGCATCGGCGGCCTCGGATCGAGCGCGCTGGCTGAGGTTGAAGAGCGGGATGCGGAGGCCAAAGCCGACCGTCGCGTTGTTCACCTGAAACGTGCCTTTTGGAAAGTAGATGGTGTAGTTATTAAACGTGGAAAAGCGCGCGTATTGGGCGGAAAAATCAATCGACGGCAACCATGATTGATGCTCGCCCGCAGCCCGCATCGATTCCGCCAAGGAACGCTGTTCGGCCAACTTTACGGCGGGACTGGAGGCAACGGCCACCGCGGTCAGATCGTCTTGCGGGGCGATCGCTGGCAACGCTGGAATCGTTTCGGACGCGATTTCGATGGAGGAAACCGGCAAGCCGGTCAGGGTTGAAAGATGACGCCGAAGGACGTCGGCGTTGCCACGCGCCTCGGCCTGATGGAGCCGCACGCGCGCCGATGTAAGTTTAGCCTTGTTCAGGTCGACCTTGCTATCCACACCCTCTTGCAAGCGTTCGGCCACTGCTTGTTCCATCTGCTTCGCCTGGCTCTCATCCTCCTGCAATCGGCTGATTCGCGCCTCCCACTTTGCCAGTTCGCTATAGGTCAAGGCGACATCCTGGATGACGGCATTGCGCTGATCTTTGTCCTGCAACTCAGAACCGTGCCAGTCAATTTTCGCCGCACTCAGAAACTTCCGCTGCGACGCGCTGAACACGGTACTCTGCGCGACCGCATCGAACAGCGACGGTGGACTACCCTCAATGGAGAGCGGATATCCATAGGTGTAGCCGAGCCCCGAGCCGGCGATCAACTGGGGGAAGAAGGCGTCGCGGAACTCGCGATACGAAGCAAAGGCCCGCTGCACCTCAGCGTGGGCAATAGCCGAGCTCGTGCTATGTGCGAGCGCGAGGCGAATCGCGCGCTCCATAGGCAGCGGTTCAGCCTGACCGCGCACGGCGATCATCAGCAGGGCCGCAAACAGAGGGAAAAGCCTGGTGGAGTGCCACCCCTGCGGCAATCGAACATTCATCTGCTCACCATGATGGAGTGGTCACGCCGGCCGTGGTCAGTCCACCCCAGAGTACAAATATGGTCTAGGTCGCAACTTGTCCGCAACGCACAAATTGTAGTGCGCCAGGCTGGCACCCGGGCAGTAGCTTTCGGAGTTAGTTTGAAATATACGAGACGCCGGAAGAGTCTCGTCATGCTTAGTGGGCAACTCGGTTGAGCGCTTGCTGGGCGATGCCGAAGTCTCGGGCCAGAGCGAGAGAAGCGCGGTACTCCTGCGCTGCGCCGGCTTTATCGCCTCGTTTTTCAAGCAGCATTCCTAGCAGATAATGAGCCTTAAAAGCTGGAGCAGCCTCCACCGGACCGGTAGCCAGATAGCGTTGCAGCAACTCGGTAGCGAAAGAATAGCGTCGGCCGGCACGATACAAAGTTTGAGCGCCCTCAACCAGAACGTCGGGTGCGAGCATCGGCGCCCCGCTCAGCTTGACGATGGCCTCATCCATTTCGTCCAGCCGCTCTTGCCGTCGAAGAAAAAGAGCCAGGTTCAACCACGCTTCTGCATCACCTTTGCTGAGCTCGATGTACTGGTGATATTCCCGCTCGGCAGTGGTAAAGTCCTTTTTCTTTTCCGCAATGCGGGCGTAAACCCAGTGTTCGCGCGCAGGATTCACGGTGGCGATCGACCGTGCTTCGTCGCGCGCGCGCTGCTCGCCCCCACCGATAACGCCTGGCGCTTCCACATAAAACTCCGCCAAATCAAGCCGGGCATCAACGTCGCTCGGATTCAGCAGCACTGCGCGCTCAAACTCTCCTCGAACCTTTCCCGCCAAACTCGCCGCAATCATGAAGTTGGCGTGATCGGCTTTTTCGCCATAGACGCGCCCCAGCCATAAATGGAAACGGCCGTTGTCGGGATCGAGGGACGTCGCTTTCTTGCACGAAGGCTCGGCGCGATCCCAATCTTCGAGCTCGAAATAGGCGCGGCAGAGCAGGTTGGACGACTCCGCATCCTTGGGCGTCGAAGAAAGACGACCATTCAATTCCGTAATTGCGTCATCAATACGACCTGCAGCCAGCATATCTTTAGCCGACTCGGCGACACTGGCGACAACTGATCCGCCGAACATCGTTTCCACGAACACTGATTGGACGACAACTGATCCGAGGATCATCAGTAAGACGAGCGAAAGTTGGGTAATACGAGTAATCATATAAAGTTTGAGCTGAGATCCGTTAAAACTTGACCTGAGTTCCGTCGCCAATCGGCTTACCACTCCACGAACTGATCGCGACTACGTCGTTGGCGGAAAGGCCGTGAGTTACTTCAACCTGAGTGAGATTGGAGAGGGAGGTCTCCACATCCCGGCGCTTGAGCTCATGCCCGACAACCTGTAAAACGTAGGGTTTGGAATCGTCCGTTCGAACCGCCTCTCGTGGTACTACCAGAACGTGATCGCGCTCGGCAGCCACAATCGTGACGCCTACGTTTACATTCGGCAAAAGTCTCAAATCCTTGTTATCTAGGATGCTTGTGGTTTCGCCGACGTTGCGCGCACCACGCAACTTCACCGTCGACGGTACTGCGGTAACCGTTGTTCGCCACACGCGCCCCGGCACAGCGTCCCACGTAATCTCCATTGGATCGCCAGGGGCTAATCTGCCCACATCGGGTTCATCGACAAAAGTCCGAACCACGACCTTTCGCAGATCGGCCACCTGCAGTAAAAGGTCTCCGCTGCCGACAAAGCCACCTTGCTTTACCGGCAGCGAGTAGACGATGCCATCAAAAGGCGCCCGAACATTCGACTTTGCGAGGACATCCTGCGCCGCATCATGCGCGGCCTTCGCCTCGGCGCGTTGTGCATCGACGTGCGCCAGCTCCACATTCGAATATCTTTTCGTCTGTTTTTGCTGTAGAAAAGTGAGCTGAGCATTGGCGCCGGCGAGCGCATTCTGAGCGTTTCGCACTTCTCCGGCAGTGGCCGCGCCTTCCTGCTGAAGCTTCTTCAAGGCTTCCAAATTTCGTTGAGCTGTGTCGCGATCGTTGGCGGCTTTTACCAATTGTGCCTCGAGGCTAAACACTTCTTCCTGGTTCCCACCGTGTTCCGAGGCGGCCAGATCGGCTTGCGCCGCTCGCAGCTGCGTCTCGGCTCGCGCGGCCTGGGCGCGGGCGTCGGCATCATCAAGAATGACCAGTAACTGGCCCTTCCTGACGGAGTCGCCTTCTTTGACTAAGACCCGTTGTACACTGGCTGCCACAGGAGCGTGCGCCTCAAAATTGTTAACGGGCTCAATTTTTCCGTTAGTGGAAACCACACTGCGGATCGAGGACTGCTCGACCACGGCGGTTCGTACCTGCAACGCGTCATCGCGATGGGAAACAAATGCAGCCAGCACTATTACTGCTGCCAGAATCGCGAGCGCCGTCACCCACCAGCGTCGCGGCTGGCGACCCGAACTGTTTCCATTCGATGGCATGGGCAGAAAAAAGCAACTTCAATGTATATCATCCGCGCGTTTCGGAGAGCGCGCTTGGCACTTGATTGATTAGATGCACATGCCAGTCGGTTCGCATCAACCCACACTTGGCGCGCAGGATCGTCAGTTGAAGCGCAGATGTCGCCGGCCGTTCTTATCGCGAAATGAGCATACGTCGGGCTGGAATACGGAGTGGGATATTAGCGGTAAGATAGCTAAAGGGGCAAGCCCATTTAGCCGGCCAATGGTTCGGTTGGGGCGGTGCAATTTGGTTCCGCCGGTCCCGGGCACCGGCACCACCACGACCAGCGATCGTCTTCCTGTGCTGCTCGGCTTGTACGCACTGAACGTCACATTGAGATTGGGGGAGGAGATTTGATCCCAGCCATTTCCGCGGCGGCTGTAGGTGTCGCGTCAGGATTGCAGTCGAAGCTACGTGCCGTACTGCAACTGAAAATGGGGCAATCAGAGATTTTCACCAATTTACCGCCGAACAACTTGAGCGAGATGCACGCAGTCGGGTTCCGCTCAAGAGCTCACGAGTGTTCGTTGAAAGCTTTTTACTGTGAGGAAATGAAATTTAGCTGCGATCCTTCGCTCAATGCGATTCTGGCGAACGCTCCGTGCCCTAAAGGGAGGAGTGGCATCGTGATCAAATCACCGGGGTTGAATATCCATTCGACAGCGATGCGAAGTTAAAGTCGATTGAATCACTGGCGCATGGGACCGAACCGTAGCCGGAGGCCCCAGATGTCGGGAATAAAAGGAAAGCGTCCCAGACTTAGCAAGTCACGGGACGCCAGCTCGATCAGACTCAACGACGGCCGCTGCAAACTGAGTCAGTGATTTTCCCAATTACGATCAGTTTCCCCAATTATGTTCAGTCTCCCAGCGATTGTCTTTCCCATTCCACCACTGATGATACGCACTCCAGCACTTTTCGCGTTCGGCATTCAGGTCTCGCCGCCTATCGTCCGCTTCGTGACTGTGTTCGCCATGATCGTGGATCGCTTTGTCCAGCCTGGCTTCCGCCTTTTCGATGGCATGTCGGCATTTGTCTTTCTCATCGGCATGTACGAGCGGTGCTGCCGCAAATAGGAAAAACGCACACGCCACAACGGTTGCCACTGCTGACTTTCCCAATCGTCGTATCACAAGTTTCCTCCTTTTTCCATCGCTGCAATTTAGAACTCGGCAGATTCTATGAGAGCGCAATCTTGCTCTCGATACAGTGCATCCGGTAGTTACTAGAGGCTAACGGGCGAATTGTTGCCCGTAGCCATGATAACGACTCAGATTCGAGCCGTCGAGCCATGGGCTGGGTACAATGTGCAGATGCCAACATCTCCACGTTCCAACTCTCTGCGCTCCGCTTCTTCCCGTTCGGCTTCTCCTCGCTATAGTGTGGAGCACGCCAGGGCTGGGCTCAACCATCATTTTCCGGAAATTGAAACCTGGCCAAACCAGTTTCCGGGATACGAGATCGTTGTAGACGACCCCGAATTCACATCCGTCTGCCCAAAGACGGGCTTGCCCGACTTTGGCAGTATCGTGATCCGTTACGAGCCCGATCGCCTGTGTCTGGAGTTGAAGTCATTGAAAGAATATCTGCAGGCGTATCGCAATCTCGGCATCTTCCAAGAAAATGTTGTGAACCGGGTTTTGCAGGACGTTGTCCGCTGGGCGAAGCCGGTTTGGGTGGAGGTAAAGGGCGAATTTCGCCCACGTGGGGGGATTTCGACCGTGGTAATAGCGCGATGGCCGGAACAAAACGCGCGAGAAAATAAAGGGTAGGGAAAACCTATCTAGGGCCCGCTTCGAAGCCAAGCTCTTTCCAAATCCGATCCCAGTGCCAGATTCCGTAAGCGGCCTGCTCGGGCAGACGGTATCCGAGCTGATGAGCGAGCGCCAGGATCTGACCCCGGTGGTGCGCTTCGTGGGTAAGCATGTAGGCAAACATGGTTGCGCCCGCCGGCCACACCGGGGCCCAGCTGCCGCGTGAGAATTGTGTCACCCTCCGGCCCGGATCTTCAGAGAGTGCTTCCTCGAGCATTTGCAGGCAGCTCGCTGCACTCTTTCGATGGGCGGTGGCGGCTTGCCTGATGGTGCAGCGCGACGGGTCGAGGGCGGCGGGACATCCGAGATGCGGCGCCGAACGTTTCAGCCAAACCAATCGATTGTTGTGCAAATGGGCGAAGATCGCCGCGATCGTACGGCTCTCCTGCCGCTTCAACTCGGGTGGATTAGCTCGCCAGGCACGCGGATCAATCTGCCCAAGGATGAGCTGGTTCATCCGGTCATTGGCAGCGTAGGTTTCCAGCAAAACCTGGCACGTGTTTGAATCAGAATTGTTTGACACATCGCCGTGGCGCTTACCGCGAATTGGTTCAGTCACTGCGCGGCGCGGCATAAACGCTCCTCGGTATTGACATCGCTAGCCGATGGTCGATCGTCGTGAGCAAAAAATCCCCGGTCGACCATTGACCGGGCAATCCACGAGCATCCGATTGACACCGGTGACATGCTATATTCGCTCGACCTGTGACGCAACCAGAGCTCCACGCCCGCAGCGCCCTACTTGTGCTCACAGCGCTCAACCTGCTTAATTATGTAGATCGCAATGTGTTGTTCGCGGTTCAGCCCCTGGTACAAGACGAATTCCACGTAAGCAAGGTCCAGATCGGATATCTCACCAGTGCATTTCTGGCTTTCTACATGATCGCCGCTCCGTTTATCGGACCGCTGGCAGACCGCTATTCGCGCAAGCTGATCATTGGCCTGGGTGCGATTTTCTGGAGCGGCCTCACTCTGCTCACCGCTTTCACCCACACCTATAGCGAACTGCTTATCCGTCACACGCTGGTCGGAATTGGCGAAGCGACCTTTGTCACGATTGCGCCGACCTTTGTGGCTGATCTCTTTGCGGAAGAAAAGCGTGGACGCATCCTTGGTGTTTTTTACCTGGCACTTCCAGTGGGATCGGCCGCAGGTTACCTGCTCGGCGGAAATCTGGGTCCGCACCATGGCTGGCGGTTTCCCTTCTACATTGCGGCCGCGCCCGGATTTCTGCTGGCGATCGCGGTGCTGTTTTTGACGGAGCCGGAGCGGGGGCAATTTGATTCGGTCAAAGAAACGCCGGATCGCGCAACCGTAGCTTCCCTAGCCCGGAACCCGGCGTTCCTGACGGCGACTCTGGGAATGGCGGCGATGACGTTTTCGCTCGGAGGCATTCAGGTCTGGATGCCGCAGTTTCTCTACAGCGAGCGGCACTACTCGCTAGCCGACGCGAATTTCCTCTTTGGCATCATCATCGTGGTAGATGGAATTCTTGCGGCTCTTGTGGGTGGATGGCTGGGCGACTATCTGCTGCGGCGAATGAAAAGCTCTTACTATCTGGTGTCAGCGGCCAGCATGGCGCTCGGCGTTCCGGTGATGATTGTGGCTCTTTTTGCTAAGGGGAGCGCGATGGTCCCGGCGATTGCGCTGGCGGCTTTTTTTCTGCTGCTGAATACTTCACCCTTGAATGCGGCGGTGATTAACTCGGTGGGCGCTCATATTCGTGCCACCGCCATAGCGGCGAATATTTTCGTCATCCACATTCTCGGCGATGTGCCTTCGCCGACGATGATGGGGTGGGTGGCCGACCGGCGTTCGCTGCAAGTGGCTTTTGTGTTGCCCGTGATTGCGATGATTATTTCTTCGGCGATTCTTTTTTACGGCATGCGATTTGCGCCAGAGCGTAGGCTCAGCAAACAGTCAACCACATCACAACTGCCAGGAGTATCTTCCTAAGCAGTATGCATTGGCAGATTTTTCACTGGATCGCTGGCAGCATTCTCGCGCTCGCGTGGTTTTCACGGATCGTGGAGGCGGCGATCGGTATGCCGCATGTCGCCGATATCGCGCAGCCGCAATGGGATCGCAGGTCTGCAACCTCAAATCCAGACAAGGCAAATGATGAGCCACGAATCAGTATTATCGTTCCGGCGCGCAACGAGGAAGAAGATATTCGGCAAACGCTGGTGCGACTGTTAGCGCTCGAATATTCCAATTATGAAATTATCGCTGTCAATGATCGCTCGACAGACCACACCGGCCAAATCATGAATGGGGTAGTCGCCGCCGAGCACGATTTGCCCGCCCAAGCGAAGATTACAGCGCACGCGCCGGCGGACAAGAACGTGCGCCCCGAACGGCTGAAAGTGATCCACATTACAGAACTTCCCGCCGGTTGGCTAGGCAAGACGCATGCCATGTGGACTGCGGGCCAGCACGCAACCGGGGAGTGGTTGCTCTTCACCGACGCCGACGTGCTCTTTAGACCAGATTCGCTGCGGCGCGCCATCGCTTATGCCGAAGAAGAGCGCGCCGACCACGTTGTTCTTTTTCCGCAAATGATCATGAACGGCGTCGGCGAGAGAATGATGCTAGCTTTTTTCCAGGTGCTCTTTGTTTTTGGACATCGGCCCTGGAAGGTTGCCGATCCCAAGGCACGCGATCACATGGGCGTCGGCGCATTCAACATGGTCCGCCGACCGGTCTATGATGCGGTAGGCACCTACCGCGCTTTGCGCATGGATGTGATCGACGATATGAAGCTGGGCAAAATAATTAAGAATGCCGGCTTCGTGCAACGCAATGTTTTTGGCAAGGACCTGATCTCGCTCCGCTGGGCAAAAAGCGCCTTTGGTGTGGTCAACAATCTCACCAAGAACTTTTTTGCCCTGCTTTATTTCCAGTGGTGGCGAACGTTGATCACGATTGTTGGTATCGCATTTATAAATCTTGGACCATTTCTTGGCGTGTGGCTGGCGCACGGATGGGCGCGAATTCCATACGCTGTTGCGCTGGGCTCTCTTTTCGCGATTTATTGCGGAATGTCGATCCGATCCGCAATTCCGCCATATTATTTCTTCCTGCATCCTGTCGGCACGAGCCTCTTCGTATATATACTTCTGCGTTCGATGTTCCATGCTCTTTCGAACGACGGCATTGTGTGGCGTGGTACGAAGTATCCGCTGGAAGAGTTGCGCAGGGGGATGGTGTGAAAGCTCCCGGCGGCTGGCTCCGTGAAAATTGGATCACGAAATTAACCTGGGACAGTCCTCGCGATATGCTTCCGGCAAAAGGCCGGAGCAATCGGATGGAAAAATCGTGTTAGAGACGTTGCTTGCGAAAATCCAGAGATTCACCATCATGGTACTGGCTGGAATGCTGGTGGTGGTCCTTGTGCTTTCCACAGTGAACTT
>Ga0302179_10001237_pt1 | contig 15671 bp, 12 predicted proteins | sample I_Palsa_E3_1_FD_198788 | JGI IMG/M metagenome (GOLD analysis project Ga0302179, IMG submission 198788) | Peat permafrost microbial communities from Stordalen Mire near Abisko, Sweden - I_Palsa_E3_1 | ecosystem: Environmental > Terrestrial > Soil > Palsa > Peat permafrost | place: Sweden...
CGGTGGAGCTCAAACCCATCTCCGATGAACCCCTCACCTTGCACATGACCGAAGACAGCAAAGTGGTCTACTCGACCATCGGCAAGGCTGCAGGGATCAACGTGCTCTTCGACCCCGAGTACACCTCCAAGCGCATCCAGGTCGATATTGCCAACGTATCTCTCTTTGACGCCTTGCGCATTGTCGCCACCGTTTCGGGCACATTCTGGCACGCGGTTACTCCCAACACCATCTTTGTGGCCATGAACACCCGCGCCAAGCGCCAGGAGCTCGAAGAAGAAGCGGTACAAACGTTCTACCTGGCCAACACCGCCCAGCAAAACGACCTGAACGACATTCAGACCGCGCTGCGTAACCTGCTGGTCAACGCCAAACTTTACGGCGTGCCGAGCCAGAGCGCCATTGTGATGAGGGCCACGCCTGACGAACTGCTGCTGGCGCAGAAGCTGATCAACGATTTGGATAAGTCGCGTCCCGAAGTGGTGGTCGATGTAGCGTTGTTGGAAGTGAACCGGGATAAGACGCGAACCATCGGCATACAGCTGCCAGGAACCTTCGGCTTGCAACTGCAGGCCAATAACACCAGCACCACCAGCACGACGAGCACGACCAGCACGACGAGCACCACCAGCACGACGAGCACCACCACCACCGGCACGAGCTCGACCAACCTCACCTTGAACAGTCTTGCCCACCTGAACGCCACCAACTTTGCGGTGACTGTGGGCCAGGCGACAGCCAACCTGTTGCTTTCGGATTCAGATACCAAGGTTTTGCAAAACCCCAGTATCCGTGCGACCGACGGGCAGAAAGCTGACCTCAAGATCGGCGAACGTATCCCTGTGGCCACTGGCTCCTACCAGACGGGCGCGGCGACGGCCGTTGTCAGCTCGCTGGTGAATACCCAGTTCACTTATCTGGATGTAGGCGTGGAGATTGAAATTACGCCCATCGTTCACTACGACCGCGATGTAACCCTCAAGATCAAGATCGTCTCCTCGCAGGAAGAAGGCTCAACCAACATCGGCGGGATTACGGAGCCGATTATCTCCCAGCGCACGGCTGACCAGGTCGTCCGTCTCAAGGAAGGCGAGGTCAACATCCTGGGCGGATTCCTGCAGAAGCAGGATCTCACCACCATCGGAGGAACGCCGGGCCTGGGGGAACTGCCGATCCTGAAGTGGATTTTCAGCTCTACTCAGCATGAGGTGCAGGACGACGAAATTATTTTCATGCTGACCCCGCATGTGGTCCGGGCCACGGATATCAGTCCTTTGAACCTCAGGGAAATTGACACTGGCACGGGTACCAATGTCGAGTTGCGGCGTATCTCTGCCCCGGCAAACCAACAGCCGGGCGGCACAGGCACACTGCCGCCCGGGCTGCAGCCGCATGTCCCGGCCGCACCCCCTGGAGCTGAAGGGGCCGGAACCCCGTCCGCCGCCGCGCCCACTCCACCGCTCGCGGTATCGAGCACGGTGACCCTGCAAATTGCCCCGCCCCAGGCTGTGCCCAAGACCGGCAGCACTTTCCAGGTGGCCGTCAACCTGAGTGGCGGTCAGGACGTTTTCTCCGTACCCATGCAGCTCCATTACGACAACAGCAAGTTGGCACTGATCAATGTGGATACCGGTGGATTCCTGGGCCATGATGGCCAGGCCATTGCTTTAGTGCATCGCGACGATGGGGCTGGCAACGTTGTTATCTCGGCTTCGCGCCCACCTGGAGTCGCCGGCGTGACCGGGGCGGGAACGGTTTGCATTCTGACCTTCCAGGCCAACACCCCCGGGGACGCAGGCATGCAAATTATCCGTGCTTCGACCAAGAACAGTGCCCAGCAAGCTGTCAACATTGCAGGTTCGCAGACCGTGGTTCACGTTCAATAGGGCCCTGATATGCAGTACAACTTACTACCTCAGCGCAGCGGAGCGGCAGGCCGGCAGGAGGGGCTGACGCTGGTCGAGTTGATCGTGACGGTGGCCATCCTGGCCATCCTGGCCTCGGCCGCTGTTCCCCTGGCCCGCTTCCGCGTGCAGCGTGAAAAGGAAAGGGAACTACGCTACGACTTGTGGCAGATGCGCGATGCCATCGACCGCTACAAAGACGCCGCGGATAAGCACGCCTTCCAGATCAAACTCGACAGCAACGGCTATCCTCCAGACCTCGATACCCTGGTCAAAGGCGTAGATGCTCAGGGCAAGAGAATGAAGTTTTTGCGCCACATTCCGGTGGATCCGATGACCGGCAAAGCCGAGTGGAACTTACGCTCCATGCAGGACGAATCGAACAGCGACTCATGGGGAGGGCAGAATGTCTTCGACGTCACTTCCAAGTCGACAGGCACTGCGATGGATGGAACGAAGTACTCCGATTGGTAGGCTCGTAAGGATGTCTCGCCCTCGCACTCAATCCGCGCGTGGCTTCACCCTGGTGGAGTTGATGGTGGTGATGCTGATCATTGCCATTCTGGCCGCGATCGCCATCCCGGCGTACGTGGCATCGATCCGCGCTGCCCGGGAAGCGGTACTGCGTGAAGACTTGCACGTCCTGCGAGACGCCATTGACGCCTACACCAATGACAAGAACAAGGCGCCACAAACGCTGGATGATCTGGTGAGCTCCGGCTATCTCAAGACCATTCCGATTGACCCGGTGACCCACAGCAACAGCACCTGGGTTCCGTCCATAGATGACACCCTGCAGAGCGTCGATCAAACCGACCCCGGCATGACCGACGTGCACAGCGGATCAGACGAGCCCGGCAGCGACGGCCAGCCTTATAACACCTGGTAGCCTTTTGGGCCTTAAACCTGCTTTGCCCGTATGCTAGACAGAAGCCATGGACGACACGCCAATCACAGTTCGTAAATACACCGATTTTGCCGAGATGAAGGCGGACGAGTATCGCTATTGGCAAAGTCGGCCCGCGCATGAACGGTTGGACGCGGTTGAGGAAATGATCGAAGCCGCCTATGCGCTCAAAGGTTGGGAGATCGAGCCTGATGTACCAAGACTACAAAGACCTTTTGTCCGCCTTCCGGTCCCATGGCGTTAAATACCTCGTTGTCGGCGGTTTCGCGGTGATCTATCACTCGCAACCGCGCTTCACGAAGGACATGGACCTTTTCATAAAGCCAGACATCGAAAACGCGACGGCGACCTATAAGGCACTTGCTGAATTTGGGGTACCGCTGCAGGGCATACGGCCCGAAGACTTCACGGACCGCGAAAGCTTCTTTCGCTTTGGGCGCGACCCGAAAAGCTTTGATATTCTTCCGGCCATTCCTGGCGTTGATTTTGACGCCGCATGGGAACGGCGCGTTGAAACGCTTGCAGACGAGAAGACAGGGCTTGAAATCAACTTCATATCCGCCGAAGATCTCATAACGGCCAAGCTGGCGTCAGGACGACCGCAAGACCTCGCGGACGCCGATGCTGTTAAGAAAGCGCAGCAGTTGAGACCTGCGAAAAATAACATCCAGGAACCGAACGGTCCTAGCCAGTAAGCTGCCTTGCTTAAGGGTCTTGCCCCTTGCGCGAACCCACATTGAATCTTGGGCCTTGCGGCCCACCTAAGACGATGAAACTGGCGCGGACGAATATTGAGTGGGTGGCCCAGGTCTCGCTTTTGAGACCTGGGTGTTTCGATAGGACCGATTTCCGAGGGAGAAACCCAGGTCTCCTTAAGGAACAAGTCTGCTTTCCGTGGGAGTTTGAAGGTGAAACCTGACTATCCCACCCTTCGCAAAAACGCGAAGGATGGGGCACCCGTCGGATGGTGCGGGGATAGAGCCCAAAACCCCGTTCCTTCCGCACTTCACTTGCCGCCAGCAAGCGAGTTTGCTCAAAAGCGAGACCTGGGCCACCCACTCAAATTACTTTGCAGCGTTATTTTCTTATTTTCGACAGAGGACCTTCTTCAAGAGCGCTCTTCTTCGGCTCGCGACAGAATCTGCGCCCACAATTCTTTAGTGCCGTAACCTGTCTTGCTGGAACAGAGCAGCAGTTCGCTGAGGCCCAACCCTTCCTTGAGCCGGGCAACTGCCTTTGGCTTCTCATTCCCGGAGAGCTTGTCTGCTTTGGTCCCCACCACCAGAAAGCTGCGGCCCATCCCTTTGAGAGACGCAATCAACTGCTCGTCGCTGGCCTGCACCGGGATATTGCTGTCGACCAGGCAAATACACAGGACCAGGTTGGCCCTTTCTTCGAGATATGGGTTGATGAATTTAGGCCACTCCGCAGAAATCGATTTGGAAATCTTGGCGTAACCGTAGCCGGGCAAATCGGCCAACAGAAGCCGAGGCTCTCGCGCGGTTGCCGAGTCTGACAAGCGAAAAAAGTTGATGGCCCGAGTGCGGCCCGGAGAGGCCGAAACCTTGGCCGCCTTCTCGCCCAATAATCCGTTGATCAGGCTCGACTTGCCAACGTTAGAACGGCCCAGGAACGCAAATTCCGGGGCCGTAGCAGGAGGGAATTGTTCGGGCGCCAACGCCGACAGCAGGAACTTCGTGAACACTACTGTGCGCGCGGCTGGTCCGCAGGTACGGGGGGCTTGACCGCAGCCAAAGCCTCCGGAGTTTCCTCGTGCAACTCCGGCAGCGGAGCCTCGAGCGCGATCCTCAGCACGTCATCCATTTGATCCACAAAATGCAGCTTCATCACGCTGCGCAGATTTTCCGGAAGATCGGCCAGATCCTTCTCATTGGCTCGAGGCAAAATAGCCTCGAAAATACCCGCCCGGTGAGCCGCCAACAGCTTTTCCTTCAATCCCCCAATGGGCAGAACCTTGCCCCGAAGAGTGATTTCGCCGGTCATGGCAATGTCGCGCCGAACGCGTATCTTAGCCAGCGCACTGGCCAGCGCCGTGGCAATGGTGATGCCTGCAGACGGACCATCCTTGGGAATGGCGCCTTCCGGCACATGCACGTGAATATCGAGATTGCGATAGAAGTCCCTGGGCAACCCCAGATGCTGTGCCCGGCTGCGGATGTAGGAAAGGGCAGCCTGCGCCGACTCCTGCATCACATCGCCCAGTTGACCGGTCAAGGTCAACTTACCCTTGCCGTCCAACACCTGCACTTCGGTGGAGAGAATGCTGCCCCCGACCTCGGTCCAGGCAAGCCCGGTAACCAGGCCGATCTCGCTGGTCTCGTGCAACTGCGAGTCGCGAAACTTGGCGACGCCCAGAAACTCGTTCAGATTGCTATCAGCAATGTCTTCTTTGTGCTTCGCCCCATTGCGGACGACACGGCGTGCCACCTTGCGGCATACGTTGCCGATCTCGCGCTCCAGGTTGCGGACGCCTGCCTCGCGCGTATAGCCGCGAATGATGTCCACCAGGGCCGCATCGCTGAAGATCGCGTTCTTTTCGCTGAGCCCGGTCGCCTCGCGTTGCTTCTTGACCAGGTATTGCTTGGCAATCTCGAGCTTTTCCGCTTCGGTATAGCCATGCAGGCGCAGAATCTCCATGCGGTCTTGCAGCGGCGCCGGGATGGTGTGCAGCACGTTTGCCGTGGCCACGAACAACACCTGCGACAAGTCGTATTCCACGTCGAGGTAGTGGTCCATGAAGCTGGTGTTCTGCTCCGGATCGAGCACCTCGAGCAGTGCGGACGCGGGATCTCCGCGCAAGTCCGACGCCATCTTGTCCACTTCATCCAGCATGAAGACCGGGTTCTTGGTGCCCGCCTTCTTCATGGACTGGATGATCTGTCCCGGTAGGGCGCCGATATAGGTCCGGCGATGCCCGCGGATTTCCGCCTCATCCCGTACGCCACCCAAAGACATGCGCACGAATTTGCGGCCGGTAGCTTTGGCGATCGACATTCCCAGTGAGGTTTTGCCTACGCCTGGAGGTCCGACAAAGCACAGAATCGAACCCTTGGGATTTTTGACCAACTGGCGCACCGCGAGAAATTCAAGGATGCGCTCCTTGATTTTCTCCAGTCCGTAGTGATCCGCGTTCAGTACCTTCTCGGCGTGATCGATGCTGCGCGTTTCCTTGCTTCTCTTCTTCCACGGCACAGCCAGCAGCCAGTCCAGGTAGTTCCTGGATACGGTCGATTCGGCCGACATCGGCGGCATGGCTTCCAGCTTCTTCAGCTCCTGGATAGCCTTGTCGAACACGTCCTTAGGCATGCCTGCGCCGTCGATCTTCTTGCGCAGCTCATCGAATTCACTCTTTTCCCCGCGGCCCAGTTCCTTCTGGATCGCCTTGATCTTCTCGTTGAGGTAGTACTCTTTTTGCGCGCGCTCCATCTGCCGCTTAACCCGGCTCTGCACGCTGCGATCCATGTTCAGCTTCTCGATCTCGATGTCCAGAACATCCGCGACGCGGGATAAGCGCTCGCTGGGATCAAAAATGTCCAGCAGCTCCTGCTTCTCTTCGATCGAAAGCTGCAGATTGGCCGCGATGGTGTCTGAAAGCTTCGCCGGCTCATCCATCCGCACGGCGGCGATCATGGTTTCGTAATTTAACGACTGCTGCAGCTTGACGTACTGCTCAAATAGGGAAGTGACCCGCTGCATCACCGTCTCAATTTGCGGATTTACTTCCAGCTGCCGGTTGGCGACCCGCACCGTGGCTACGAAAAAGCCATCCGTGTCATTCATTTCGACAGCTTTGGCCCGCTCCAGTCCCTCAACCAGGACCTTGATATTGCCGTCCGGCATCTTGACGCTCTGGACGATGTTGCCGATGGTCCCTACCGAGTAAATGTCTTCCGGCCGCGGCTCATCGATGCCTGCGTCGTGCTGGGTGGCCAGAAAAATCTTGCGATCCCCGGTCAGCGCCTCTTCCAGCGCTCGGACGCTGGACTCACGCCCAACCACAAAGGGCGTCATCATGTATGGAAAGATCACCATGTCCCGAATGGGCATCATGGGGAGCTTGCGAAGATCGCCTTTGTCCCGGGTTTCTTTTGCTTGTGTCACGAGGGTTTTTCCTTTCGCTTAATTCCCTTATACAGAGGAAAAGGGACTTGCGCCAATGAGCCGGCCGTTGAGGCGTTCAACCGATCAACAACCTCGGGTGCCCCACACCCCCCGTCTTTGGGAGACGTGGATTACAGCAACTATTTAAGGCGCAACTGGCAGCACGGAGTTGCACATCCCGCAAAAAATCGCGAGATGTGCAATTCCCAAGGGGGAAGTACGTTAGCCAGCCTTCTCCAGCAGAGTCACGGAAAGGTCGCGTTTCTGCACCATTTCCGCGGTGATATCCAATTCTTTGATCTTCTTGTTGCTGGGGAGGTGGTACATCAAATCCAACATCAGCTCTTCCAGGATCATGCGCAAGCCGCGCGCGCCCACCTTGCGGTTCAGGGCCTCGCGGGCTACCGCACGGGAGGCGTCCTCGGAAAACAGCAGTTTTACACCCTCATACTCAAATAACCGTTGATACTGCTTGAGGATGGCATTGCGGGGCTTGGTGAGGATCTCTACCAGGGCAACCTCGTCGAGCTCATCGAGAATGCCGATCACCGGTAAGCGTCCTACAAACTCGGGGATAAGCCCGAATTTGATCAAATCCTGGGGCTGGGCCTGACGCAGCAGCTCCGTGTCGCGCTGTGCCGGCAATGTCCCTGCCTCTTGCGCATCCTTTTCCGAGAGTGCCTTGAAGCCTAGCGCCTTCTTGCCTACCCGCCGGCCGATGATGCGTTCCAGCCCGACAAAAGCGCCACCGCAGATAAACAGGATGTTGGTGGTGTCGACCGGTGTGAATTCCTGGTGGGGGTGCTTGCGCCCGCCCTGGGGTGGGACGTTGGCTACCGTGCCTTCGAGGATTTTCAACAGGGCCTGTTGCACGCCCTCGCCGGAAACATCGCGGGTGATAGAAGGATTTTCGTCCTTGCGGCCAATCTTATCGATTTCGTCAATATAGATAATGCCGGTCTGGGCTCTGGCTACGTCCCCATCCGCTGCCTGGAGCAGCTTGAGGATAATGTTTTCAACATCCTCACCTACATATCCGGCTTCGGTCAGAGTGGTCGCGTCCACGATGGCGAACGGTACATCCAGCATCTTTGCCAGGGTGTGCGCCAGCAGGGTCTTGCCGCTTCCAGTTGGACCTACGAGGAGGATGTTCGACTTCGAGAGCTCCACATCGTTGCCCCGCGTCCGGTTCATCTGGATGCGCTTGTAGTGGTTGTAAACCGCTACCGCCAGCTTCTTTTTAGTCTGATCCTGCCCGATAACGTACTCATCGAGAAAGCCCTTCACCTCTTGCGGTTTGGGCAAGTGTGCGGGTGTAGCACCGGGCTGCGTTTCGCCCCGGTCATCTTCCAGGATGGAGTTGCAGACCGCGACGCACTCGTCACAGATGTAGGCCCGCGGATAGTCGCTTGGTGAGGAGATCAATTTTGCAACAGCGTCCTGCGATTTATGACAGAACGAACAACGGAGCGTATCGTCTGTTCCCCTCGGCGTTTTCATACTGCAACTCCTTTGGCCTGGCGGCCTATCACGTGCGTGGCCGGTCTATGATTTCGTCGATAATGCCGTACTCTTTGGCTTGCTGTGCGTTCATGATGAAGTCTCTTTCCACATCGCGTTCAATACGTTCCAGCGGCTGCGCGGTGTGCTTCGACATCAACTTGTTAGTGATCTCGCGAATGCGCAGAATTTCGCGGGCGTGTATATCAATATCGGTCGCCTGCCCGGAAAGGCCACCCATGGATGGCTGGTGGATCAGAATGCGTGAGTTGGGCAGAGCAAAGCGCTTGCCCTTGTTGCCGCTCATCAGCAGGAAAGCCGCCATACTAGCCGCCTGCCCGATGCAGTAGGTCACCACGTCATTGCGAATGAATTGCATGGTGTCGTAAATGGCCAAACCTGCAGTGATCGAACCGCCGGGCGAATTGATATACAGCTGAAGGTCTTTCTCTGGGTCTTCACCGGAGAGAAACAACATTTGAGCGATTACCAGGTTCGCGATCTGATCGTCGATCGGGGTTCCCAGAAAGATAATATTGTCGCGAAGCAAACGAGAGTAAATGTCGTAGGCTCGCTCGCCTCGACTCGTCTGCTCGACCACCATAGGTACAAGTGCCATGCGCTCCCTTGCTTCTGTTCCTGCGGACAAACATGCGCCGCTTTTTGAGTTACCCGTTAATTCAGGACGCTAACCGCTCATACAACATCGCGCCCATCTTCTCTCTACGTAAGCGTTCCCGGATTCTAGCGAGGCTGCCGTCCTCAGTCAAACGCACGCGCAGTGCATCCACCGGCTCGTGCAACTGCACTGAGATGCCATGCAGTTCATTTTCAACATCTTCTTCGGGCACCGTCACATTCTCTGCATCGGCAATCCGATCAAGCAGAACCGACCCCTTCACTTCAGCGGTGGCGGAGGGACGCTGCGCCGCCCGCAGGCGATCGAAATCAAGATTGCGCATATCTTCGGTGCGCATGCCTTGGGATGCCAGCGCACGCAATCCGCGATCCAGGCGCGCATCTATCTGCTGCTGCACCAACGATTCCGGCACCGGAAACTCGAAGCGCGTGACCAGTGCATCCAGCAACCGGTTGGTGGTTTCGTTTTGCACGTGCCGTTGCTTATCGCGGGCCAGGTGTTCGCGCAGTTGGGTGGTGAAATCTGCCAGGCTCTCGTAATTCCCCAACTCTTTTGCGAACTCGTCGTTCATTTCCGGCTCGATCTTTTTCTTGATGCCTTTTACTTCAAGATCGTAGGCCACCTTCTTACCAGCTAGTTGCCGCTCACCAAAATCCGGCGGATAGCTCACCTCGAACTTTAACTGTTGGCCCACCGTCGCCCCGCGCAGAGCGGCATTGAAACTGGCGAGTGTGTTCGGACCGCCAACCTGGACCATGACATCCTGCCCGGTAATCGGCTGTTGCTCATTGGATGAGTCGGGGGGTGTAGCTTCGCCGTCTGCCGGCTGCACGATTCCCGTAAAGGTGATCTGTGCAAAGTCTCCATCCGCCAGCGGTCGATCTTCGGTGACCGGCTCCATGGTGGAGCGGGAATCCCGAATGCGCGCCAGCTCAGCATCCACCTCGGCCTCGGTCAATTCCGTCGAAGGCTTCTCCACCTTCACGTCTTTGTATCCATCAATCGAGAAGTCGGGAAGCACTTCAAACGCTGCTTTGAAGCGCAAAGGCTTGCCGTCTTCGAGCTCGATTTTGGTCACTTGAGGCTGCGAAATGGGCTTCAGTTGCTGGGCGGCGATCGCGGTGCGGAAATGCTCCGGGAGCACTGCTTCCATCACATCCTGACGGATCTGTTCGGCGAAGCGGCCGCGGATAAGCGACTCCGGAACCTTGCCCGAACGGAAGCCCGGGATTCGCGCCATCTTTTTGTATCGTTTAGTAACTGCCTGAAAATTGCGGGTCACTTCGTCCGCGGGAACTTCAATTTCAACTTCTCGGGTGCATTCGGGGTTCAGGGTCGCCACTGCATGTGAGTGGCCCTCATGGTCGTGTCCGCCGGGTTCCTCGGTGGTAGTGGCCACCTCGTCGGTTTGCGGAGTCGTTTCAATCATTTCGCTTGAGCTCAACGTTATGCCTTCCAGATTCGCTCGCTCTCTGCACGGCTGCAATGGCGAAAACGATGCAAGCGCTCAGGAGCCTGTAAACAGCTTGCTTTCATCGTATGGGGCTTTGCCGGGAGGGTCAAACCCGCAGCGTAAGGAATGCGAAGCCGCTATTAACTAGAATACACCCTTTTCTTATTACCTTCGGGTATGCGGCGGGAGCCTAGAGCTCCTCTTGTCGCGGCGTGCGGACATGCGTAATGAAACGCGGATCGGCAGCCTGATGGTGCTTGAAGTTGCGTCGTCCGTCGTTCAGAGAGAGGTTGCCGTTCACGGTTCTGCGGACGACATCGGCGTCGCGGTCATCCTGACCATCATCCTGCCACCAGCAGACCTGGCAGAGCTCCAGGGCCTCGGGCAGCGCCAGCGTCTTGTACCCACAGCAGAGGCAGCGGGCCGCAGTCGCTCTTCGCATGGTACGAGTATGCTCCGGATCCGCGTACCGCTGCGAGGACCTTATGCTGGGCCACCATTACGCCAGTAACCTCGAACGACGCTCTCAAAGAAAATCAACTGCGAGCTCCAGACTATGAGTGGGTGGCCCAAGCGAGACCTGGGCCACCCACTCAATTAGTTAGCCGCGCCATTTTCATCTTCTTTGGTGGGCCGCATGCCCATCGAAGCTCCGGGCAGAAACGCGCTTAAGGCTTGAACAACGCCAGGCGAACCTTCCAGGTCACCGATTGTCCCGGACGAAGTGTCACCATCCCGGTATCCATGCCCTTCCACTGCTTGCCGAACGGGTCGACGTAATTGAACTGATCTTCAATGGCGACAAACGAACTATCCTTCGGCGAATAAACCTGGATCGTCCTGATTTCCGGAGACATTGCAGAAACCAACAGGCCGTAATTTGACTCCGGATCCATCAGCTTCACCTCCGCCGCGCCGTCGGTTCGCTGCAGGTGGGAGAAATTGTCATCGAGAAAGTGATCGTCCAGGGCAACGCCGTCGGGGGCGTTGTAGTCGTACTCCGTTCCCTTAACCGGCTTGAGTTGTCCTGTGGGGAATGCGTCACCGTAATTGTTCACCAACGCCATCACCGACGCCGGAACGTGCAGCCTCGCCTGGGACCGGTGCCCGCTCGGGATCGCGAAGTAGGGATGCCAACCGATGGACATAGGCTCCGCTTCTTTGCCCACGTTTTTGGCGGTGATGGTGGCGTCGACCGCGTCCCCGGTCAGCGCGATGCTCAGGTTCAGGTCGGTGCCGGAGAGCCAGTGGCCGCCGAAATCTCCCGCGTGGATAACCCCCGTCACGGTCTCACCGTCTGCGGTGGTTTGGGTTTGCAGGTTTTCCACCTTGGCCTGGTTAATCAAGCCATGAATGGCCACCGTACGTCCGCCGGGGTTCTTGCTGGGAAAGTTTGCCGGCAGAGCCAGCGTATGGCCGCGCCATTGAGTCACCACCGATTTGCCGTCGGAAGAAGGTTCTCCAATGATGCGATTGGGGTAGGGAATCAGAAACGCTCCCCCGAACCCAAAAGAACCGTTTCCTTGCTGATCCTTGCCGGTGCTGGTGAGTTGGCTCGCCGCGTCCTTGACTGAGGGCGAGTGCATGAGGGGGATTTCCCCTTTGCCCGGGATGGCGGCGGTGACCTGGAACATGTTCATGCCCCGCCCGGGAAACAGGGTCACGGAGAGGAATTCCGGCTTATTACCGCTGCCGGTTGCCTTCCGCGAAAGCGTCAACACGTCCTCGCCCCCAATCTGGACGGCGGCCGGCGTTGCCGGTTGCGGCGCCGGTTCGCTTGGCGGCTGTTGCCGGCAGCCGGCTGCGAGCAAAGTTAACCCTGCCAGAAGTGTTCCTAACCGTTTATTTCCCTTGTCCATAAATGTCTCATCGCCTCATTTTGCGATCGTCCCCGCTGCCCTAAGCGGGCAAGGAAAAGCAAAAATCATATTACGCTGTGTTTCAGAAACAGCCTTACAATCTGGTATGAGTTCCATCCCCCGACCGAACCCAGGTTCGCCCAGCTCGGGCTCGTCTATGGCAAGCCGCGGTCTGCCTGCGGTCAATCCTGGCCAAAGCCCGCTCATTCTGTTTAACCAGGACCTGATCCGCTGCCAACGCTGTACCCGCCTGCGCAAGTATTGCGAGGAAATAGCCACCAGCAAGCGTCGTGCTTACCGCGATTGGATTTATTGGGCCAAGCCTGTGCCTTCCTTCGGTGATGAAAAAGCTCGTGTGTTGATCCTGGGGTTGGCTCCGGGCGCCCACGGTTCCAATCGCACTGGCCGCCCCTTTACCGGCGACGGCTCCGGCGACTTTCTCTATCCCGTCCTCCACCACGCCGGCTTTGCCTCGCAACCGGATTCGGTCTCTCGTGGCGACGGTATGAGGCTGTCCGATTGCTGGATCAGTTCGGTGGTCCGCTGTGCTCCGCCCGATAACACCCCGAAGCGTTCGGAGCTGGAGAACTGTGCCTCTCATCTCGATGAGGAGATCTCGCTGCTGAGCAATTTGCGCGTCATTGTCTGCCTCGGCCGCATCTCCTTCGACAGCTATCTGCAGCACCTGGCGCGGACGGGTCAGTGTGAGCGCAAACCGCGGTTCAAATTTGCCCATGGCGCGGAGTATGCGCTTCCTGGCGGCCGCTACCTGATCGCCAGTTTCCATCCGTCGCTGCAAAATACCAACACCGGCAAGCTGACGCGTACCATGTTGTTCCAGGTTTTCGACCGTGCGCGAACTCTGACCGGCTCAACGGAAGCCCCAAGAACCCTGCGTCGATAATGCCGCGAACTTAAGTTGAGTGGGTGTCGGGGACGAATATTGAGTGGGTACCCAGGTCTCGATTTTGAGACCTGGGTGTTCCGGCTAGGACCCATTGCGAGGAGAAACCCAGGACTCCTAAGGAACAAGTCTGCTTTCCGTGGGAGGTCAGGGGGTGAGACCTGACTATCCCACCCTTCGCAAAGAGCGCGAAGGATGGGGCACCCGTCGATTCGTGGAGGGGGAGGTTCAGCGGTCCCTTCCTGGAAGTGTTTTAAAACCGAGGTGGTAAAGGAAACTGGAGCGGGAGACGGGGATCGAACCCGCAACCAACGGCTTGGGAAGCCGCTACTCTACCATTGAGCTACTCCCGCCCGCTATTACCCGCTTATTCTAACCTTTATGCCCTCCTTCCGCCTCCGCACAATTTTGCCTGTCCTCTGCGCGCTGGCCGCGGGAGCAGTGCTCCGCCTGTGGTTCATTCACGCTTTTCCTCAGATCCAGGGAGACACCCTGCTCTATGCGGATATCGCCAGGAATTGGCTAGACCACAGCATCTATGGCCGCTCCATCCCTCACCCCGGCGGCGAGTCCATCATTGCTCCCACCCTGGTTCGCTTACCTGGATACCCCGCCCTACTTGCCCTCTGCTTTGCCCTTTTCGGACAACAAAACTACCTCGCCGTTCTCTACCTGCAAGCCATAATGGATTTGGCAAGCTGCCTGCTGGTCGCGGGATTCGTGCGCAAAGTCTGCGGGCCTCGGGTTGCGATGGCAGCTCTTTGGCTCGCCGCCCTTTGCCCCTTCACCGCAAACTACGTGGCCATGCCGCTCACCGAAACGCCTTCAATCTTTTGCGTTGCGCTCGGCCTCTACGCATTTGCGGGCGTACTCGAACGGCCAAACTGGAAATGGATTCTGGCTCTCGCCTTCGCCTGGAGCTACGCCGCGCTCTTGCGGCCCGACGGCGCCCTGCTGGCGGTTGTCTTCTTTCCCGCCCTCGTTCTTTACGGCCGCCGCTCTTTCGGCCTGACCCGGTCCCTACGCGTAGGCTTGCTATGCGGGTTGGTCTCGATCCTTCCCTTTGCAGCCTGGACTATCCGTAACTGGCGCACCTTCCACATTTTTCAGCCGCTCGCCCCAAGATCCGCTACCGATCCAGGAGAACCTGTTACCCCAGGATTCCAACGCTGGACGAAAACCTGGATAGCCGAATTTGCCTCGACCTACGAAATCTATTGGAACGTGCCCGGGGATGACATCGATATACACGCCCTGCCCGCCCGAGCCCTGGATGGAGACCCCCAGCAAACACTCAGCCTGATCGCGCAATACAACGTTGCCGATGTGGTCACCCCGCAAATCGACGCCCGCTTCGCCGCGCTGGCAGCAAAACGCATCCAGGATCATCCGCTTCGCTATTACCTGACGCTGCCACTCCTGCGGCTGGCGGATATGTGGTTTCGCCCCAGGGTAGAAATGCTCAACATCGAACTACGTTGGTGGCAATATCGCCTGCACCACGTAGAAACCCGTATCTCTTACGCCTATGGAGTGCTCAATCTTCTCTATATCCTGGCGGCCCTCATCGGAGCGTTCTACTGGCCACGATTCACCCTCCCTATGCTCGCCTACATTGTCCTGCGCAGTGTGTTGCTTGCGACCCTCGAAGGGCCCGAGCCTAGATACACGCTGGAATGCTTTCCCATGGTGATCGCCTTCGCCGCCCGGGCGATTTCTCCACTATCGATAAGACGTGCTTAGATGGTGAGATTATGAAAGCCTGGGCGATCGTTGCTCTCCTGATTTCCGCTGCGTCTCTGCCCCTGGGAGCCGCTGAGCCGCCGGGCGATCTACCCGCGCTTCCTTACTTCGTCGCCCGGCAACCGGGCCAGCCAAACATCACCGCCGGCATCATGCCCGTAAAACCCTTCACCGTGGTGGGCCCCCGTGGAGCCCTGCTCGGCCAGCAGGATGGATCGTTTGAAGCCTGGATCTTTCCCTGGAAGATCTTCAGCCACATGCGCATTACGGCGGAGATGAAGGACTACGCCGTGCCCATCGACGTAAACGAGCAAGCGTCAACCATCGACGTGCAGCCAGGCCATACAACCATCACCTTCTCGCATGCCAACTTTACTGTGCGCGAAACTCTCTTCGCGCCGCAGCAGGCTCCTGAAGGTGGCGGAGCCCTCGCCTTCTACCAGATTCAGGCAGTCCGCCCCATGACCCTTACCTTTAGTTTCACCCCCGAAATGCTGCGTATGTGGCCGGCGCTTTCCGACGATCGTCCCTCGCCGGAGTGGGTCAAGACAGGAGCATCAGGCTTCTATGTACTGCACCTGAATTTTCCCGATCATGCCGGGGCGATCGCTATGCCAAATGCACAATACGGAATTCTGG
>Ga0302179_10001243_pt1 | contig 15635 bp, 10 predicted proteins | sample I_Palsa_E3_1_FD_198788 | JGI IMG/M metagenome (GOLD analysis project Ga0302179, IMG submission 198788) | Peat permafrost microbial communities from Stordalen Mire near Abisko, Sweden - I_Palsa_E3_1 | ecosystem: Environmental > Terrestrial > Soil > Palsa > Peat permafrost | place: Sweden...
CAGCTATTGTCCCTTCACGACGGAGATCTTCGCGTCGTCACTTCGGAGCAGATGAAAACGATGCAGGATGAGACTGCGGGGCACGAAAGCGGCATTGGTCTGGTAGATTTTGCGATTACAGTCGAACCGGCTACAGGAGAAGCCAGGGTTGTGACGGCGCTTGTGGACTCCCCTGCATTTCAATCCGGGTTGTTGCCCGGCGACGTGATTGTAGCCGTCGATGGAAAACCGACTCGAGGGCTCATCCATGAAGAGATTATGTCCTTGCTGCGAGGAGATGGCGGGACGTCGCGGCTCATAATCCGCCGCAACGACAGGCAGTTTAAGATGGCAGTGCCCAAGAGATTATGGGATGAGCCGGACGTAGTATTCCGCCACATCGAGGGCGAACAGAATCTGGGATATCTGGCTATTCATCTGTTCACACCAGATGCGGGAAACAAAGTGCGTGAGGCAGTTGCCGCGCTGGCCGCTGATGGAGTGGAGGGTTGTATCGTTGATCTCCGCAGTAACCCTGGCGGATATCTCGATGCGATGGCGGTTGCGGGGAGTGCATTTACGAATGAAGTGCTCGGCTGGAAAGTGAGGCGTGATGGGACGAGAGAACCGATCCAATCTTCGTTTCCGGTACTGAAGCGCATGCGGCTCGCCATCTTGGTGAATGAGGGCACGGCGAGCGCGGCAGAGATTCTGGCAGAGGGCCTGCGGGAGATGATTGGAGCAAGGCTGGTAGGTGCCGACACATTTGGGCGGGGCCAAATACAAACTTACGTTGCCTTGGGCAACGCTGCGGGAATTATTATTCCAGCGGCGAGCGTCCAAAGCATGAAGGGCGAGCAATTCAACAAGAAGTCTGGTCTGAAGCCGGATTTTACCGTTCCTTCAAGCGTGAACTCGGGAGCAAGGGATGCAGCTTATCTGAGAGCAGTGGAGTTACTGAAGCATGGATGACCTATGGTCTTGAACCGCATCTCGAACCTGTTCTGTTGTGCCAAGACGTTGGGGTCTCTGTCAAAGGGTTTGCGGACGGGGCGGCCGGTCTGCCCATCCTGGGGAGCGGTTGGGCAAAATTCCAACCCACAACCTAACCCACAAAAAGATGACGACTTGTAACGACTCGCGGGTATTTCGGCAGTCCCCGTGCGTTTGTAAGTCCTTGTGAAACCTATCCGGGACCGATTGTCACGGCAGAGGCCCATACGGAGCACGATCAGGGCCTTACGCACAGCCGCAAGTTCAGGCAGCCCGGCGAAAACAGATGCGAGCGACGGTCATTTGGCCCGGCCCTATGAGGCTAAATCTTCTTGAGAGATGGTTGGTGGATTCTCATTCGACCGTCATCATCCCACTTGACGACCGCGTCCTCGTCGTTCGCTCGCTCCACTGTGCCGTATTCGCCATTCGGCTTGCCGAAGTTGCCCAGACCCTGGACGCGATCTCCGGGAGTCAGTTCCTGGCCGGTGGCGGCGGGCTCAGAGAGAGGTGGTCTCTTGGCGCGGTCTGAGTCAGCGATCGCCCCAGCGTGTGACAGGGGTGGTTGGGGAGCTTTACGGAGTTTGGGTACGGGCTTATTGGTGCCATGGGTCATAGCGTTCTCTTTTCCACGAGGCCAGAGGATGGCGCTTCGCCACAAATGTTTCATCGGCTCGATAGATACAAGCGTAGGTCCGGGAACATTGGCCCGTCCGGTCCAAATCGCACAGTTCTGAGAATTAAGTTCGCCGAGAACGGGCGGGATCGGATTCGACGCAGCGAGATCGGCACTCTACACAACAAACATCGCTACACCTGCGGCGAACATCGCCACTGTGGTGATCGCTACGACGGTCCATCCCACGCGTGAACTCGGTTGGCCCTGCATCAGCTTCCTGTCGGAGGCAACGACCAGGATTGCGACCAGAAGAAAGGGGGCTAACAATCCATTGATGACCGCCGTCCAGTAGAGTGCTTTCACGGGGTTAATGCCTATGAAGTCCAGTCCGACGCCCAATCCGGTCGAGAGCAAAATGAGAGCGTAAAACGCGCGCGCCTGCTTCAGACCCTTGTCCAAGCCTTGGCGCCACCCCAGTGTTTCCGCGAACGCGTATGCCGTCGATCCCGCCAGCGTCGGGATTGCGAGAAAACCGACACCCACAATGCCGACGGTAAACAGGGTCGCAGCGAACCTGCCGGCAAGCGGTCGGAGGGCTTCGGCTGCCTCGCGAGTGGTCTCGATGTGCGTGGTGCCGTGGCGGTTAAGAGTGATGGCGGTGGTCAGGATGATGAAGAACATGACCAGGTTCGAGAAAAACGCACCCACGCCAACATCAATGTTCCTCAGTTCAAGTTCCTGGAGCGTTGCTCCTCTCCGTTGAGCAAGCGTAACCTGACCTGCCGACTTCTCCTCTTCAACCTCTTCGCTCGCCTGCCAGAAAAACAAGTACGGACTGATCGTGGTGCCGAGAATTGCCACCAGCATCGACCATTCGTCTCTGCTGCGTGGCATCGACGGTATAAGGGTCGCACGAGCCACTTGGCCCCAATCGGCTCCCACCACAAACGCGGTGATCGGGTAGGCGAAGAGCACCAGCACCAGCCACTTGAGGACGTTCGCTATCTGGTGATAATGAAGCCAGATCGTTGCCCACGAAATCAGGAGTGCGAAAAGCACGACCAACAAGCGCGAATTGATCCCCGACAACATTTCGGCGGCATCCGCCATGCCAGCGAGGTCCGCTCCGATATTAATCGTGTTGGCGGCAAGCAGGGCCGTGACCACCACGAGTAGCAACCAATTTGGAAATCGCCGCTTGAAATTCGCAGCCAAGCCCTGTCCCGTCACCTTGCCGATGCGGGCACACATCATTTGAACCGCGGCCATCAGGGGCCACGTCAGGAGCGCGGTCCAGAGCAGCTTGGTTCCAAGCTGTGCGCCTGCAACAGAGTAGGTGGCAATGCCGGAAGGGTCATCATCGGCAGCCCCGGTGATAACGCCGGGGCCAAGCGACTTCAACAGCAATCGCATCCATCGAGCTGGGGCAAACGTCGGCACGAGAGAGTTGGGGCGATAACCGCCTATGAATCATAGCGTGAATCGGCTGACAATCCTTCGAGGCCCGCCGGGTCAATCGAGCGCCAAAGTGGTCTAATCTGACCAGACATCCGTGTTGGCCACTTCTATGATGGTGCGTCGTGGAAGACAAGAGACGATCGTTATAAAGGTCGGTCTGGCTTCCTTTTACAAGTGAGGCACAACGTTATGGAAACTATATTGATCGTTCTGTTGGTGGTGTTCTTGCTCGGCGGTGGCGGTTGGGGATACCGTCGTTGGCGCGGCTAAAGTTGGACGACCGCATTAGCGCGGACATCTATCAGGTAACCACCTCGTAAGCAACGAGCCACGAGAGCGAAACGGCCACGGCTCTCATCGAACTTCCGACAGCAAAAGACCATCCAGGGAGAAGATAATGTCCGATCAAGAAGAGCGCAAATTGCAACATACCGATGAGCAGAAGCCCGGTTTGGAGCAGAAATCTGGAAACCAGCCAAACCGACCCGTACAACCGAAACAGGAGAACCCTAGCGGGCAACCAAAGAGTCCGCAGTCAGAACAAGAGAAACGCGATCAAGGGAAGAAGAAGCCTGCTTAGGCGTCAGGGGGGCTCGATCGCCATCGAGCCGTCATCCTGAACAAACGTCGAACTGGATTTTAATTTTAGTTTCAAAGCCGCCGGCGCATTATGTTGGCGGCTTGTTTGCAACACGGGCGAACAGCCGTCGGATCTGTCGATCCGCCCAGTTGTCCACCCATGTTGGTTTTGGGTGCCTTGTGCGTAACGGGACCGCTTTCATGTCTTATGCTGCTGGACTCTGGATCGGCGTAGATAAAATGTTGGCTACTCAGAGAAACAGTAAAAATCTGAGCTTCACTGCCGTATACCCTCCGCGGACCTTCTGACACTGTTCGTCTTCGATAGTCCAACTCTTGTTCCACGATTAGATGCTACGTTTCGTGGACCGGTATTGACTGTGCATTACTGCTCTATGGGAAGACAATTCTGGAACTGCCAGACAGCACCCAATTGGACGGCTGCCACTCTTGACTGGTGCAGGTATGCATAAGAATGAACCGCAAGAATCCAACCGACCGGTGCTCACTCGCGTCAAATAAAACATGGATGCGCCGCGCATGGCCGAATCCACGCGAGACAAGACCACAGCAGACAACGCGCCATCAATTGGAGATGCTACCGTAAGCTAACGTGGTGAAGAGTCCCGTACTGTCCGCGCGGAGAAAAGCTATCGAGGGAGAAAATAATGGCAAAGCTAACCAAGCCAGCTCGTGATCGAATATCCGCAACTAAGTTCGCTTTCCCCAAGCAACGGAAGGAGCCGCTGGAAAACGCCTCTCACGTGCGTAATGCTGTCGCACGCTTCAATCAGGTGAAGGGCGTCACAGAAGCGGAACGTCGTGCTGCATGGAAGCGCATACGATCCGCCGCCAAGCGCTACGCAGTGGAACTTGAAGAGTCCGACTAGCGCGAATACGCTGCGTTGAACGGCGGCGAAGGAATCTTTGGCTCTGGAGGGACGCGGGCGCGTTGGCTCGCCGAACTTCTCGGCGCACCTCGTCGTACTTCAGACGGGCTTGGGGCTTTTCGTCGCGACCAGGACGGCCAGTATAGTAGCCGTGTTACGAACGCTTCCCGCGATCGTTATGAGCGCTTGTGACACGGGCGGATGTTGCTCAGCGAGTCCTTCGAGACGCGTGCTGACGTTGTGAAGTTGGTCGACCTCGTTCAGGATCGCTTCAAAAACCATGGTTACACCGCTCTCTCGCTGAGAAACCTAAGACGGGAGGACTTCAGATGGACTGGCTTAGGTCAGAGACCTGAAAGAGGAGAAGGTGGTAACCACCCCACCGTCACTGTAAGAGGTTCGAAGATGATTTGCTGGTCCGAATTGACCAGTGATCGGTTCGCACCAGTGACATCGTAGGAACTATGGATCGGAAGAAAACGAAGAAACAACCGGCCGAGGCGGCACTCGCCCAAGCCAAGTTCTAGTCGTGGAGAATAATGTTCAGAAGCGAACTGTGAACTTTCAGGCCACTCCCGCCCTCATACTCGATGAAGCCCAGCTTTCTGAACCTGTTCATGAAAAAACTGACCCGCGACCGCGTCGTGCCGATCATTTCCGCCAGGGTCTCCTGACTCATCTTGGGGATCACAGTCTCCTGCTTACCTTCCTTCCCGAAATGAGCCAGCAACAGCAATACCCGTGCCAGTCTTTTCTCGCTGGAATTGAAAAGCTGGTCAACCAAATCTTCTTCGTATCGTATGTTTCGTGCCAGCAAATATGCCACGAACATGTCGGAAAACGCGTGTTCCCGATGAAGCACTTCCATCATGGACTTCTTGTCGATTTTCATCACGGAGCAATCGGTCATTGCGGTCGCGGAACAAAGGCGAAGAGGCTGCCCCGCAAGGCAGCCTTCTCCGAAGAAATCGCCTTCGTTCAGAATGCCGATTGTGGCTTCCTTGCCGATCTCCGATACGACGGTAAGTCTTACCTTTCCCTTCCGTATATAGAAGACGGCATCGGATGAGTCGCCCTGGGCAAAGATCGCCTTCTTTTTCGGAAAATCTACGATCTTTCTCCCGCCGTTGATGGTCGAAAGGAACGTCCTGGTATCGAATTGGATGAGTTTCTTGGATGCTACCACGAGTGTCATAATTGAGCCCCTCTCAAGAAGTTCAGAATGCGCAGAAAGGCAACTTCCTATCAAGGAAGAAAAAATGCGCAAGGGAGGGCGAAAAACAGCAACAAATGTGCGGGCAAATCTGCGATTCCGCCCGGCAAGCACGATGATTTCATTCTTGGTGTCGAAAGTCAAACCGGTGGCGGTGTCATCTGCTCTCAAGGCAGCTTTGCAGGTCGGCGCGGAATGGTCCGGAGTGGCACATCGGAAGCGGCCGGCCAGCAACCCAACCACGGCGGCCGGAGCACTCGAAATCGCACCTGTACCTACATCGGAAGCCGCAAACGTTGTGGGGCGTGCTCGCAAAGACCGCAATGCACGAGCGCAGCCTTCCGCTGTCTTGCCATCCACATGCATGAGCCGGCTCGGCAGCGCGCACGCGAGCTAGTCGACACGCCAGAGTTCGCCAACGCACAGCGCCAAAGAAAGAAGGTGGAAGCCTTGTTCGCGGAACTCCAGAATCAGATCGGGCTGCGGCGCTTGCGCCTGCGCCGACTGAAGTTCGTGCGGGAGAGTTCTTCCTAGCAGCCGTGGCCCAGAACATCAAGCGACTCGTCCGCTTCCTCAGCCAACCGACCATCCCGGTTCTGCCCGCCACCACTTAATCGAACGGAGAGAAGACAAACTCGCCTGTTTTCAACAGTTGACCGGAAGCGGCCAGTGCGACCATGGCAGGAGTTGCCTTGCGTTGGTATTTGTCTGGCTCCCTTCATGAAGCGTATCCGTAGCGGCGGCAGTCGTTCCTGGAGGGCGAGCTAGTCTTGTCGGCTGGGTCTATCGAAAGTTGCTGATCAGAACCACGTCGCTGGTCTCGCTTCCTCTGGCGACGAACAACTGCTTGCCGTCGCGTGACCAGGAAAAAGCGAAGATACGGCCGGAAGTGAAGTCGGTGACCTGATGCGGTTCTCCGCCTGCTAGCGGCTGCTCCCAAACATTGGTGGCGCCTTTGCGAGTCAGCATGTATTGCAACCCCTTACCATCGGGGGACCAGCGCGCCCAGCCGGAACCACTCGGCCGGGGGAAAACATGGAGCGGCGCACCTCCGACGGCCGGAATTACGACGAACTTGGCTTGCGGAACCGGACTGCCTTCCTGGATGTCGTAGGCGATAAACTGGCCGTCGGGAGAGATGCGCGGGTTGCCGCCGCCTCCGGGTGCACTGGCAATTTCGGTTGGACTGCCTCCTTCCACGGGCATACGGTAAAGTTTTGTTCCCGCGTCAGTATTGGTGTCGTAGACGAGCCACTTGCCATCCGGCGAACAATCGTCCTCCCCGATGTACTCGTTGACGAGCCGAGTAGGGTTCGATCCGTCCGCGTCGGTCCGCCAAAGCTCTGACTTTGAACCGTCGTAGGAATCGAACAAGAGGTAACGATCTCCGCAGGCCGACATGGCACCGTAATTCCGGGCCCGCGGCATCACAGTGGTTCTCTGGCTGCCGTCGCCGTTGATCAGATCCAGTTCGCTGTCCCCACTGCGCACCAGCAGCTTGCCGCCGCCTCCGGGCCAGACGTCAAGGTCAGGTGTCGCACCGGAAGTGATCTGTGTTGCCAGCGCGGCTTTTCCGCCCGGCACGCTCCAGATGTTCGAAATCTCTGTGCTATCGACCGCCGCCAGTATCTTCCCATCACGAGTGAGGTCGAGACGCGCGCCGTAGTTGGATAAGTCGTTGGTGAAACGCCGTGCTTCGCCCTTGGGATAGGAAACCTGCCAAAGCTGAGACCGGCGTTCTTTCGGAACGCCCATCGGGATGAGCAGCGAGTCGCCCTCGGGCAGCCAGACCGGCCGGCCCAGGAAATCGGGGTTGGAGTAGAGCGTCGTAACGGTGCCGTCTGCGACGCGGATGACGTCCAGCACCCATTTTGATTCTCTCCCGCTTTGGAGTGCCGCCAGGGCGATGATTTTTCCATCCGGCGACCAGCTCGCCCCCCACATGAAGACCGGATAGATTGGCAGTCGAGCCAGCAGGCGCTCGGCGCTGCCATCGGCCGAAGCGATGCGAAGTTCCACCGTCGCCGCGTCCGGCAGCCCGCGCATGAACACGATCTGTGTTCCGTCGGGCGAGAACCCGACTGGCGCGTCAATGTCCCGAACCAATTGCCTGGGATTTCCGCCCAATACCGGCATCTGGTACAGGTAGCTGAAGGTTTGCGTGGTCTTGTCGGAACGCACGTAGTAAATGAAGTTGCCGTCCGGAGAAAACGTCACGCCCTTGAAGTCCACTCCATCGGGTGGCAGGACCTGTACGTCGCTCTTGGTAGCTACGTGGCGCATCCACAAACTCTGCTGCTCGCCGTCGCGCAGAACGTACACCACGTAGCGTCCGTCGGGCGCGATCGCGACCAGCGTAGCCTTGCCGCTCTCGGTGAGCTTGGCGATCTGCATGTTCTGCAGGTTCAGACCGTGCGTGCGGTTCAGAAGCCTGTAGCCAACGAAAGCGGCAGCCAGCACGATCAACGCGGCAGCCGCAATCGCGATTTTCGCCGGCCCCTTTTTCGCAGCAGGCGCCTGGATTGAAGCAGACCCCAGTTGTGCGGACGACAGCCTTCCCGAGTCTGCGGCCGCAATCGCGCCTGATCCGCTCTCGATGGGCACATGCCCCGAACTGGTGTCCCGTTTGACGCGCTTCAGGTCGGCCCGCATCTCCGCGGCGCTCTGGTAGCGCAAGTCGCGATCCTTTTCGAGTGCCTTGTTGATAATCTCTTCCAACTTGGGTGGCACGTCGGGATTCAGCCGCACCGCGGGTACAGGGGCGCGGTTCACAATCGCCTCGCAGATCATCGCCGAACTTTCGCCACGGAAGGGCAACGCGCCAGTCGCCATCTCGTAGAGTACGGCCCCGAAGGAGAACAGATCGGTCCGCCCATCAAGTTCTTTGGCGCGCACCTGCTCCGGCGACATGTAGGACACGGTTCCCACCGTCGTTCCCGGACTGGTCAAATGCTGTTCGTCCACCGTATGCGTCTGCGTGTTCGCCGACCCCATCGGGCTCGACGAACCGCCCCCCAGCGCGACCTTCGCTAATCCAAAATCAAGAATCTTTGCGTGGCCACGTTTGGTGACGAACAAATTCGCGGGTTTGATATCTCGATGTACGATGCCTTCGGTGTGCGCGGCATCGAGGGCATCAGCGATCTCGATGGCAAGGGAGAGAATCTCCTCGATCTCCATGGGACGACCGCTGATCCGGTGCTTGAGCGTGACGCCATCCAGATACTCCATGGCGATGAACGCCTGACCGTGAGCCTCGTCGATTTCGTGAATGGTACAGATGTTGGGGTGATTGAGAGCCGACGCGGCCTGTGCCTCACGTTGAAAGCGGGCCAATGCCTGAGGGTCTTTGGCCACGTCATCCGGCAGAAACTTCAGGGCCACAAAGCGATGCAGCTTTACATCCTCGGCCTTGTAGACCACACCCATTCCGCCTCCACCGAGTTTTTCGACGACGCGGTAGTGCGAGATAGTCTGGTCGATCATGTGCTGCGAATCTTACCCGGGGCGAAAGGGGCAAGTCAATGAAAGCGGCGACATGAAAGCGGCGCACTTGCAGGCATTTCAGAGCGACTGGTTGGCGAACAATATTTACTTGCACTTCGCAAGTTAAATGTGAATACTGTTCGCCAGTGGAATGGCTGCATCAAAGAAGCCGGATCGTCTCACGATCCGCGCTGAAAGGGGAAATCAATGGGCCGAAGGACATCCGAGATAATCGGATTCGCTAGCTCCGTGCTTGCCGTCGCGCTGGGTGCGAGCTCGCAAATGCAAGCACAATCCAAAACCCCGTATTCCAGCATGGCCACGCTGAACGAGTACCTGATGCCGGATCGAAATGCCGAAATAGCCTTGGCGCGAAGTGCGGCTCCGGACTCCATATCCCACGATGCAAAGGTTCTGGTTCTTGGGCCGCATGGCTATGAAACTGCCGTCGAGGGCAAGAATGGCTGGGTATGCGTCGTGGAGCGAGGGTGGATGGGACCATTCGACGGGGAATTGTCTGCCAATTTTTGGAACCCTAAAATTCGAGGTCCGCTCTGCTTCAATCCGCCTGCGGCCCGCTCCATCCTGCCGATGACCTATAAAAGAACGGAGATGGTGTTGGCCGGTCAGTCCAAAGCTCAGGTCATCGACGGCATCAAGACATTCATAAAGCAAGAACTGCCGCCCCTGGAGCCTGGAGCCATGTCCTACATGATGTCGAAGGACCAGTACCTTACGGACAACGGTCGCCACAACTGGATGGCTCACCTGATGTTTTACACTCCGCTCATGGACGGTGCTGTTTGGGGTGCAGATCTGTCCAAGTCTCCCGTCATGCTGAATCCACAGTTCAGTGGTGCTCCGGAACCAATCGACGTATTCATGGTTCCCGCGGGCTGGTGGTCAGATGGAACGGCCGACCCACAAGTTCCGTAGGAACACCACAATGCCAGAGTAGCGAAACCGGCAAACGGTGGGATGGCGGCCCGAGTGCCGCCATCCCTCCTGCAAGCTTTGGAGAACGTCGAAGCTGGATCGCATCAATCGCGATCAGCTTCCGACGCTTCTTTTCCTGCGAGCTTAACTCCAGGCGTGGGATACGGTTTGTCGTCTCCCATAATTCCCCGCCATAGAATGCGATTGAACGAGTCGGCATTGACCATGTCAGGGTGATTGAAGTTGAAGCCTTTGGTTGCTTGCGCCCACCATTTCCCGTCGTGCAGCGGTTTGATCGCGGCGGTGACGGGCCGCGTTCCCGGGTTGTGGCATTCGGGTACCAAGGTCGGATCCACGGGGGGCTGGCACAGGATACCCGGGATGGGCGCGACATACGGCTGCAGGTTGGGTTCCTTGACGAACACGTCAGACATGGGAAGGGCGTTAGCGTCATTGAGACCAAGGTAATTGACTCCGAGAATGTCCTCGATGGTCCGAAGTACACTGGTGGAGTTATAGATCGTGTGAACGACCGCGCCGCTATTGGTGTAAGGGGAAATAACGAACACTGTCGAGCGATGGGCATCCACGTGGTCGGGCCCATTCTGCGCGTCGTCTTCCACGACAAAGATCGCCGTATCCTTCCAATAGGGCGAGTTGCTGACGGCCTCGACTAAACGGCCGACAGCGTAGTCGTTGCTAGCCATCTGGGCGAGTGGATTTTCCAAACCTGCGGCGTTCGATGAGAAGTTGCCGAAATGGTCCTCCATAAAATCCACCATTTCAAAGTTGGGTAGATTGCCATTTGTCACATACTTGTTGAACTCACGATTCCACTCTTCGAAGCGGTACTGATCGGGAGTGTTGAGGTCCCAGCCGCGATAGTAAAGATCGGTGCGACCGGCGAGAGATTTGCGCACCGGAACCGCCTGTACCACCTTCTGGGCGAAAGCGTCGCGGACGATTGGTATGTACAACGGCGGCCCCGCCGACGGCACGACATAGTAATTCTCATCGGCGTAAAGCCCGTAATGGCGGACGGTCAGGCCGGCGCGCAGCACACTATCCCAGATATAACCGCCCAGGGCGTCTGGGTCCAGATCATCGGCGCCTTCAGACGCCGTGATGTCCTTCGATCCAGGCTCAATCGAGGAGTTCCCTGTGGGATCGAACAGCGTGGTAATGCGCACCGTGCTCGGGCTGGGTGTCCCGCTGGTCTCATCGGGCAAGGCGATGCCGATGTTGCGGGGATTCCCGTTCCAGTCGAAGGGAATATTGAAGTTCGCATTGCCATAGCCGACGAGCACGTTCTTGACCGTGGCGTCATTGGTGTGACCCTGCGTATCCCAATTCCAGCCGTCGCCGCTCACATCACCCGCGTCGTAGTAATTGTCGAGCAGCGCAAACCTTTGCGCGAGCAGGTGCTCGTTGGGCGAGATCGGCTGTGGAAACTGCACCCGCTTGGGATCGCCATTGCCTTGCGGAAGATCGCCAAGCACCTGGTCATAGGTACGGTTCTCCTTCTGAATATAGATCACATGTTTGATGTGATCGTGCAGGAACGCCATCATAGGATCGTGCCGGGGGTTGTTGAAGCCGTTGTTGGCATCCACCAGGTTCGATAGATAAAGAAGCGTGTCTGCATCTGGAATGGGAATGGTGAGAAAACCGGCCTTCAATAGAGCCAGAATGTATTCGTTGCGGGAGGTCGGATTCGGTGGTGGGCAAAGAAGCTGCGAATACTGCGGCGGGATCGCCGTGCCGGGGCAGTCGACGCGGTATTCCAGGTTAGGACCGGCATTGGACTTCATATTCACGACGAACAGGCGAGTGCCGTCGGCGCTGACCGTCACCGAACTTGGGTACCATCCGGTGGGGATGCGGCCGAGCAGCTTTTGCGACGCTACATCGATGACAGCCACCGCATTCTCTCCCCCCAAAGTTGCAAACAGGGTCTTGCCGTCAGGGCTTAGCGCAAGCGAATTTGGGTTGGAGCCTTTGTAGTTGTATCCGGGGCGAGCGACGGAGATTCGGCTTGCCACCACGTCTTTCGTGGTATCGATCACCTCGATCTCGTCGAGATCGCCATTGGCAACGTACAGGTGAAGCTGATCAGCGGAAAGCAGCATGCGGTTGGGTTCGCCATGGACAGAGATTAATTTGATCTTCCCCGAAGGACTTATCGAGAGCACCTGGCCGTCGCGCTGACTGCTGACGTAGGTCTTCGCTGTCCCTCCCTGCGCATTCGAGAGCACGACCGGCCAGTAAGGCATTTCGCCAATCGCCGTCCGTTGTCCGGGAACGAAGAAGTGAATCTCGTCGGTCACAGTGCGGGTTGCGGTATTCAAGATCGACAGCGAATCGTTCTGGTAATTGGCGACGTACAACGTGGTGCCATCAGGAGTAATAGCCAATCCCGCCGCGAGGGCGCTGAAGGGCATGAACATATCCAGCGCAATGGGGTTCGTGTCGATAGGCGTCGTGACGAACAGACCACCCGTCGGGAACTCCTGTACAGGCACGTCGGCCGGCTGGTTGTGATTCAGGAGTACGAAGGGAGCATCCGGCACATAGTTCCCGTCGGCACTGGCTCCGCTTTTGGAATTCTTAAACACCTCAACGCGATCGTCGATGCCTCCGGCCACGTAGAACCGAGTGCCCGAGGGATCCCATACCAAGCCGGCATAAGTGTTGGGAATGTTAATCAGCTGCTTCTGCACGGGGTGCGTCCCGCGAACATCGAAAACGAAAACCCACTCCGCGTTCGGCGTGGTAGTTGATGTCGGCAGGCCTGTCTTTGGGTCAAGCGCATTCCACACAATGGGAGTGCCGCTGGAGTCCTGGGTGTCGAAGCCTGTGTTATAGCCGGTGGTCAAGATGAGCAACGCTGAGCCGTCGGGACTGAGCGCAGTATTGACCGCACCATCGGCGTCGGCAGAGCCGTCCCGACGCAATCCGGTTCGCAGTCGAAGGAAAATAGAGCCGGGCGCTGCAGTTGGCGTGATGTAAAAGCCGTCGGGTAGAAGGTTGCCACCTACCTGAGCTGGCGACTTTTGCGCACTCACCAACGCGGTTGCGAACAGGTAGAAAAAAACCGCCAAAATCGAGCAAATGGTGGAGCTGCTCTTTTGTCGCATATGCCCCCTTAGGTTGTTTTCGTGGTTGAAGTGTTCCGCCCTGAAAACTGTAGGTTCTTTCTTGGCTTCCGAAATGGCAGCCATTCTACACCTGCGCGTCCGTTTTGAGACGCCCTATCCGAGAAATCCGGATCGACGATTCGTGCCGTGGGGAAGGAAAGAGAATTCGTGAACTTCCGCGCGGTGTACATGCAGCCGCCGCACACCAATCCTTGTCTAACGCGCAGATCGCCGGGATGCTCTCCGACCTGATCGACCGGAAGATCAACTTCGTCAACGTGGCGCCCGAGCAGTTGAAGCAGGCGCTGCTCTCCGGCGGAGTTCCGGAGTGGAACGCGAATGCCCATGGGGGAGCGGCGATAGCCCGCGACCCTGCTTAAGGTAACGGCAGCACGCACGTGCGTCGACTTTTCGGCCCCCTCGTCCGCGCCTCAGGACTTTGTCAGCGCTGGAGTCGACTACCAACAGGGATTCTCCACCGGAGCCCAGGTAGATGCGTACATCGACAATGCTGCTCAGGTGCTCTATGCGAACAACTCGCAATACAATCCCCTCCATTCGCCGAGCGCGTCTCTTACTTTGACACAGCCCCTGCTACGCGGTCGCGGGCGGGAGGTTAACCTTCGTTTCATCCGCATTGCCAGGCTCGACCAGAAAGTGTCGCGGCTGCTCTTTGAGCAGCAACTGCTGGAGACGATCTACGGTGTGTCGCGCCTGTACTATGACCTCGTCTCGCTGGGCGAAAACATCGGCGTCAAGGAAGAGTCGCTCGCCGCGGCTCAAAAACTTTACGACGACGACAAAAATCAAGTCGACGAGGGTACGCTTGCTCCGATTGAACTGACACGGACGCAAGCCCTGTTGTCTTCCAGCCGGCTCGATCTCATTCAAGCGCAGGGTTTGTATCGTCAGCAGGAGGTCATCCTGCGACAGCAGTTACTGCGCAGGCTTGGCGATCCAACCTTGAATTTCGCTTCCATCATTGCCACGGATCGCATTGTCGTTCCCGATAATCCACCGGCGCTCGACGTCGCTGCGATCACGCAGGACGCGCTTGCTAACCGACCCGACCTGGCACAAGCGGTGCTGCAGGTGCAGGCGGATGAGATTTCCGCTAAAGCAGCCCGCAACAATGTAAAACCGCAACTCAATATATATGCGAACGTCCAAACCCGCGGCGCATCCCTCACCCCTTATGAGACGATCGGTTCACCCGGCACAGGAATCGTAGTGCCGCCTCCGGAATTGACCCAGGGCGGCCTCGGCGTCTCGACCATATACCAGGGAGGAATACAGCTCAGCATGCCGCTTCGCAACCGGATCGCGCAAGCCGATGCAGCTCGCGACGCGCTCCAGTTACGCCAGGCGCAGGGCCGCACTGCAAAACTTGAGAACGATATTCGGCAGCAGATTGAAAATGCCGCCATAGCGGTGGAGAACGCCCACCAGGCATATGGCGCCGCAGTCGAAAGCCGTAACTATCAGCAACAGCTCTTGCAGGCGGAAATCGACAAATTCGCCGTCGGTGCCAGCACCAACTTTATGATCGTGCAGGACGAGGCTTATCTGGCACAGGCCCGTTCGACCGAAGTAGCAGCCCGATCCGATTGGATGAAAGCTCGCCTCTCGCTGGACCGCGCTCTGGGCGATCTGCTGGAAAAGAACAACATCGTCTTCGATGACGCGATCCGGGAGCAGGTAAGGTAGAGGCTGTACAGGACCGTCAAAATGCATTTTCGTTTCCTGCGTCTCCCCTTTGCGCAGCCTTTTTTTCCCGTTATTCAAACCAAGCCACTAACAAAATTGCGTACTTCCCACTTTCTCGAGTCCGCGTTAATTTAGACTTCGCAGCCGGGCCGACCGAATTCTTCCCAACGAAGGCGCTCCGTTGCGGCAGGAAGTCACTCGTATCCCGCGAGTGGATTCTATTTCTATGCGTGTTCCGCCACGAGCTCTAATGCATTATTTTCTTCAGGAATGGCAGACCTTCAAACGCTACGCTCTCAGGAGTGGGGGCCAGATCGCGCCAGATCGCCGCCGCGGCGGCGAGTTCCTTGTGGCTGTAACCGAAGCTTTCGATGGTGATCCAACCTTCGTACCTTATCTCTTTTAACGCCGCCGCGATGCCCACAAAGTCTACATGTCCGGTTCCGGGGACGCCTCGGTCGTTCTCGCAGGCGTGCACATGCTTCAACCTTTTCCCGGTCGTGCGAAAGGCCGCTGCCACATCTTTCTCTTCTATGTTCGTGTGGAACGTGTCTAGAAGGACTCCAATGCTGGAATCGTTGATAGCTTCGCAGAACTTAATGGCGTCGGCAGCGGTATTCAGAAAATAAGTCTCGAAG
>Ga0302179_10001247_pt1 | contig 15599 bp, 10 predicted proteins | sample I_Palsa_E3_1_FD_198788 | JGI IMG/M metagenome (GOLD analysis project Ga0302179, IMG submission 198788) | Peat permafrost microbial communities from Stordalen Mire near Abisko, Sweden - I_Palsa_E3_1 | ecosystem: Environmental > Terrestrial > Soil > Palsa > Peat permafrost | place: Sweden...
TGGGCGGGCGTGCCGTTTTATCTGCGGACGGGAAAGAGATTGCCCACCCGTTCCACCGAGATTGTGATTCGCTTTCGGCGGCCTCCTTTCGTGCTTTTCCGCAAAACCTCCGTGGAAAAAATTGCGCCCAACGAGCTGGTGATTAATATTCAGCCGAATGAAGGAATTTCGCTGAGCTTCGAGGCCAAAGTTCCCGGCCCCATTGTGCGGCTTGGCGCGGTGAACATGGATTTTCAGTACTCCGACTATTTTGGCACCACACCGTCCACTGGGTATGAAACTCTTCTATACGATTGCATGATGGGCGATCCCACGTTGTTCCAGCGCGCCGATATGGTGGAGGCTTCGTGGACGATTGTGCAACCTATACTCGATTTATGGAAGGCGCTCCCTCCGCGTGATTTTCCAAACTATGCCGCAGGGAGTTGGGGACCGGCGCAAGCGGAGGAATTGCTTCGGCGCGAAGGACGCGAGTGGCACGATTGCACTCAGAAAGCGGCGTCACTAAAGAATGCCGCCGCGGGAATGTCTGTGCTTGGAACGAAGGCCTGAGCGAGTATACGCTGGCGATTCGCGCGCTGGGTCCGGATCTCTTACGCCCGGCTTCTTGCGCAGCGTCTGATCGTTCCTCGATGAACGCAATTATAATCTCGCCTGTTACCCAATCGTTCGAAACAATAATCTGCGAGGATGGCCCTTTGCCAGGGCCTCCAAACTCTATTGCGCATCCGCGGGGAAAAGCGGGCGCATGAAAACTCGCGAGGAATCCCTGCGAGCGATTGAGGGAAAAACCTTCGATGTTTGCGTGATCGGAGGAGGCGCGACCGGGTCCGGCTGCGCACTGGATTCGCAGCTTCGCGGTTTGAAGACGGTGCAAATCGAAGCTGAGGATTTTGCGAGCGGAGCTTCCAGCGCATCCACGAAGATGGTCCATGGAGGCGTGCGATACCTGCAGGAAGCAATTCTCAATTTCGATTTCAAAGAATATCGCGTCCTCAAACAAGCTCTCCACGAGCGTATTCATATGTTGCAGAACGCCCCGTTCCTGACGAATACGAGACTGTTCCTTACTCCTTGCTATCGCTGGGTCGACGTCGCTTACTTCACGGTCGGCCTGAAACTGTATGACCGAGTGGCCGGCCGGGATGGTCTCGCGCCAAGTATTTTCATATCGCGCGAGAAGACTCTCGAACGAATGCCTATGCTTGCGTCGCGTGGCCTGGTGGGAGCGGTAGTGTATGCCGACGGTCAATTTGATGACGCACGCTACAACATCACGTTAGTCAAGACATTCACAGAGGCCGGCGGCGAAGCGCTGAACTATGCGCGCGTTGTTGCATTTGAAAAAAATGCCGGAGGAAAGCTTTCCACGGCGGTAATCACGGACCAGCTTACGCGCCGGGATTTCATGGTCCACGCGCGCAGTTTCGTGAATGCCACCGGTCCTTACGCGGATGCGATCCGTGAGATGGCCACGGCGGGCGTTCTCCCGCGCATACGGTTCAGTAAGGGTGCGCACGTAGTCCTTCCGCCGGAAGTACTTTGCGACAGGGAAGCGATGCTGATCCCCAGAACCGAGGATGGCCGGGTGCTGTTCGCCATCCCGTGGCTCGGAAGCGTGCTTGTGGGCACGACTGACGAGGAAATTGAATCTCTCGATCATCTCCATCTGGAGGCTGAGGAGGTGAACTACCTGCTGCGGCATCTGAATCGTTACCTGGAGCAGCCTCTCAGCGCGGACCGGATCGTCGGCGGCATGGTCGGCGTGCGTCCGCTGGTTAGTTCCAGCGAAACAAAAAGCACGAAGAAAATCGCGCGCAACCATGAAGTGGAACTTGATTCGCGATCAGGATTAATCAGTATTATGGGCGGCAAATGGACAACCTATCGAGCCATGGCCCAGGACACCATCGACACCGTGCAAAAATGCCTTGGCGTTCCTCTTTCGCAGTGCCAAACGATCCGGCACCGGCTTGTGGGATCCGACGGTTATTCAACCGACTACTGGCGAGCATTAACAAAACTCTATGGCGTGACGGAGTCGACAGCGCGACATTTGGCTGGAAAATTCGGCACACGCACTTCCAACGTAATGGACTTGGCGAGAGAAAATCCGGAACTCGCACAACCTCTCGTCGAAGGCCTGGCGCCGTTGCGCGCAGAGGTAACTTTCGGAATTCAAGACGAAATGGCAGTTTCAATCGAGGACATTCTGTCACGCCGAATCGGTCTCCAGGCGCATAGTTGGAAGAATACGATGAGAGCAGCGCCGGTGGTCGCCGAGCTTCTCGCGCGCGAACTCGGCTGGCTGGAATCAAGGAAGCAGGAGGCGCTGAATCAATATCTCGAAAAAATGCGCGGGCTCATGGAGAAAGCAGGTCTTGCAGGAACTCCCGTAAGTTAGGCGCAATTGTTTGGTCGTCGGGGGTCAACAAACAGTCAGCGTCGCTGCGCCGGACGAAGCGGCGTCTGCAACCATCGGACGATGGGCTCCGCTCTGTCTCGAAGATTATTGCTTACTGCCGAGAAACGACTGGGCGGTTCGATGTGTGTCTTTGAATTGGTTCGCACAAGCAGGGTCGGCGGCCGCGGTTCCTTCAGCCAAGAGATAAACGGTGTTGTGATTCGCTTGAGAATTGGCGAGGCCATCGCAAGGAACTGGGTAGAGCAGCGCCGATAATGGGATCGTATCGAAAATAATCCGTCGCGAGTCCGGCGCCCAAACTCCGCGCTGCTCTTTGCAATGAGCGCTAAAAGAAACACCCTCGCTCTTGCCAGCGAGGAAATCGATGCGCGGGTTGAGACCGTAGCAAGACTGGAACTGCTTTTCGAGCCAGCCGGGTGAATTACGACCGGGGCGTTAGCTTTGGCGCCGGCCGAAAGCTCAGCGATTATCTGGCCAACGTCGGCGGAGGCCTTTGGATGGCGGACCAATTCCGCTCTGGCCGGGGGCGCTGGGACGCGGACTGGCTTTGGGTCTTGTCGCCCCTCCGAGGCCAATCCAGCCGCCGCAGCAAAGGTCATCGTCGGTTTACTCGACATCGATTGCATGGGAATTAGGTTCGCGCGCAATCCGATCGCTTCGTCCGCCTTCAGCCGCGGTGGCATGGGGCGATCTCCGTCGAATTGAAACTCGCGCGAAGCATCCTCGATCATGCTTGCTGAAACTGGGCGGATTCCGCTGTAGTAGGCTTTCAGGAGGGCTTGTTCGCAAAGCAAATTTATTATCCGCGGAATTCCACGCGAATAAAAATGAGCGCAATCCATGGCTTCGAGAGTGAAAAGCGCATCATCCTGCGCACCGGCAACGCGCAGGCGATGCTGGATGCAGCCGCGCGTTTCCTCCAACGTCATGGGGCTGGTTCTGCAACGAAGTGAAATACGCTGATGGAGCGGCCGCAGGTCGAGCCGTTTGAGCCGGTCGTTGAACTCCGACTGTCCCGATAGAACGATCTGAAGTAACTTGCCGTTCGGCGTTTCGAGATTCAGCAACAATCGAATTTCCTCGATGGTATGTGACGGAAGCCCCTGCGCCTCGTCGACAATAAGCACAGCGGTCTCGCCGGCGCGGTAGCGCTCAAGCAGCCAGGCATGCAGGTGTGACACCGCGCTGCTCGTGGAGCGCACATCGGACGCGATGTGAAAATCTGCGAGCATCAACTCGAATAATTCCCGGGCCTCAAGGTGGGAATTGAAGATAAATGCCGTCGGTATTCCATTCTGCTGCAGCCATTCGAGAAGGGAATTGATGAGCGTCGTCTTGCCGGTCCCCACGTCGCCGGTAAGCAGTACGAGCCCCTGACGGGATTGCACGCCCTGGATCAGAGCATCCAAGGTCGTCTGAGTTTGCCGAGTTAGGAATAAGTGCCGCGGATCCGGATTTACGCTGAAGGGATTCTCGCGCAGTCCGAAGGAGTTGAATATAGACTTGTCCATATCGTTCTCGGTGCGGGGGAGGCCATTGTACCCGAAAAACTCAATTCACAGCAAGTAGAACGTACCGAAGAGCATCAGCTTGTTTGCGGAGGCTGTTCTCATGAGGAGGTCGAGTTTCGGTAAATCCAGAGCGTTTTGCCGAGATTACTCGGTCTGAAATGTCGCTATCCGAACATGTGAGATCGCCCCACCTGCGTCGCCCGACTGCATTTCGAGGCGATATTCTCCCGGGGGAAAAGTGTCGACCGGCACTTTTAGTGCTAGCGGCACCACGGGATTTCCCTTCAACACATACTGATTCACACTGAACAAACCAGTCGAAAGTACCTGTTTTCCGGTCTTTTGGTCGATGACTACGTATTGGCATCCCACGATTGGAGGGTTGGGATTGGACAAACTCGGGTCGTAAATTTGTGCGTACAAAACGACTCTATCGGTTTTCTTGAAGTGATTGCTTCCCGAAGGAGTCAGTTCCACGCCTTTCACGATCATGGGCATGCGATCCGCAAGTAAATCGGCATCCAAGTCACTGGAGCCCTCGGACACACGTTGCATTTGATTACTGAACGCCAGTCCGCTTAGGCTGAACGTCTTTCCGTCGTACGGCTCGATTACGAGGGGACTCTCATACTTCCCAAATTTCTGCGCGCCACCCGACAGAACAACAGTCAGCCGATATTGTCCCGGAGCGACGGAGAACTGAGTTTGATAGCGCATCGGCGACTGCGTGAACTTCTGCAATTCTTCTTTTTCGAAGTCCATATTAATTTCGTCGCTGAATCTGGCAGCCACCGATCCATCCGGCCGGTAGGCGATGCCGAGAACGTTTACGTCCGCATGGTATTTTCCCTTTACCTTGGAAAACTCAATCGTCGCAGAAGGCACTTCCATCGCCAAGTCCACTCGAGCCTCGTTAGTTGAGGTGTAGAAAAACGGCGCCTCCAGCGAGCCTTCGGTGGCGGCTCCCGAAGCTGCGGCTCTGGTCTCAAGCTCTTTTTCGATCGGTTTACCGGCCAGCATGTCGGTCGCTTTGACGTTGCAATATCCGCTGCGTGCTCGTACGTTTGCGCCGCCGCGCTCGAGCTTGACCTTCAGCGTGTGACAACTGCCCTCCGTTGAATCAGCCGGCACATATCCTAAAAGGTAGTACTCATTTTGTTCGTTCGCGATTTTTTGGAGTCCGGCGAGCAAGTCGTTTGTATTGAAAATAGGGAAACCCCCGGTTCCGTCAGCCAACATATAGAGCACTTGCTGATTCGTGGCCGCCGATGGCGGAAACGCGGGAACAATTGATCGCGCCTGGGTGTTGTTTGGGTTGCCATAAGTCCCGGTGTTGTTAATCCCTCCTCCGCGGCTTCCGCCACCGCCGGTGCCGCCCGTACCACCGGAGCCGCCTTTGCCACCACCCCCGCCGGTGCCACCGGTGCCGCCCGTGCCGCCTGTGCCCCCTCCACCTCCGCCACCATGTCCTCCACCACCTCCACCACCTCCGTGCTGCAGAAAAGCCAATTCAGGCGGAGAAGAGACGTGATAAGAGGTGAGAGAAATGCCTGCGACGGTCGATTGAAGTCTTTCTGTTTCAATTAGAGAGTGCGTCGACGCCGAAGTGGAAGCGCCGGGCAGGCTGTTGTTGGGAATGAATGACGAGGGTCCGCGCCCGGATCCGGGCGCAATGTCCGGTGTCACTAAACCGCGAACGTCCAGTGGATAAATTGCGACGTTCGCTTTGTTGCAGACGTCGATAGTAGCGGTTAGTTCCGACTCGGCCTCGGGAGTGAGCGGAAAGCCGGACGAAAAAAGGATCATGCTTTTTCGCCCTGGAACACTCGCGAGACTTTTTGCCACGCTTCGGACTGCGAGCAACAAAGTCCGCACTCCAAAATCGGCTACAGCAGCGTCGGTCGAGGACGAACCCGGAAGAGACAGCCCACCTGAAGAAGACGCGCCACTCGCAGTTCCGTTGGGATCGACGGCAGAAGTTTTTATATTTTGCACCGCTTGCTTGAGCCGGGCGGCATCGGCGGTGAAATTCTGTTCGACCCGTAGAGTGCCGCCGAAGTCCATAACTGCCATCACGCGATCAGGCCCGGCGTTCTGGTCGATGAATTTTGCGGCGGCGGTGCGCGCTTGCGCCTGATCGCCTACATCCATGGTGGAATTGTCAAAGAACAGCACCATGTAGTGCCGCCCGGATGCGGCAGCGGCGTTTGGATCCGCGCCAAACGAGAAATTGGTGACCGGCTGCTGCTTATTGTCCTCGTAAACCTTAAAATCGTCGGCCTTCAGATCGTGCACGTAATTGCCCTTCTTGTCGGTCACGACAACGTCGACGCGCACAGCCCGCGACTCAGCCTTGATGGAAGGAGCAGCTGCCTGCGATGCCGGTTGCTGAGGGGAGTCCTGCGGAGACTGATGCGCAAGCGCGACTCCAAAAGACCCAATCAAGCGTCCTCCGAAGCTGCCCGCCACGAGAAAAAGCAGCAGAAGAAATACCAGCAAGGCCACTCGGCGCTGCGTCATCGCTCACCTTCCCCTGTTACGGTATCTCAATTACACCATTTTTTGCCGATAGCACGGAGGCTTTCGAGTCTCGCACGACCAAGCGGACGATGTAGCCGCCGGGCTTAACGTCGAAGCCCATTTTCACGGTCATGCCGGTGTGAGACAGCTTCTCGAGAGTTGCATCTTTCAAGTGCAGGTCCACGACTTCCTGGTTTCCGGTGATAAAATTTCCATTCCGGTCGAACAGCGCCGCCACAACAGTCAGCTGATCCTGGTTTCTTCCGTCTGTCTTTTCGAAGCGCACGTGATTTACGTCCACTCGGGTCAGCACGGAAAGTTTCGCATCCATTGCATCGCTCTTGAAATATTGCAGTTGAAGTTCGATTGGAACGCCCTGCTGTTCCTCCTGAGAAAAAACCGCCTCCTCAATATCCTGCTTGGCAGTTTCTTCCGGAGTTTGCCCGTGTTTGGGCGCGAAAAACCCACGCCGCGCCTGGATGGTATATTTTTCTTTCGTGGCCAGTGTCACCTTGATCTGGTGGAACTTGCCGTCAAATTTCAACGCTTCTGGAGAGAAGGCAAGCAGATATGTAACTTCGGGCGCCGCCGCTGTCATGCGGAATCCGGCGACAAGGTCATTATTATTTCGAAAGTAAAAACCGCCGGTGCTGCCGGAGAGATTCGCCAGCGCATCCGATTGAATCGATTGTTCTTGGGATCGGTATAACGCGTCCTGGGCCGCGGCATTCGAGTTAGAAAACCTTGGCGGAGGCCGGGTGATATCGCCGATCGGATCGACGGTGTAAAGCCCACGTCCGTCGAGCGTATTAATGAATACGTTCGCGCGCGTGGCCTTGTCAATAACCTCTAAAAGGTCGTACTGGTAGGTCGAAGTGACCAGAAACCCGGGAGAGACAAAAACAATACTGCGTTGCCCCGGAACAGCCGACATCCGGCGAACGAGTTCCGTTAACCGCCGAATCACAAACTGCGTGTTGTTTTCTCCCGCGAGTACCATTTGCTGGGCCGTTGACTGAACGAGCATAGTCGTAGACTCAGTCGGGCCATTCTCCGCACCGCAAGCCTGTGCGTCCGCTGTCGCGGCTTGGATGGCCTGGAGGTCGTGTTGGTTTATGATCAAGTCGGCTTCGTAATAACCCATCTGAGGGCACTGGGTCGTGTCGTAAGGATCGTACATGCCAATATAATGAGGTATGAGCTGTTGCACCATCGCGCGGACTTTGGCGCGATCGTCGGTGAAGTCTACCTGCGATTGTCCCGAGGTGGTAAACACAGCAACACGTTCGCTAGGTTCCGTCGCTGCGTCCAAATAACGCACAGCGGCGAGACGCGATTGCATCAAGTCCAGGGTGCTCAATTCCACATCATCAAACAGGAGTGCGACGAATCGCAACGGCAGAGTCAAAGTTCCGGGAGCGGAGACGTTCGGCTGATCTCCACCCGCCTCGCCTCTGACAACCTGCTTCGCAATCGAGGCTGGGGTTTCCACGGAGAAATGCAGAATCGTCTGGGGCCTGCGGTCTTGAGACAGCCGGAAGTCTTCCTTGGTCAAATTCGCTACTGCTTCGCCATTCGAATCGTGCACCACTACACGAACCGGGACCAAGTTCACATGCGATTCGAAGGGTGTACTCGCATGCGTATTCACTTCGGATGTTGCGTCCGAGGAGGATGGAGCTTGCGGCGGAGGAGCCGACGCTGCCTGCTGAGTCGTGGTGATTTCAGGAGTTGGCTGGGCTGCGGGTGCTTGCTGCGGAGGACTGCTTTGCGGCGATTGCGCCGCCGAAAGAAAAGCGCATGGCATTAGCAGACAACAGAGGACGACTCCCATGCGAGCAGCAGTCGACCCTGAAAAGCGACGACCCGCAGCAGCTTTCATTCGGCACTCCGGTGGCACATCCGTGGAATCTGTATAATTCCGCCTGAATGTACATTTGGGAAGTCAGGACGGAGTCTACTCGGTGGTGTTCATGCGCGTCAATGTCTCCCCGGTTAGCATTTTGCGCGGACATTTGAATTGGGATTGCAGGAGTACCTCCGAGGACAAGCGTATGCGGTGTGATGTGGAAGTCTGTTGAAATCACCAATTTTTCATGCGTTGCCGGTGATGTCTTCTTCTCTATAGTGCTGAATTTGCGGCACTTGCGTCTGGTCCGCGCACGAAGCGAGTGGGTGGTAGATTGCCGCAAATTTGAGTTACAAATCACAGCGAAGAACAGGTACAATCCGCATCCTATTCCTTTTCGAATTATCCGCTGACGAGGTTCACGATGACTCTGGGGACTAAGATGGAGAAGTACCACGGTGTGCAATGCCGTTCCTGTGGGGAGACCATTGCGGTCCCATCTAGAATTGCGAATAAGCAATTCTCGGCCGAACCCAGCGTCGCCGGGACCGATGAAACCTTTCCTTCGCTGAACCTGCGCTGCCGGATATGCGAGAAGGAAAACTTCTACAAAATGAGCGACGTTCGGGAAATAGAAGAATCCCCCGCTTCGCCTGTGGTCCACGAGCGGCCAGCCCCCAGCCGGCTTCGTCCGCAAGCCAAGCTATCCAAAGCGGCGAAGGTATAAGCGGAGCCAGATTTTTCCGCGGACGCCCGCTTAGTCAGCAGATCGAAATCAATTTTCACGAGCGTCACTTTCCAACTGAAGTCTGCGCGTTCGCTTCATGCGGCTGGCGGCGGGTTAATTGGAAAAGAGTGAAATTCCCCTGAGCAGGTTTTTCTTTGCTCCAATCGTGGTACGCGTGGCATTCAAAACACCGCGCCTCAGCCCCGTCGCTTCCCGTGTGATGACACTGCTCACAGGTTCGAATTCCCGGCAAAAGAACATCGGAAGTTTCCTGGCTCGTTCTTGCGGCTGAATGGCACTCCTCGCATTTCACGAGCCGGTGTTTGTCATGATTGAACACGGCATGCTGGAACCAGCGGACAGTAATATTCGAGTTTGCGACCACCGGAAGTGGCTGGTTCGTAGGAAAGCTTAGCGCGTGGCACTGCATGCACGTTTTTCTCCACAAGAGTTGCTCCGACTCTGCCGCACGCTCCGATACCCACTGCTCGGGTGTAAGCACTCGAGGAGAAATGGGGAAGGGTTTCTGGGGCAAGTTCGGATCTGAATTTGTAATGCGCAATTCCGCTGGATGCGTGGCAATGTACTGCCGGAACCTGAGCATTACAAAAGCGTGAACCGCCGTTGGAGTATCGTGCGGTGCACTTTCTGCAAAACGTTTATCGAATTGCAGACCGTGGCAGGCAATGCAGTGCTGTGCGTAGGTGACGGGCGACATATAGGCCCGGGCGGGATTGACCGAGGGCGGTTCCTGCTTCTGCGCAACCGAGGAAGCCTTCGGCTGCGGCACGTCGCCGAATCTCCATTGCTCATTGGACGCGGGCGGACGATGGCAGTCGCCGCAATCGAGTTGTACAGCCACTCCGTTCGGCCCCATCAGATTCTTTTTCAGATGTACTCGGTGATCGAGTTTAATGGTTCCGGGATCTACGTTTCCCGCACGCACCGCCGCAAACTCGGGATGGCTGGAATCGAATCCGTCGATGTTCCGCGCAAAGTGTGTCACCGAGCCAGCCACACGAAGATTGGCATGACATTGCGTACAACTGAGGTCACTGGTCGCGGCTAGGCGCAGGCTGCCGCGGTGCTCCCGATGGCATGAGGAGCAGTTCGGTGTAAACAATTGATTCGTGTGATGAATGGGGCCGTCGTGGCAGGTTTCGCAGGCTTGGTCGTTTGCTTTCGCACTGAAAGCTCCGGCCTCCTTTACGTGGCACGAGCTACATTGCTCGGTGAGTACGGCATGGCTTACGGACAACTTCCCGCTGCTGTAGACGTGAGCATTGCGGGTCAGGCCGTACCACGCGAGCCAGATAATCGCGAGTGCGGGCACGCACACTGATAGAAGGAAGCGCCAGCGCCGGAAAGGATGCGGGCGCTTGAAGTAATTCAGATCGATGCGCTGCGCAAGCTTTTTAGTTTTCAGCTTTGCTCGCGGCAAGATTCCTCGCTTCTTTCCCCGAAAGTCAGTAACGCAGGGCCATCACCGCATGTACGCAGCCCAGAAGTAGCAGCGCGAACGACAGCGGGATGTGCAGCATCAGCCATCCATGCAGCCAGTGATGGAGCCGCGTCTGCCTGCGCAACTGCCGCTCCTCATCGCATATTTCCTCGAACCGCTTCACCGTGTCATGCGCTTCGGGCGGTAAAAGGCTACGCAGCTCCGCAAAAACTGTACGCGCCGTATTTGCGTTTGCAAGCGGCTGGTTTTGCGGCCCTTCTTCTTGCAGAAACGGACGCATCTCGTTAGCGTAGAAAGTAGAAAGCGGCAGAGCCGCTTCCTGGGCAAGGGCCGTTGTTTGACCAACAACGGCAGCGGACCTTGCCGATTGTTTTGATCCCGGAGCTCTGCCTGACCCCACTGTCGCTGCAATCATTTCGTCGGTCTCAGCGATCAGTCCGGCGCGGACATGATCGATTTGCTCGAATATAGTTTCCTTGGATACTTCTGCTGTCATCACATTTGGCATGTAGTGCTGCAACGCAGCGCCGAAAAGTCCGCTGGCGACAACAATTATGAGCAAAACCATCAAGACGCTGGTGAGCGGACCGCCGAATCGGAAGCCTCCGTGGAACAGGATGATCGGCAGACTCAGCAGCCCAAGCCACAGGTGGCCGCGCATCCAAGTCTGAGCGCGTCCCAATCGCCAGACCGGCAGTTTCTTACGTCCCGCCAGCAGGCCTGCGAATAACATGAATGCGGAACCAACAATTCCAAAAGCGAGTCCCACAGGGCTTCCGCCGCTCGGACCAGCGGGTGAATGCGCCGCATATACGACGTACACGGCCGTTGCTACGCTTAAAATGATGAGCGAAGCGGCAAGCCATTTTTGATGAGTTCGATCAATGCGCACTTTGGATTTGTCTGGCCCGTCGCAATTTGCTAACGCTTGCTCGTAACCGGAGCTTGATTCAGCAGCCCGGCAAAGAATTTCCGCGGATCCACACGGTGAGCCGCATCGTGCGGGCAGGCATAGACGCAACTCGGCTCGGCATACTCCGTGCACAGATCGCAAGAAGTAGCTTTCTGTTTCACCATGGCTTTCTTATGCCCGGGCGCCGCCGGATCTTCCGCCATCACATTAAACGGATGAATGTTGATATTCCCGTAGGGGCAATTCTCGGCGCACAACCCACATCCAATGCACCAATCCTCGATAATCACTTCCAGCGAATTGCGGCGGCGAATGGAGCCCACGGGGCAGCCGACCATGCACAAGGGGTCGAGGCACTGCCTGCAGGAGGTCGCCACCAGATAATGGTCAAAGCGCAGCCCTTCGCGAACAAGGCGCGTCACACCGTCGTGGGCGTCCGCGCAAGCGCGCACGCATGCATCGCAACGAGTGCAACTGGTGAGGTCCAATAACAAGAGGCTTTGCGCTTCCATCAGGCCTTGCGTCAGGAAATCGTCGAGCGGAACATTTTGCAACACGGAAAGACGCTCGCGGTTCATTTGCGCGCGTTCTTGTTCCACCACTTCCAATTTCCGACGCACTTCAGGGAACTCCGCGAGCATGCGCTTGAAATCGTGCGCGCCGATTCGAACCAGTTCCACGTGATCGAGCGCCGTGCAGGTCGCCGTGCGCACGTCCTCGCGCAGCAAACCGGTCTCTCCGAAATATTCGCTGCGTGAGAGATAGGCCATCACCATCTCTCCGCCCAGATGGGATTGCGTCACTTTCACGAAGCCGATGCGCACGAGATAAAAGCAGTCGGCCGGCTCGCCCTGGCGGCAAATCACTTGGCCTGGCGAATAGCGAATGAGCTCCACGCTTTCGCGCAAGCTGCCGATGAACTCGTCGGTCAACTCCGCGAATACCGGAACCGCGCGCAAGTGGCTGTCCAGGGCGCGTTGGCGATAGGATTTTTCAAGCTGCGCGCGAAAATTCTTGTTGCGCTGCATGATGTCGAGAACGTTTCGCAGCATCTCAAGCATCGTGCAATCGGTCTCGGCGCGCACCGTTGCTGACCTGGGATACAAACTCATGCAAGTCATCTCGCCGAACAGATCGCCCGGATTCAGTTCCGCCACCGGGCTGTCGTAATCGAGATCAACCGGCGCGTCGATGGGTATCCACCGCTTGTAGGTCTCTTCGTCCCGCTGATCCTGCTGGCGCTGCGCCAGTTTGCTCGAGAGCTTTCCCAGGAATTTCTTCACCGCGCCCTTGGTTTTCACATGGGCCATGGGATTCGAAATCGAAACGCGCGCTTTGCCCTCGAGTATGTAAAAAGCCGTGGAGCCATATTCGCCCTCGCGGCAAATTATGTCTCCACGCTTGAATTCCCGGCGCACAACCGCGCCGCGGTTCAAGCTAAGGAAAGTCCCGGACACTCCTTGAAAGAAGGGAAGTTGTTGCAATTCCTCGACCGGCACAGCTTCGAAGCTGGGGCCGGCGCCGAGAGCCGTATGGGTGAAGCTCTTGTTAGTGAGCGCTCCCGTGGGACAGGAAACCATGCATTCGCCGCATGAAACGCAGGACGACTCGCCCATGGCGCGCTGATCGTCGAAAGCAATTCCGGCTGCCGTGCCCTTTCCCATTCGCGCTAACACAAAATGGTCGCGTATCTCGCTGCAGCCCCGGACGCAGCGGTCACAGAGAATGCAAGAATCGAAATCCACCGCAATACTTGGCGACGAACCGTCTTTCGCGCGCCCCGTGCGGTGCGGCGCAAAACGCGGACGCGTCAAGTTCTCGCGCCTGGCGAGAGCTTCGAGTTCGCAATCCCCGGAATGCTGCTCGCGAGTGCACGGGCTCGGATGGTCCGCCATCAATAGTTCAACAAGTGTTCGCCGCGCGCGCTGCACTTTCTCGGAGTTCGTGTTCACCACCATTCCTGCTTCGACTGGGCGCACGCAAGACGCGGTGAAAACCCGCGCTCCCACATCTACGACGCACATACGGCACACGCCTACCGGGGTTTCATTTTGCTGGTGGCACAAAGTCGGGATTGCAATGCCATGCACGCGGGCTGCGTCAAACACAGTCGTACCCGCAGCGACCGAAACTTTGTTTCCGTCGATCGTCAGTTCGACGAGTCCGGTGCTGCTCATGCCGGCCTCGAAGCCATCGCCGCTATATTCGGCCGTTTGTCGGCCGTGAAGCAGATGCCCGACGGGCACTCTCGGCGCGACAAGTGTGCGTCCACTTCTTCGCGAAAATGCTTCAGCACCGACGAAATTGGCGCCGGAACTACCTGTCCCAGACCGCAGATGGAAGTCAGCCGCAGCGCGTCGGAAAGCTCGTCGATAAGGCCCATATCGCTCGAAGATCCTTCGCCCATGGTCCAAGCAGTAAGCAGATCAACCATCTTCTGCGAGCCTATACGGCACGGGACGCACTTTCCGCAGGATTCGTTGCGGAAAAACCGCGTAGCGTTCAGCGCCATGTCCAACATGCATGTCCCCTCGGCGCAAACCACCAGCGCGCCAGAACCAAGCATGGACCCAGCATCCGCTAGTGACTTGAAGTCCAACCGCACGTCAGCCATGGATGCCGGCAGATATCCGGACGAAGGTCCTGACGGCGCAAAACCCTTCAGTTTTTTCCCGTTGGGAAGACCGCCGGCATAGCGAAAAATCAATTCAGACACCGGCGTGCCCATGGGCACTTCATAAACGCCGGGCCGCACCACGTCACCGCTCACGCCGATAAATTTTAATCCCGCGCATCCTCCCGTGCCTTGACCTTTATACCAGTCCACTCCCCGCAGCAGGATCAAGGGCACGTTCAAAAACGTCTCGACGTTATTGATGACGGTAGGCTTGTTCCACAGTCCCTGCTGGACAGGGAACGGTGGTTTATTCCGCGGCTCCGCGCGTTTACCTTCGATCGCTTCCAGCAATGCGCTTTCTTCGCCGCAAATGTACCCGCCGGGGCTTACAAAAGTATTCAGCTCGAATGTAAACTCACTGCCCAGAATGTTCGACCCGAGAAGACCTTGCTCTCTGCATTTCCGAATTTCTTCCTGCAGAATTTTTTCCTGCTCTTCGTACTCGTGGCGGATGTACAGAATCCCCGTCTGCGCGCCTGTCAGCACGCCGGCAAGAATCATGCCTTCGATAACCATGTGCGGCAGGTGCGTGAGTATGAAGCGATCCTTAAACGTCCCCGGTTCGCTTTCATCCGCGTTGCACACCACATATTTTTCGGTGCCAGCCGCCTGACGCACTAACTGCCATTTCGATTCGGTGGGGAAGCCCGCGCCGCCGAGGCCTCGCAGGCCGGAAGCTTTCAGCGCCGCAAACGCAGAATTCCAATCGCGGGATGCGACGACGCTCCTCACGACGGCATAACGCGCTCCGATTTCATTTTGGTAAGGATCCGAGGCGCATTTTGCGTCACGTTTCGGATGCGGAGGATGCGGCAAAGCTTTACCGGATAGTGCGTCGCCGATCATTACCATCACTCGCTCTTCGGTCATCCCGCTATAAATGCGGTCGTTGACAGAAACAGCGGGCGCCTCATCGCAACGCCCCAGGCAGGAGACACCGCTGACGCGAACGTCCGGGCTGTTCGCTTGCGGAAATGCATCGTCCAAACTGGCGCGCAAGCTGCAAGCCTGGCGCAGGTGGCAGGACATGTCCTGGCAGACGCGAACGTCCACTCGCGGCGGCGGAGTCAGCCGGAAATGCGGGTAAAAGCTTGCCACGCTGTGCAGGCGCGAAAGTGGTACATCGATTTTCCTGGCCAAAGTCCTGAGCTGCTCGGCGGGTATGTATCCGAACTGGCGCTGAATCTCCCTGAGGTCTTCGAAAACCAACGTCGCTCTCCCCGCACCGGGAGGAATTCAATCTTCAAGCGGAATACGTGAGCCACTGAGAGATGGGCGTTAAGCATGATTGATATAGCAAATCCCAAGTGGCAAGTCCAGAAAGGGAGTGGAGATAAGTTCTCAACTGCTACATCCGAGGCGCTATTGCGCCGGAGTCCGGGAACTTTGAATTAGGACACTACCGAAGGTTGATGTCGTTGACTTAAGTCGAGGTGGGTAGTATAAAAATTCGTCTGTTGAGTTTTTTCGCTGATTCTGCGGCGCGTGACCGTCCTGCCAAACGGAAAATGACAA
>Ga0302179_10001248_pt1 | contig 15596 bp, 16 predicted proteins | sample I_Palsa_E3_1_FD_198788 | JGI IMG/M metagenome (GOLD analysis project Ga0302179, IMG submission 198788) | Peat permafrost microbial communities from Stordalen Mire near Abisko, Sweden - I_Palsa_E3_1 | ecosystem: Environmental > Terrestrial > Soil > Palsa > Peat permafrost | place: Sweden...
CATTTGCGAGGGGAAACCCAGGTCTCAAAAGCGAGACCTGGGCCACCCACTCACGATTCGTCCGCGCCGTTCTTAATCAAGCGCGGCGTCGGAATATGCGAAATTCTCCGCATTGTTCCCCGTGGCCCTGAACAAATTTTAGAAGATACGGGACAAAATTTGATTCGTTGCCAACGCAGCTACGTAGGCCAGCCCCGTCATATAGAGGAACTGTACCGCAGGCCATTTCCAGCTATTGGTTTCCCGCCGGACCACTGCCAACGTCGAGGTGCACTGCATGGCGAACGCGAAGAACACCACCAACGCAATCGCGCCGCCGATCGTCATGTCGTGCCGCAGCGCCGCCTGCAGGCCCACCGACTGGGTAGCAGGATCAGCCCCATAAAGCGTCCCCAGCGTGCCCACGATCACTTCCCGCGCGATCACTGAGCTGAGCAGTCCGATACCGATCTTCCAGTTGAACCCCAGGGGATGCAGCACCGGTTCGATAAAGTGTCCTAGCTTCCCGATCACGCTTTCTGTAAGCGGAGCGACTGTACCAGCATGGAACGGCACAATGCTCAGCAGCCACAAGGTAAACGTAACCGCCAGAATTACGGTACCGGTCTGCTTGACGAAAACCGTGCCGCGGTCCATCAGCCGCAGCCCAATCGAGCGCAGCGTCGGCCACCGGTATTGTGGCAATTCCAGGATAAACGGCGCTGAATTGGCTTTGAGAATAGACGACTTAAGCAACCGCGCCGTCATCAGCGCTGCCAAAAAACCAAGCACGTAGAGGCTCAACATCACCGCCGCCCGCAACCCAAAAAAGTTACCCAGGATGGGTCGGTTAGGAATGAACGCGGCAATAATCAGGGTGTAAATCGGCAGCCGTGCAGCGCAGGTCATGAACGGCGCCACCAGGATCGTCGCCAGCCGGTCTCGCTTGTTTTCAATCGTCCGTGTGGCCATGATGGCCGGTACCGCGCAGGCATACGCTGAGAGCAGTGGGATGAAGGCTTTGCCATTCAACCCAATCGAGCGCATGACGCGGTCCGCGATCAGGGCTGCCCGCGCCAGGTAGCCTGAATCTTCCAGCACCCCGATCACCAGGAAAAGCAGCAGGATCTGAGGCAGGAAGACCAAAACCGCCTGCACTCCATTCCAAAGCCCATCGCGCAGCAGAACCTGCAACCACGTCCAGGGCAGGAAATGAACCGTCGCGGTGCCGGCCCTGGTAAACACCTCGGTCAGCCAATCACTCAAGGGGAGGCCGGCGGCAAACACCACCTGGAACACGCCGATCACCACCGCCAGAAAAATGACCGGTCCCCAGATCTTATGCAGCAGCACCGCATCGAGCCTGCGCGTCCAGCCGGGCGAGACCGGCGCCTTATATTTAGTCCGCGAGCTAACCTGCGTTGCCCACTGGTGACAGGAGGCGGCTGTCTGCAGGACCGGCAACTGCATGGGCTCCTGGCGTGCTTCCGCTGGTTCGGAAAGCCGGGTCAGGAAGCGATCGATGGCGTCGAAACCGGTGCCTTTAGTGGCGCTGATCATGGCCACTGGCGCTCCCAGCTCCCGGGCCAATCCCAGTGGATCGATTTCGCCCCCGCGCGCGGTCATCAGGTCAGACATGTTCAGCAGGACAAGGGTCGGTAGACCTATGCCCAGGACCGGCGCAGCCAGCATCAGTTGCCGGTTCAACTGCAAGGCGTCCAGCACCAGCAGCACTGCATCCGGAACCGCCGTTCCCGGCATATTCCCCTGCAGCACATCCACCGCCACCCGGGCGTCTTCTGAGTAGGACTGGAGGCTATAGATTCCCGGCAGATCGATCAGCGTCAGGTTGCGGTGGCCGATGCCGCTCATCCGTCCGGAGTGCTGTTCTACCGTCACCCCGGGATAGTTCGCCACCTTTTGACGCAGCCCGGTCAAGCGATTGAACAGCGTGGACTTGCCGGAATTCGGCGGACCGATCAGCGCCACGGTACTTATTTTGCCGTCTAAGCGCGGGCCGCCTGCTGCGACAGCGACTCCGCCTCCGGGTTCGCAATGGCTCATTGCGCGGCCTTTCTCACGGCCAGGCAAACACTATGGACGTTGATGAATTTGGCCGTCTCCCTACGCAGGGCTACTTCTGTTCCGTCAATGCAATAAACGGTGGGATCCCCGGCCGGTGCGCGGCGAAGCGCGAGCACCCGGTTTTCCGGGACAAACCCAAGATGCATAAGCTGCGCCTGAATCTCCTCTGGGAGATCCAGAGCGGCCAGCGTGGCGCAGGATCCAATAGCGAGCTCGCTGAGAGCAGTGGATGGAAGCATGCGTGGCATGAGCGGTAGGGGTCGTCCTCGCGATCCGGGGGGAAAGCTCAATTGCGACCGGCAAGGTCGTATATCAACTATACGACCCGAGCCTGCGAATGACAATGCCTTATGGAACCTTGCAGAAGCGGGTTAGGGTGGATTCTCGGTCCGCCTGATTCTCAGGCGAGCGGGCGTAAAATGGGCTATGACGATCGAAGAGTTCCGTGCCTCTCTGCGCGAATCGGTACCCCCGGCGGGCCTGTCGGACTTGCTCAAGGCTCTCTGGTGGGATGCCAGGGGAAATTTCGATCGCGCCCATGACATCGCCCAGGATGACGAGTCTGGGCAGGAAGCGGCTTGGGTTCATGCCTACCTCCATCGCAGGGAAGGCGACCAGGAAAATGCGGGCTACTGGTATAAACGCGCGCACCAGCCTCACCCGGAAACATCGCTCGACGACGAATGGCGCCAGATCACCACCGTTTTACTGCACCGCCACGGTAGCTGACACGCCACCGGACGCCTGTCGGGTAAAGCTAGTAATCCTGACCTGAAAGAGAGTAACTAAAGATACCAACATTCTCTCCGAGCGAGGGCCCGGGTGTTATTGCGGTAAGCCCATCTTCTGCAACAACGCAGAAAACCGCGGGTCGCTGCGCAGATTCTTATAGGCAGGATCGAATTTCAACAAAGTGAGTTCTTGCCCATCCCGCTCCTCGTAGACCTTCTGCAGCCAAAGGAAGGCCTTGTCCGTTTGCCCGGCAGGAGCATACGACCTCGCTAGTTGGATGGGCGAAGGATATGTGCCGGCCTGCAGCTGACGCTCTAGTTGCGCCTGCCAAAATCCCTTTGCCCCTGCCTTCTTGAATGCTCTCTCCAGCGCCGTGGCCCTGGTCGCCGCTACCTCGGGACTGAAGCCGCTAAGCACCTCGATCTTTTCCTGCTCCTTGATCGCTTCCTCGTATCTTCCTATTGTCGACAGAAACCAGGAAAAGTATCCGTGCGCCAGTGGAAACCGGGGATCGATGGCGATGGTGTGCTGGAATTGCCGGTATGCACTTTCGTCGTCCCCGGCGAACACGTATGTCATAGCCATGAAGTTGTTTATCGGTAACGAGAGGGGATCAATTTCCACTGCCCTCTTGTTTTCCGCAATGGCTTGTGCCTTTCGGCCCATGGGCATGAGGAAACAATTGGAATAGAACAAGTGGGCATAGGGCGAGTTGGGATTGACCTCAATCGCTTTCAAAAATTCTCTTTCCGCTCCTGGGAAGTCGAACTCGTAATGCGACTTCTCCACACCGAGGGCGGCGTGCGCCTCGGCGAGGGAAGGATCTAACATAATAGCCCTCGTCGCTGCTGTTCTTGCCTGCGGAGAGGTTTCCTTTGACGAATACAGGCCAATAATATTACTGATGTTGTAGGCGTCGGCTAGCCCGGCCCAAGCCATGGCGAAGTTAGCGTCTTTGGCGGTAGCTTCCTGAAAGTACTGAATACTTTTCTTGATCGCATCGGGTGTTCTTTGGTTCCAGTAAAAGCGGCCCTTCAAGTAGAGGTCGTAGGCCTCGGGGTTCACACGGTGCTTCCTTGATAACTCAACCTCCCGGTGCGGCGTGAGATTAGCACTCACCTGCGCCGCGATCGACCTTCCCAGATCGTTCTGCACGTCGAGCATGTCCCCGAGGTCGCGATCGTAGTTCTGAGCCCAAAGGTGGGTCTGGTCACTGACACGAATCAACTGAGCGCTGACGCGGGCTTTTTCACCGTCCCGTCGCACACTGCCTTCCAGGATGTAGTCGACGCCAAGATCACGGCCGATCTGGCTAACGGATTTGTCGGTGTGTTTATACGCCATGGCCGTGGTTCGAGCGATCACGCCAAGACTTTCTGGGCTGAGCTGGCCCAGGTCTGTAATCGTCTCCTCCGTCAAGCCATCGCTGAAGTACTCCTGCTTCGGGTCATTGCTTAGATTCTGGAAGGGTAAGATCGCAAGCATCGCGCGTTTAGCGGGAACAAAACCCGACGAACGATGGGTACGCATGATGTATGCAACGGCTGTGAGAACCAAAACCAGAGCAGCTGACGCCAGAACCACCGCCTTCCATCGCCACCTGCCAACATCCGGAGCAAATGGGTGGGGATCGTCTGGAGTTACTGCGTGCCCCACTGGCTGTGGAGGACCAGAATCGAGGACCACAGCCTGGCCCTCTATCCCTGCCAAATCCGCGCTCACGGGCACGCCATTTGCGGTCGCGGTTTCGGTCACCGGAGCAATGAACCGATACCCTCGCCGGGGTAGAGTCTCGATGAATCTCGGGTTGGCGGCTGAGTCGCCGAAGGCCGTTCGCAGCTTGCGGATCGCAGTGTTCAGGCCCTCGTCGAATCCGACATAGGTGTCCGATGGCCAGAGCCTTGCCTGCAACTGCTGGCGGGTGACAACCTCTCCGGGGCATTCGACCAACACGGCCAAAACACGAAAAGGCTGTTCCTGCAGGGGCAATCTCCGCCCGTTCTTGTGCAACTGGCCCGAGGCCAGATCGATCTCGAAAAGGCCGGCCCGAACTTTTCGGCTGGAACTGGCTGGAGGGTTCATTGGTCCACCCTGACCCGCTGCCATGTTACCCCAGTTGTACGGTTCAGGAAATCACACAACTCCTTTGGCAGCATTTTCTTAGCAAGTCAGAAGCGGAACAGGTGCGGTCAATTGACTGGATAGTGCGGGCTAGCTACAAGAAGGATCGCGGGCAACTGCGAAGGAGGGATTATGAACAGGAAGCTATTCACAAATGCGGCAGCCTTTGTTCTGCTTACAGTCGGTACTGTGGGGTCCGGACACGCGCTAAGTGACGTCGACGGCTGCAACAACAAACTTCTTTACGGTCATTACGGATTCACACTTCAAGGCACCAAATATCCCATCCCGGGCGTCTTGGGGCCGACGGGTCTCCAGGTGGGCGTTGCGATGGCTGATTTTGACGGCAACGGTACCTTTGAACAGATCGATGCGGTAACCATCGCCGGTACAGCCGTCTCCGACTTCACGCACACACCGGCACACGGTACGTACACGGTAAACCCGGATTGCACCGGTACCTTTACCATCGACTTCACCGACGGCAGGCCGCCCGTGGTCACGAACTTCGTAGTCGTGGGAAACGGCTCCGAGATTGATACCGTGGTCACTAGCGTCGCCGGCAAGGAAGGGATCCTTTCCTTAGGGAGCATTGGCAAAAAGGTCCGCACTTGGTAGCCCTTTGAACCGCGAAACCTGGGTGGCTCCCGGTCTCGATTCTGAGACCGGGGATCCTCGCCGAAAGAGATGAAGCGATGCTATCCGGGGCCGCCACTATAAAGACGAAAAGTTAGGACCGGTATGCGAAAAATCTGGTTTCTGATTTGCGTTCTGGCCGCGACATACACTTCGTGGGCTCAAAGCGGCCCCACATCCTGGCAAAACCTGAACTCTCTTCACCAAGGGGAAAGGATTCAGGTGCTTGAAAAGAACTCCAGGAAAGTTTCCGGGACATTTCTGAATGTTTCCGAAGCGGCGATCTCGGTGCAAGACCAAGCAGGCTCGCAGGCGCTCCAGAGGCGAGACATCGTACGCGTGAGACTGATGAAAAACAAGCATCGTTTGCGCAACACGTTCATTGGCGCCGGAATCGGAGCTGGTTTGGGAGCTGCGCTGGGTGGGGCGACGAACAACGGTTTTGTGAATAGAGGCGTGTTTGCCGCAGGTGTGGCGGCGGCGTTTTCAGTGCCCGGCGCGGTCGTCGGAGCTTTGGTGCCGGACCACAGTACGATTTACAACGTGGGTTCGCACTAGTTACTTCGACCTTGCCGGCATGTTATCTCAGTTGTCTTGAATGCCCGGGCCATGTTTCAATGCTTCACGACTCGGAGGAGCCATGCGACCAGCTCTGCAACTTATCAATCCTATGCAGGTTACCGATACAACGACTGCTCCAGCGCGCCAGCCGCGCCGGTTCCTTTGCCTCTTCTCAGCGCTTGTCTTCACGTTTACCGCTGTCCTCGCGCATGCCCAGGATTACACCTCCATCGTCATTTTTGGAGACTCCCTTTCCGATACAGGCAATGTCGCGTATCTCGCGCAGCATAAGTACGGAGTGCGGATTCCGGGGCCCGCCGCCGACTACACCGACGGCCGCTTCACCGATGGCGACGACACGATCCCGGCTGCCCGCGAGTACTTCGGCGTATGGATTGAACAATTTGCCGCCACGCTTCCAGCGAAGCCGATCATCCTGGACTCCCTCGACGGCGGGACCAACTATGCTTACGGCTTTGCCTTCACCGGCAACGGAACTTCGGTGCTGACTATCGGGTCCGCCTCAGTCTTCGTCAATGTCAACAACATAGGACAGCAAATCACCGATTATCTCGCCACGCATCCCGTCATCAATGACAGGACTTTGTTCGTCGTATGGGGCGGCGCCAACGATCTTCTCAACGCCACGTCAGCGGACGACGTCTTCAAGGCAGGCATCAATCAGGTCACGAACATCCAGCGTCTCATCGATGCCGGAGCCACCCAGTTCATCATCCCTAACCTTCCGCCGCTCGGAGCAACACCCCGGCTTAACGGCAGTCCCACGGATTCAGCGGCCGCGACTGCCGCAAGTATCCTCTTCAACAAGATTTTGCGCACAGGTGTCGATGTCCTGCACGACTTCAACTTTGGCAGGCATCTCCATTTTGTCCAGCTGGACGTCTTTTCTCTCTTCAATCAAATCATCGCCTCGCCCTCCAGATATTCCCTGGCGGACGTGACTACCAGCTCCCAGGCCATACCCACCGTCGACCCGGATACTTATTTGTTCTGGGATGATCTACACCCCACCACGCGGGGCCACAATATTCTTGCCACGACTCTTGCGGGAATGATCGCCGGGGAACAATGCGGGGCCCGCTTACTAGCCGAATGCCGAAAGTGATGGATGACATCCACTCTGTCCGGGGTTCTGCAACAAAAAACATTTCCAAGAAAGAACATCCACACAGAGATCTCTCCACTGCGCTGCGCTCCGGTCGAGATGACAAAGGGGAGTGCGGTGCTTCCAGGGACTTTAGTTGCTGAACAGGAGCCCTTTTTCATCACCCTGGGTGGGGCTGCAGGCCCGTGATTCCTCTGTCGAAAATAAAAGTGCAGACTCCAGACGTTGAGCGGGTGGCCCAGGTCTCGCTTTTGAGACCTGGGTTTCTCCTCGCAAATGAGTCCTGGCCGGAGAAGCCGCCTGTTTCAGCAGGCCAACAACTCCTCTCCTCTTGTCTAAATAGACAAGCTCAACATACGGTTTAGCCGTTGCACAAACACTGCCGGGTCCTGCAGCGGCACGCCCTCCATCAGCATCGCCTGGTCAAACAGCAGCCACGCCGCATCTTCGGCGACTGAGTCATCAGACCGCGCCAGCAGCTTCTTGACGATCTCGTGGTCAGGATTGATCTCGAGCGTTGGTTTCAGCGCCGGCATATCCTTCTGCCCCATAGCACGCAGCATCTGCTGCATCTTCATCGAGGGCTCGTCTTCGTCGGAGACGATACACGACGGGCTGTCTGCCAGCCGCACCGAGGCGCGCACATCCTTCACCCGGTCGCCCAGCGTGGCCTTCAACTTTTCGATCAGCGGTTTCAGCGTGTCCGCCTTCTCCGGCTCCTTCTCGTCTTTCAGATCTTCGCTGGTTGCCGCCTTATTCACAGACTTCAGGTCGATATCCCCATACTTCTCCACTCCCGAGAAGACAATCTCATCGATCTCATCGTCCAGCAGTAAAACCTCGAGATCCTTCTTCTTGTAGATCTCGAGCAAGGGCGATTTGCGGAGCAGGGAATCGCTCGCCCCGGTAATGTAATAGATACTTTTTTGTTCCGGGTTCATGCGCGACTTCACTTCGGCCAGGCTGGTGAGGCCCTCAACCTTAGTCGACTTGAAGCGAATCAAATCGAGCAGCGTCTCTCGATTCGCATAGTCGCTGTACAGACCTTCTTTGAGCGGCCGGTTATACTCGGTGATGAATTTCAAATACAGCTCCGGTTGATTGGCCGCGATGTTCTTCAGCTCGGAGAGGATCTTCTTCACGCTCGCCGTGCGGATATTCGTCAGGATGCGATTCTGCTGGAGGATCTCGCGGCTCACATTCAGAGGTAGATCCTCACTGTCGATAATGCCGCGCACGAAGCGTAGGTATTGCGGCAGAAGCTCCCTGGCATCGTCCATGATGAAGACGCGCTTCACATAAAGCTTTACGCCCGTCTTATACTCCGCCTGGTAGAGATCCAGCGGCGCCTTCGCCGGCACATAGAAAAGCGTGGTGTACTCCAGACTTCCTTCCGCCCGGGTGTGGAACCAGAACAGTGGATCTTCCCATTCTCCGGTGAGCGATTTGTAAAGCTCCTTGTAGTCTTCGTCTTTCAGTTCGCTCTTGGGGCGGCGCCACAGGGCACTTGCGGCATTAATCTGTTCGGTAGTCCGGGTCTTGATCGATTTCTTCTCCTCCTCGTTCCACTCGCTCTTGTCGTAGGTGAGGAAGATAGGAAACGCAATGTGATTGGAATATTTCTTGACGATCTCCCGCAGCCGCCAACTGTTGGCATATTGCTGGCCCTCTTCATTCAGGTGCAGCAGCACGGTTGTACCGGCAACCGCGCGCTCCGCGGGCTCAATATCGAAGCCGGTCTTGCCATCGCTGGTCCAGCGCCAGGCTTGGTCTTCGCCCGCCTTACGCGAGACCACCTCCACCTTGTCAGCCACCATGAAGGCGCTGTAGAAACCCACGCCGAATTGGCCGATGAGGTTGGTGTCTTTCCTGGCATCCCCGGAGAGCTGGGAAAGAAAATTCTTCGTGCCCGAACGGGCGATCGTGCCCAGATTCGAAGTCAGATCTTCCTCGTTCATGCCAATACCTGTGTCGGCGATGGTGAGTGTCTTCTTCTCCTCATCGAGTTCCAGGTCAATACGAGGATCAAAGGGAAGAGCCTTATATGCTTCCTCCGTGAGGGTCAGATGGCGCAGCTTGTCCAGGGCATCGGAGGAGTTGGAGATCAACTCACGCAGAAAAATCTCGGGGTGAGAATAAAGGGAATGGACGATCAGTTGCAGCAACTGGCTGACTTCGGTCTGAAATTCACGTTTTGGCATAGACCTTCATTATCAACAAAAACCAGCGGCACACAAAAGCGCCTGTCCCGCGTGCGTCGAGGTCTACCGGATATTCGCCTCTAATTTCTGTTCCAGTTCCTTCAATCTTTCCCTTGAGATGGCCAGACGACGTACCCGGATTCGGTGAAAGAGGCAGCACTACCGGGCCGGGATTGACGTCTCTTTTTGGTACGCAGAAGAGAGGGTGCCTTTGGCGCTGGCAATCGGCAGCAGCGTTGGATAAAACTGAACAAACGTTGTGTCTACCGCGGCGTGAGCCGCGTGGCAGCTATAGCAGTCCGCCGATGGCGGAAAAAGCTTGCCCGGCTTGTCGTCTTCGAAGTCAAAAAAAGCCCATTTACCAGGAAATCGAGCTTCGTCTTTGACGTGAACCTCCAGCCCTCCCACGGCGCCCTGGTAATTGCCCTTCTGATTGATTGAGCCTTTGCCCCGCGCATCGCGAACTTCAAGCACCAAAGTCGTGTGGTCCGGCCAGGTGCCTGTCTTTAAGAACGCCTGGTAGGCCTCAGGATTGACAAAGACATTGTCAAACATATGGTGGTCTCCCATCTGCATGGAAGGGTTATAGCTCATATCGAAGCCAGACGTGAGGTAAACCCATTCGCGATAATGCTCCGGAAGCTGGAGCTGGCCGGCGCTGGTATATTGAGGAGCCTCTGCATCGGGCGCGGCCCAAAACAGAAAGGCCGCCAGCAAAAGCGTGCTGGTCTTGAAGAGAGTGAGCATGAAGGCAGTATGCGCTGCGAACCAAGTCGCGCGAAAGACCGTTGACTGCACATCTCCGTTGATTCGCTGCATCCCTCCGCAGCCGTAAATGCCACTGGACTACGATCTTTACTATGGATACGAGCCAGCTCCGATCGCAGCACCAACAGCGCTGGGTATGGATCGCCTCCATCTGGCTTGGTTTCGGCCTGGTGGATTCAACCCAGACCGTTTTCGTGATGCGTTCGGAAGGCATGCACCATGCCTGGGTCCGCCTGTTTGTGGTCACCACTTTGTCGTTTCTTCCCTGGGCTCTGGGGACGGAAGCGGTGATGCGCCTGGGGCGTCGATTTCCTCCGGTGAAGTTGGATTCAGCGGCGACCTGGTTGGTGCATCTCGCATGCGCCGCCATCATTGGGCTGCTTTATACCGCCTGGGCCACGTACCTCGACATCCTGCTGAATCCATATGCGAGTCCACCTTCTCCACTCTCCTTTGGGCACCTCTGGCTCGATAGGTTCTACAACGGAATGGTCGCGACCATGGTTTTGTACTCCATGATTCTCGCGGTCAGCTACGTCCTCGATTCCAACTCCAGGCTCGCTTACCAGCAAACTGAGACTGCGAGGCTGAACGAGCAGCTATCCCGGGCGCAACTGGATGCGCTCCGCCGGCAAATCGAGCCGCACTTCTTGTTCAATAGCCTCAATGCCATCGCCGGCTTGGTGCGCGAAAAAAGGAACGACGATGCGGTCACCATGATTGCCGGGCTAAGCGACTTTCTCCGCCGCCTGTTCAAAGACTCGACCAGCCAGCAAGCCTCACTTGGAGAGGAAGTGGAGTTTGCACAGAAATATCTTGACATCCAGAAGGTGCGCTTCGTGGAGCGCCTTCAGTTCAGTGTTGATGTTCCCAGCGAACTCAAGCTTGCCCGGGTTCCGACTCTCATCCTGCAGCTCATGGTCGAGAATGCGATCAAGCATGGCATTGCCCAGCGGGCCCAGGGTGGCGAGATCCGGATTGCCGCCTCCCGCTCCCAGAACCGGCTTACGCTTAGTGTCTACAACGACGGTCCAGCCGCGCGATGGGAGAAGATCGATGATGGTGTTGGTCTGTCGAATATGCGAACCCGCCTGCAGACCTTGTATGGAAACGCCTTCGAGCTCAAAATGCAAAATCAGGCTCCTGGCGGAGTAGAAGTAAGCGTCTCTGTACCTTTTAAGGAGTGAACCGTGGCCATCCGTACCGCGATTGTGGACGACGAGCCTCTCGCGCGCAGCAATCTGTCGCTGCTGTTGCGACTTGATCCCGAAATCGAAATCGTAAGTGAGTGCGGCTCAGGCGCAGATGCGCCCAACGAAATCCGCAGGACAAAACCAGACCTGCTTTTTCTTGATGTCCAGATGCCTGAATGCGACGGCTTCGACGTACTGGAGTTGCTGGGAAAAGACGTCCCACCTGCGCTGGTCTTTGTAACAGCCTACGATCAGTACGCCATACGGGCATTCGACGCGGGTGCGCTCGACTACCTCTTGAAGCCCTTCGACAACGCTCGCTTTGAACGGACGCTGGCCCGGGCAAAGCAGAAGATCGCGCGCGACAAGATTCAGCCACAAAGGCTTGAATTCCTGACCGTCAAAAACGCCGCACAGGTAACCTTCGTCAGGTTGCCGGAGATCGACTGGATCGAGGCTACTGATTACTACGCGGGACTGCATGTAGGCGAGAAGGTCCACCTGTTGCGCCGGAGTATCTCTGAACTGGAGCAAGACCTGGATCCGGCCCGGTTTTGCCGCATTCACCGTTCGTCCATCGTGAATCTGGATCGCGTCCGCGGTCTCAAGCTCAACCAGGAGGGAGAATACTCCGTGCTGCTGGAAGGCGGAGTCATCCTCCGCTTGAGTCGCCGTTATCGCAAGCAACTGCAGTCTCGCCTCGACCAGCGCCACCTCTATCCTTCCCCGTCCGTAACAACCCATAAGTAACCCTGAACGGCCAAGGTGGGATTGTGATCAATCGGGCCTGACGGTAACGTTCGCTCATGAACGACAAGGCCCCTCTCTTTCCCAGCTCAAAGAAGTGCGTGCTGATCGCTCTCGCCGTGCTGAGCGCTCAAGCAGCTTTCGCGGTGTCAGACAAACTGGATTGCAAGGTGTACGAGCAACAGGAGCAATCCAATATCGAAGCGCAAAAGCGCACCGACCCCTCCATCCATGGCGAGAGATTCGATACTGTTTTCTTTAGCCCTAAGCGGAACTCTTGCATGGCCTCCGTCTTCTTCACCAAGGGAGTATTTACCTACGCGGCGATCATTGATATTCCTGCCGGGCGCATGCTCTGGGCGAAAAGCTACAAGGGGATAAGGCCAACTCCCGCCCGCATCGTGGAAATGGACCAGGATATGGATGACGAAATCAAAGCTCTGGAGTTCGGACCCGAGACCGCCGACAATTCCGGGCCCCGTGATTTCCTGCCCCTGCTCCTGGACCGCACCATGAACACACTTCCTGCGATTAAGAACGCCCTTACGGAAGAGCGCTAGTACGCCCTCCCCATCTGTGAGGAAAAATTAAAGCTGCAACCTGCAGAAATTGAGTGGGTGGCCCAGGTCTCGCTTTTGAGACCTGGGTTTTCCGGCCTACTTAACTCCTTTATCCGGATCCCACACACCCTGCAGCTTGCGCACATAAACCATTTGCCCAATATGGTAGGCATTGTGCGTCCCGACGTGAGCGATCCTCGAAGCCCACAGAGCTACCTTCGTATCATCTGCACTCTCCACTGCGTGTTCCCAATCCGTCATTACCTGGTCAAGTTGCTGGACCGTCTCATTCCAGCTCTTGGCGTCGAAGTTGTTGAAGGTCTCGTCGTTGTTCCCATCAAACTTTGCCGGCTTCTCGCCCTTGAACTTCGCCAGCGACTCCCGATCCCAGAACACGAGGTGATTTGCCAGCTGACCGACGGAATGATTGCCGCTCTTGTCGGTCCAGCTCGCCTGCTCCGGTGTCAGACCCGCGACCGCAGTATTCGCCGGCACGAACCATTCTGCCTTGTTATGTGTCGATCGTAGCTGTTCCAGCAGAACAGCCTTCAGCGTCATCGGCTTCTCCTGCTGAGCAAAAGCAATCGTCGATAACGACAGCAGCGCGCCCAAACAAACTAATCTCATCTCGATCTCCTCACTAGCGCCAGCCTTGTCCAAATTAGGTCTTGTAGAGGACCATGATAGCCGCTGGGGGAAGAAACAGCAGGCTCCCTCCACTACGCTTCGCTCTACGAAGATGAAACTGGCGCGGACGAATGTTGCGTGGGTGACCCAGGTCTCAAAAGCGAGACCTGGGCCACCCACTCAAAGTCTGGACGTTGCTGCGTTGTTTTCGACAACTGTTTCGTAATCAATGCAAAAGGCCCGCTGGGAGCGGGCCTTTTCGAGGTTTAGCGGTGACCACCACCACCACTAGGGTGACCACCGCCACCGGCCCGTCCACCTCCCGCAAATCCGGGGTTGTGTTCGCCGCCCCCGTCATGCGGAGGAGTACCGGGGTTGCCATGCTCATCGTGCGCCGCGTTTGCACGAAAACCGCCGAAGGCCTGCTCCCCGCGTTCCGGCATCGGTCCATGGTAGCCGTGGTGAGGATCGTAGCGTTGGTCGACATGGCCATAAAACCCCCGAGGCCCGTGGAACCAGGGGCCGGCCCCGATGAATAACCCTCCAGCGAACCAATCCGGACCATAGTAGCCATAGGGCGAACAGTCATACGGAGCATAAGGGAAATAGCCGTAGGGGCACACTGGAGCCACCCCGATGTTGACCGACACCTGTGCCGGTGTGCTTGAAACGCCGCTCAGCATGGCTGAAGCAATAACAAACGAACCCAAATACTTCAAAACCCGCATATCGTTTCTCCTTTGACCACCCCCCTTAGATGGCTGAGAGACGAGTGGGAGTTGCGTGGGAAATGAGAAACTTGAATCAATCGAGGCTGGAACATCAGAGACACGCGACCCGCTCCTCCTGATTAGGATCCCTTGTTATCCTGAGCAGGTTCACTTGTTCGAAAGGAAACCATGGCCGCACTCATCGACGCCATCGACGTAAAGCGGAAGATGTTCGTCGAATTAGAAAACGTCCCCTTTTACTGCCTGGAGGCGGAAATCTCCACCCCCACGGCCAGGGGCGGACAAACCTTAGTCCGCCTCAAGCTGCGCAACATGCTCACCCGAGCCGTCTTTGACAGGACCTTCAAAGCCAGTGACAAGTTCAAAGAACCCGACCTCCAAACCGTCGAGGCTTCCTACCTCTACAGCGATGCGGATGGCTCTTATTTCCTCGATCAGGAGACCTTTGAGACCCTCGTTCTGAGCCGGCAGATGATAGGCGATGCGCTGGACTTGCTGCTTGAAGGAACCATCATCCGCATAGACAAGTACAACGGCAATCCTATTGGGTTACAGCTTCCGGCCCAGGTGGAACTTGCTGTGACCTACACCGAGCCTGGTGTCCGCGGCGATACCGCGAGCGGAAGCGTGACCAAACCCGCCCGGCTGGAGACCGGCATTGAGGTTCGCGTTCCCTTCTTTATCAAGGAGGGCGAGAAGATCAAGGTGGACACAGAAACAAGGCAATTCTCCGGCCGCGCCTGACGTAGTAAGATCCCAGCGAACACACTTTGCCACATTTGTGGAGGTTTCCATGTCCGACGCGGTCGCCAACGCCGAAGCATCCAAACCATTGAGTCAAGTAGAGCGGGTGGTTGACACCTTCATCGCTCCGACGAAAACCTTCCATGACATCCTGAGGGACTCCAGCTGGTGGGTGCCGTGGCTTCTGGGGATTCTGATTACCTTGGGTTATGGCTTGGCACTGCAGCAAAAGATTGGGTGGGACAAGACTTACAACAACATCCTGTTACAGGGCCCGCAGTCACAGCAGGACAGGCTGTCGCAGCTTTCGCCGGCTGAACAAGCGAGGCAGAAAGCGATCGGCGCGGCATTTGTAAAGTACATCTTCTGGACCACACCCGTCCTCGTTCTGCTGTTTGCCGCGATAGCGGCGCTGGTGCTCATCGGGACGTTGAACTTCGTGCTTGGCGGCCACGCAAAATTCGGCCAGATGTTCGCCGTCTATATGTACGCAACCCTGCCCTTCACCATTCAGGCCATCCTCGTCATCATCACGATCTATGCCGGCCTCGATGCCGATGCGTTCAATCTGAAGAACCCGGTGGGCACCAACATAGGCTATTTCCTTCCCCTGGACTCGCCCAAGTGGCTGATGGCCCTGGGCACCTCCATCGACGTTCTGACCATCTGGGTGCTGATACTGCTCACCATCGGCTCTGCCATAGTGGCAAAAATGAAGCGAAGCACCGCTGCAGTCGCGGTATTCGGCTGGTGGTTCCTCATCACACTGGTAAAAGTTATTTCGG
>Ga0302179_10001253_pt1 | contig 15554 bp, 15 predicted proteins | sample I_Palsa_E3_1_FD_198788 | JGI IMG/M metagenome (GOLD analysis project Ga0302179, IMG submission 198788) | Peat permafrost microbial communities from Stordalen Mire near Abisko, Sweden - I_Palsa_E3_1 | ecosystem: Environmental > Terrestrial > Soil > Palsa > Peat permafrost | place: Sweden...
GGCGAGGCTGCCGGCAATCCACAGGAGCAGAGCTGCCTGAACCCACCGGTCACGCAAGAGACTTACGAACCAAGATCTCCGTTTAGGACTTTCCGGCACGTCCCTGCTCCCGTTATTCTCGCTGAGAGTAGCACGGCCATCACAGAAAGGCTCGCGGCGGAATGGCCGTAAGCTGGAATAAGCGCTAATATATTGTATGGAACCGGCGGGAAAACCCACCATCACCCAGGCAGCTCGACGCGCCGTGGATCTGCGCTTCGTCGAATTGATGGACAAGCTGCGCCGCAACCGGCCCGGCGACGACCTCGAGCTTTTGCGCCGCGCCTATGATTTTGCCGCCGAGCAGCACAAGACCCAGACCCGGCTTTCAGGCGAGCCCTTCTTGTCGCATCCCGTCGAAGTGGCGCACCTGCTCGCCGATATGAAGCTGGATGTGACCTCGCTATGCGCCGCCCTGCTTCACGACGTAGTCGAAGACACCAAGATTCCCCTCACTCAAATCTCCGACCAGTTCGGCCCCGACGTCGCGAAGCTGGTGGAAGGCGCGACGAAAATCAGCCGCCTGGACCTGCTCGCGCCCGAGGCTCGCCAGGCCGAAAACGTGCGCAAAATGCTTCTGGCCATGGTCAACGACGTGCGCGTCGTGGTGGTGAAGCTGGCCGATCGCTTGCACAACATGCGCACGCTCGAATACCTCGATTCCGAACGCCAGCAGCGCATCGCCCGCGAGACCATCGATATTTACGCGCCCGTCGCCAACCGTCTGGGCATGGGCTTGATTCGCGGCGAACTCGAAGATCTCTCTTTCCGCTATCTCGAGCCCGAGGCCTATTTCGAGCTGCAAAAGAAACTCACTACCAAACAAAAGGTCTTCGACAAATTCTTGCTCGAAGTTCAGGATGTCATCCGCGACCGCATGGTCGAAAATGGCATCCCCGCCGAAGTGCAGGCGCGCGTGAAGCGGTTCTATTCGCTGCATCTGAAGATACAGAAGCAGCAGCGCACGCTGGACCAGGTTTTCGATCTTCTCGCTGTCCGCGTCATCACCGACACGGTGAAGAATTGCTACGCCGCGCTCGGCGTCATCCACCAGATCTGGAGGCCGGTCCCCGGCCGCTTCAAGGATTACATCGCCATGCCGCGGCCGAACCTTTACCAGTCGCTGCACACCACCGTGATTCACGGCGGCCAGCCCTTTGAAGTCCAGCTCCGCACCCAGGACATGCACCGCATGGCCGAGCAGGGCGTCGCCGCTCACTGGAAATACAAGGATGGCCGCGAGGCCTCGCCCGCCGACGATCAGCGCATCGTCTGGATGCGCCAGTTGATCGAGTGGGTGCAGGAGATGCAGGAGCCCAGCGAATTCCTCTCCACTCTTCGCGTGGATCTGTATCCCGAAGAGGTTTACACCTTCTCGCCCAAGGGCCGCGTGGTAGTGCTTCCCCGCGGCGCCACTCCCATCGATTTCGCCTACGCCATTCACACCGAGGTCGGCCACCAGTGCGTGGGTGCCAGAGTCAACGGCGCCATCGTCCCGCTGCGTCACGCCGTTGCCAATGGCGATGTCGTCGAAATCATCACGCAAAAGGGCCACGAGCCTTCGCGTGACTGGCTCTCCTCCGTGCAGACTTCCCGCGCCCGCAGCAAGATTCGCCAGTGGATCAATATCCACGAGCGCGAGCAAGCTACCGACGTCGGCCGCCGCCTGATTGAAAAGGAAGCGCGCCAGGCCGGAATCGGCCTGAAGAAAATTTCAGCCGAAGATTGGCAGCGCGTCGCGGCCGAATACGGCTGCGGGCGCGTGGAAGATCTCTACGCCGATTTGGGCTACGGAAAATGGTCCGCGCGGCAAGTGCTGGCCAAGGCTTCCGGCCAAACTCTGGCGGAGCCTGCGGAAGAAAAACCGCCCAAGCTCGTCTCCACCGTCAAGCGCATCCTCGGGATGCACGACTCCGCCATCCTGGTGCGCGGGCATGACGGCTTGATGGTCTTTCGCTCGAAGTGCTGCAATCCCATCCCGGGTGACGACATCGTCGGCTACGTCACGCGCGGCCGCGGCATCGCCGTGCACAGCAAAAATTGCCCCAACGTTCAGAACCTGCTTTACGAAGCCGAGCGCCGCATCCCCGTCGAGTGGGCCGGCGAGTCGCAAGCCACTTTCCCCGTGCGCCTGCGCATTTTCACCGAAGACCGTCCCGGCATTCTTGCCGGCATCACCACCGTGATCAGCGATACCGGCGCCAACATCCGCACTTTCGAAAGCGGCGGCCACGATCTGCGTGCGCGCATCGAAGTGGCCTTGGACGTCCACGATCGCAAGCAGCTCGAGCGCATTCTCAGCGGCATCAAGCGCATCCCCGGCGTCTTCGATATCGAACGCGTTTACAACGTCTCGTAGTCCTCGCGCCCCGCACCCGTAATCATTCCGCCACAGTTTGCCTGCCCCTCATCCGCGCTCCCTCCCGCGCCTTGTACAATGAACTAAATGGCAAGCTCCCAAAAATCGCTCGCGTGCGCGCCGGTCCCATTCGCGCGCCGGCCGGGCCCATTATTCGCGTCGGCGGTTCTTCTCGTCTCGCTCGTGCTCTCGGCCGCCGGCTGCAAACGCCCCATTCCGCTGGACACCAAGCCTCTCGACATGGCCGGCATGAATTACGATGCCATAAAGCAATTGACCGGGCTCGGAATGACGGCCCCGGAAGTTATGGAGCTCGCCAAAGCGCGCGGCGCGGGATTTTCCGACGCGAACTGCATCGTGGCCTACCAACTCGTGCACGGCCGCGGCCAGCCGTTCAATGAAGGCGACGCCATCGCAGGTTTGGTCCAGGTCGGATTGCGTGAGGACACCATTCTCGAACTCGCCAAGCTCGATCAGCTCGGCATTGGCGTCGGCGAACTTCAAGCCATGCGCCTCGCAGGATTGTCCGATGCCATCGTGTTGGAAGTCGCGCGCCACCACGCCGCGGGCAAGCCGGTTCTTTCCGGCGCCTCGCTTTCGAACATGAGAAACGTGGGCCTGCGGGAAGCCACGCTGCTCGAACTCGCGCGCCGCGGCGTCCCGGACTCAGAGACCAACACCATCATGGTCCTGCGCCGCCACGGAGCAAGCGAAGCGGACATCCTTCGCCATTATCCCGCCACTTAATATCCCGTCTCGCTCGCGCCCGTCAGCCGCCCCCCGGCGCCATTTCTGCCTTTTCCCTCCGCCCCGGCCCCGGTAGAATCTCTGCATCTTGAAACGCTCCGCGTTCCATCCGCTTCCCCTCGCAATCCTCGCGATTTTTCTCGCGTTGTTCGCCGCCGCCTGTAGCACCCCTCTGGCGCCGGGCTATCAAATTCTGAAAGAATCGCGCGAAGTTCAATTCGTCGCAGCCCAGCCTTCCGAGTTGCGCGTGTCCTCCCGCTACACTCTCCAAAATTACGGAAACGGCGATCTGGCTTTCCTCGATGTGGTTTTGCCGGACCCGCAATCCTACGCCACAAAGAATCTGCGCGTGGAAGTGGATGGCCGCGCGGCAAAATTCGAGAAGCTCCCCGCCGGTTATCAAGACCAGTCCGCGAACACATTTCGAATCACCTTCGATTCGCCCTGGACTCGCAAGCAAAAGTGCAGCCTGTCCATCGAATATTCCCTTGCCTCTCCGGAAGATTCCGGTCCGCTCATCACTCTCAGCGAGAACGCTTTTCACCTCGGCTCGCATGGGTGGTTTCCCGGGCTCGAGCCGCCCAAGCATGTCCTCTCTCCCCATCCCGGCCCCCCGGCTCGCACGCTTTATTCCGTCCGCGTCCCTTCGAATTTCCTCGTCCTCGGCGGCGGACTCTCCAAGGGCCGCAAGAATAATGCCGGCGAAGTCCAGTACACCTTCGAACTCCGCAACGGAGATCCCGCGCCGTATGTCGTGGCCGGGCGCTACGTCGATTCCTCCGCGAATCGCAAGTCCGGGCCCGTCGTTTTCTGGACCCTCGAGCCGCTGAAGGACGATCCCGCAGCTGCGGAACAAGCCATTGCCGACGCCTGGGGAACGCTCCAGCGCGATTTTGGCCCGCTCGATAAAAACATCCGCCTTCCGCACATCGTGGAATCTCCCGGTTTGCGCTCGAGCGTTTCCGGCCAGGGCGCACCCGCGGCTGCCTCGTTTCCCGGCGGCGCGCTCGTGAATCCCCAGGCCCTCGCGCTCGGGGTCAATGGAGGAGATTTCGCCGTGCAGGTCACGCAGGCTCTGGCGCACGGCTGGTTCAACCAGGTTTATCCCTCGCCGAATGCCGCCATCGGCATGGGCCAGGGTTTGCCCGCGTACGCCACCATCGTGATCGACGAGGCTCGCAACGGCGAAGCGGCACGTCGCCGGCGCGTCCAGCAATTTCTTCGCGAATATGATGACGCCTGCGGGCAAGCGGTCGAAAAGCCGCTCGTCGCTCTGACCGCGGAAGATCCCGTCGAGCAGCGCCGCATCGGGCTCGCTAAGGCCCCGCTTTTCTTCATCGCGCTCGAAGATGCTTACGGCCCGCAGCCCATCCGCAGCGGCCTGGCGCAATTGCTCTTTTTGCTGCGCGGCCAAAGCGCCGGTTACGATGACCTTCGCTCGGCCCTCGAACAATCAACCGGGAAAAATCTCGCGCCGGTCTTCCGTTCCTGGCTTTACCAGCAGGGAATTCCCGCGGAATTCAGCAAACGTTATGAAGCGGCGGCAGTCGAAACGAAGTAGAAACTCCGCCCCGGCAGTGCATGAGGAGGCCATGTGAAGGAAGTCATCTCCACCGAAAAAGGGCCCCGGGCCATCGGCCCGTATTCGCAGGCCATCAAGGCCAATGGATTTATTTTTATTTCTGGCCAGGTCGCCTTCGATCCCTCCACCGGCAAGCCCATCGAGGGCGGCGTCGCGGAGCAAACCGCGCGCGTGCTCGAAAATCTGAAAGCCATCGTGGAGGCCGCCGGCTCTTCGTTCGAACGCGCCGTGAAAGTCTGCGTTTTCCTCAAAGACATGAACGACTTCGCGGCCATGAACGACGTCTATGCGCGCTATTTTCCGAAGGATCCGCCCGCGCGCGCGACCGTGGAAGTCGCCCGGCTTCCTCGCGACTTCCAGGTCGAAATTGACCTCATCGCGCTGGCCTGAAAGCGCGCAGCCCGTGGCGCGTCCCCTGGCTTTTTGGCCAACAGGCTGCCGTCCGTTCCCCGCATGGCATCTGACTCGATTTTTCAGTATCCTATCGGCGTTTTTATTTCTTAAAGGGCGCGGTCAGCCATCGTAGGCGAGCAATGAACAAAGTTGTTTACGGTCTAATTCTTGGTGGAATCCTCGGTATTTTTGACGGCCTCACCTCCTGGTTCACCCCGGCTGTGAGACCGCAGCTCTTGACCATCGTCATTGGTTCCACGATCAAAGGAATCATCGCCGGCGTGCTGATCGGGTTTTTCGCGCGCAAGGTGAATTCTTTGCCGCTCGGCATCCTTTTCGGACTGGGCGTTGGTCTGTTCCTCGCGTTTATCGTCGCTTACATGCAACATGGTTATTATTTCGAAATTATGCTTCCCGGCGGCCTCGTAGGCCTCATCGTTGGTTATGCGACCCAGAAATACGGCGGTTCTGGATTTTCCGCGCCCTCTCGATCCTGACTTCCAAGGAGATTCAGCCTCTTGGGGGCGACTCTCCCGGAGTTTCTCCGCAAACACGCCGCCATCTCTCCCCGCATGGCACCTGGCTCGATTTTTCAGTATCCTATCAACGTTGCTATTTCTCGAAGGGCGCGGTCAGCCATCGTCCAAGCCCACGCTTCGGCCTCCTTCCGCCGAATGCTTCGTGCCATTCCGGATTGATTTTAAGCGGGTGATTCATGAATGATGCGCAGTTTGATCTCGTCGTAATCGGCAGCGGCCCGGCCGGGCAGAAGGGCGCCATCTGCGCCGCGAAACTCCGCAAGCGCGTGGCCGTGATTGACCGCACCACGATGATTGGCGGCGTCTGCGTTCACACCGGCACCATCCCCAGCAAGAGCGTCCGCGAAGCCATCTTCCAATTGACCGGCAACGCGGTGAAGGCGCTCTACGGCGACAACTATCGCGGGAAGAACGATCTCTCCGTGCAGGATCTTTCGTTTCGTGTGAAAAGCATCATCGCGCGCGAAACAGAAGTCATTCGCGCGCAACTCAAGCGCAACGGCGTCTCCGTCTTCCAGGGCTCGGCTACCTTCGCCGACCCGCACACCATCGAGGTGCAGAACAACGCGGAGAAGACCACCTTGCACGGCGAGCACGTGCTCATCGCTTGCGGCACGCGGCCGGCCAGAAACGCGGAAATTCCCTTTGACGACAAGCGCGTCCTCGATACCGACCACCTTTCCAGCATGGAACGATTTCCCCGTGAAATCATCGTAGTCGGCGCCGGCGTCGTCGGCCTCGAATACGCTTCCTTCCTGGCCGCCCTGGGGACCGAAGTTACCCTGATCGATCAGCGTCCCGTGCTTCTCGATTTCGTGGACCGTGAAATTATCGAAGCGCTGGCCTATCACCTGCGCCAGATGGGCGCGGTCTTCCGTCTCGGCGAGAAAGTCACGCGCGTGGGCATCGATCCCCAGCGCGACCGCGTCTTCGCCGAACTCGAAAGCGGCAAAAAAGTTCAAGCCGACGCGTTGATTTACGCCGTCGGCCGGCAGGCGAACGGAGATCAGTTGGGCCTCGAAGCCGTTGGTTTGCATCCTGATTCGCGCGGCAAGATCAAGGTCAACGAGCACTACCAGACCGAGGTCCCGCACATTTACGCCGCCGGCGACGTCATCGGTTTTCCCGCTCTCGCCAGCACTTCCATGGAGCAGGGACGCCTCTCCAGTTGCCACATGTTCGGACTTCCCTCCGAACGCATGTCCGATTTATTTCCGTATGGCATTTACACCATCCCCGAAATTTCCATGGTGGGCCAGACCGAGGAACAATTAACCGCCGGCAAAGTTCCCTACGAAGTCGGCATCGCCAAGTACGCCGAACTCGCCAAGAGCATGATGCTTGGCGACGAGAGCGGCATGCTCAAGCTGCTCTTCGACCGCAACACGCACAAGCTGCTCGGCGTCCACGTTATCGGGCAGCGCGCCACCGAAATCATTCACATCGGTCAGGCCGTCATGTATTACGGCGGCACCATCGACTACTTCCGCGACACCGTCTTCAACTATCCCACGCTTGCCGAAGCCTATAAAGTCGCCGCCCTCGACGGCCTCAACAAGCTTTAAAGCCGCTCCCCGCCTGTTCTCACTCTGCTTCTGCGCCCGGCCGGTCGAGCTCCGCCGGCTCAGCGGGACCCTCGCAGAATGCATATCTACGCCAAGTCCCTTTCGCGACAGTGACCAATAGGAATCACTCCCCCATATGTAGCGTTGACGCATTGCGTAATGGCAAAGCAGACTAGGCCCGCTTGCCTCTCACTATTCGTTCAGTTGGGCAGCGCGGGGGACACGGGCTTCGCGGTTTCCGCGATATCACGTGTGTACAGGGGGAAATGCGACAGCTGTTACATTCAGTCGACCGTGCCGGCGGAAGCCCACCGCTTCGCATCTCCATCGGCAGTGTGTCGCTATCCTTGTTTATCCCCGAGCCGCATCTCCATCGGCAAGCCGCGCAACGCTACCGCGAATTCGCCCGCAATTCATCGGGCAGCCTATCCGTTCTCTTGAATCACCGCCGAGCCGGCCCGGCCGGCCCCTGCGAATTCTCTTACAAGCTGGACGATGCCACGCTCAAGTTCAGTTCCGGCGTCGCCGAATTTCTAGGAGTGCGCCACGAATACGCGCTCGATTCCTTGCTGCGCATACTCTTGACCTTCGTTTTGTTGCCGCAGCGCGGGTTTCTGCTGCACGCCGCCACCGTTGTGCGCGATGGCCGCGCGTACATTTTCGTCGGGCGCTCGGGCGCCGGAAAAAGCACGGTAGCTTCGCTGTCCCCGGAAGGAAACGTTTTGACTGACGAAATCTCGCTCCTGCGCTATTCGACCGCAGGCTGGCAGGCGCACGGCACGCCCTTTTGGGGCGAATTCCGCGCCGCCGGTTCGAACCGCCAGTTCCCCATCGGCGGGATTTATTCCCTGGTGCAGGCTGGCAGCGACCGCGTCGAACCCTTGTCCGCGAAAGAGGCCTTGCGCGCTCTCTTGCCCTGCGTGCTCTTCTTCACTTCCAAAAATGACGCGCACGAAGCCTTGCTGAAAATGCTGCTGGGCCTGGTCGGAGAAATTCCTTGCCACCGCCTGTATTTTCGGCGCAAGCCCGAATTTTGGAAGGTGATCGCCGCATGAGCGAATGCGTGGTTCGAAATCCCAGGCTGGCCTGGCGCGAAGTGGACGGCGAGATGATCATCATTTCGCCCGATGGCCAGGTCCATGAATTGAACGAGACGGCTACCCTGGTCTGGAAGCACGCCGCCGGCGATAAGGGCTTCGAAGAAATCGCCGATGAAATGGCCGCGGAATACGATGTGACTTTGGAAGAGGCGCGCGCGGACCTCGCCGAGCTTCTCGTCGCGCTCGAGCACAAGCAGCTGTTGCTCGTCGGCAGTTCAAGGAAGGGCTGAAGGCATGCCGCAAACGCCGGTCATGGATCGCTGGATTCGGGAGACGGTGAACCGCCATCTCCCCTGGAGCGTCCACGTCGATCTCACCTACCGCTGCAACGAGCGCTGCATTCACTGCTACCTCGATCATGAAGATCACGGAGAGATGAGCACCGCCGAGATCAAAAATGTTCTCAGCCAGCTCGCCGAGTCCGGCACGCTCTTTCTCACCTTTAGCGGCGGCGAAATCTTCCTGCGCCAGGACATCTTCGAGCTCATCGAATTCGCGCGCGATCTCCATTTCGATGTCAGCCTCAAGACCAACGCGCTTCTGATCGACGCCGAACGCGCCCGCAGACTGCGCGATTTGGCGGTCCGGAAAATTCAAGTCAGCATCTACAGCGCCGATCCCGAAGTTCACGACGCCATCACCAAAGTGCGCGGCTCGCTCGCGCGTACGCTCGCTGCCATTCGCTTCCTGCAGGCTCAGGGGCTGCTGGTCAAGATCGCCTGCCCCTTGATGAAGCAGAATTTGACCGCCTATCGCAACGTGCAGGCCCTGGCCCAGGAGCTCGGCGTCCCGTACGTAATGGATCTCACCATCACACCAAAAATGGATGGAGACATGAGTCTCCTGCAGCTGCGTAATTCCGCGGCGGAATTGTTGCCTGTCCTGCAGGATCCCGTACTCAATCCGCATTCCTGCTCGCGCGACGCCGCGCCATCCGCCGCGCTTCCCACCGGCAGCGCCGTTTCAAGCGGCATCGAAAGTTCCGCCTACGAGGACATTCCCTGCAGCGCGGGACACAACAGCTGCTACATCTCGCCCTATGGCGACGTCTATCCCTGCGTGCAGATGCCTCTCGCCACAGGCAACGTCCGCCAACAACCGTTCTTGGAAATTTGGAACCACTCGCCGGAGATGAGTCGCGTTCGCGCCGTCCGCGAATCGCAACTGCCGGTGTGCTCCACATGTTCCATTCGCCAGTATTGCGAACGCTGCCCCGGCCTGGCGCAAATGGAAGGCGGCGACTTGCTCGGCGCATACGAACGCGCCTGCGAGATGGCCGAACTCAAAGCCCGCATGGCCGGAATCGCGGAACCCATCAGCGCCCTTCACCTTCAGAAATTGCCCCAGCCCGATTTTTGCGCGCTGCAATCGCAGGCCGATCCAGCATCATCCTCGCGGCCGATCGTGAGTGTGAGGGGCTAATGGAAAGAACGCGAAAAACGGCGCGCAACTCTGAAGAAAAAACCTCCGAGCGGAAGCCTTACGTAAAGCCGCGCTGCATTTCCGAGCCCATCTACGAAACTCTGGCTCTGGCCTGCGGCAAGCTCCCCGGACAAGGCGGCGTCTGCAACGGTGCTCCGCGTCGCTCCTAGGTCCATCCGGGCATCGCGGCAATATCTCGCGAGAAAATGAACGCTCCCATCACCGCATCCGGAACCGTGCAGTTGGCACTCGCATCCCCGCGCCTATTTGACGAACGTATCGAATCGCGTAAGATATTACCAGCCGTCCCGTTGGGCCTGTAGCTCAGGTGGCTAGAGCGCGCCCCTGATAAGGGCGAGGTCGACTGTTCAAGTCAGTCCAGGCCCACCATTTTTCCCTCTCTGTATCTTTGAGCATTTCCGTGCGGACACTCTGCATCAATGTCCGTTTCAGCGACACTCCTTCCCACAACCGGGCAAACCCTCCATCCCAGCCAAGCACGCCCACCCATTAAGCCCCGCATAAACAATACATTGCGTTGCGAGCCCAGAGGCCCGAAACTTGCCTCAGATTCCCCAGGCCATTTCCGCGGAGGTGTCCATCGATGGGAACGTTCGGCCAAGACCTGCGTTACGCCGCCCGCATGTTGCGCAAAAGCCCCGGCTTCGCGCTGATCTCCGTTCTCACCCTCGCTCTCGGCATCGGCGCCAACACCGCCATGTTCAGCTACGTAAACGCCTGGCTGATCCAGCCCATTCCCTATCCGCGGCCGGACCGCCTCATGGTCCTCCTCTCCCACGACACGAAAAAAGGCTGGACCAGCGACGGCGTCACCTCCACCGCAGACTTCCTCGACTACGAAAAGGAAAACAAATCCTTCGAGCAGCTCACCGCCTTTACCGAGTGGCATTTCAATCTCACCAGCAGTGGCCCGCCGGACCGCGTCGAGGGCGGCCTCGTCGGCTGGAATTTCTTTCAGACTCTGGGCGCGCAACCCATGCTCGGCCGCGCCTTCCTGCCGGCAGAAGCCGAGCCGGCTTCTAGCCATGTCGCCATCCTGAGCCGCGGCCTGTGGGAAAGCCGCTTCGCCGCCGATCCAAATATCATCGGCCGCGCCATCACGCTTCAGGGAGAAACCTACACCGTGGTAGGCGTCATGCCCGCGAATTTCCAGTTTCCGCTGATGGGCGTCGCCAATATTTGGACTCCCCTCACTCTGGACGACAAGCAGCGCGCCGACCGAAATGCTTCTTGGTTCGCTGCCTTCGGCCGGCTCAAGCCCGGAGTGACGCAGGAGCAAGCCGGCGCCGAGCTTGCCACTATTGCCTCGCGCCTCGAAAAGCAGTACCCGCAAACGAACACGAACGCAACCACGTTGCTGCACACCATGACCTACCAGATCGGCCAAAATGAAGGCACCACTCAGATTTTGATTTGCTTCTGGATTGTCGGATTGATCCTTCTGATCGCCTGCGCGAATGTCGCGAATTTGATGCTGGCCCGCGCCACCAGGCGCTCGAAGGAGTTTGCCGTTCGCGGCGCGCTGGGAGCTTCCCGTGGAAGACTCATCCGCCAGTTGCTCACCGAATCCATGATGTTATTTTCCGTGGGTGCTGTGGCCGGAGCTTTGTTTGCCGCTTGGTGCGTGAACTGGATTGCGGAAGCCATCCCCGACCACATTCGCGGCTACCTCGTGAATTACGGCCGCGCTGATCTCGACGTCACCACGCTCGCCTACACACTTGGCATCGCGCTTCTCTGCGGTGCGGTGTTCGGCTTGGCGCCCGCATTCGAAGGCGCGGGTCTCGATGTCAACCGCGCTTTGAAGGAAGCCTCCGGACAAGCCTCCGGCAGCCGCCGTGGCGCTCGATTGCGCCGCGCCTTCGTCGTCGGCGAAATTGCCATGGCCATCGTCGTTTTGATTTCGACCGTACTGCTGGTCGAAAGCTTTGCGCACATGGTCTTCGGCAATCTGGGATTTCAACCAAAGAACGTCCTGGCCACGCAGTTGGTCGTTCCTCCAACCAAGTACAAATCCGACGCGCAAGTGCGGACCTTCTATGATCAGGTGATGGCGCGCCTGCGCGCGCTTCCCGAAGTCGTCTCGGCCGGTGCGTGCGAATACATGCCCTTCGGCGAGTCAAGCCAGACCATGGTCATTCACGTTGTGGGCCGGCCTCCGGAGCAGCCTGGTGAAGAAATTGGCGCGAAGTACACGGCCATTACGCCGGACTATCTTTCCACCATGCAGATTCCGCTCCTACGCGGACGCTGGATCGAGCCCAGCGACGCCCCGGGCGCCCAAAACGTCATCCTCATCAACGAAACTCTCGTGCGCCAGCAATTCTCCAAAGAAGATCCGCTCGGGCATCAGCTCGAGGTCGGCGACCAGCACACGATTTATACGATTGTCGGCGTGGTCCACGACGTGAAGCAATCCACGTTGAGCGAGACTCCCCGGCGCCAAATTTACGTCTCGGCGGCGCAGTTCCCCAGCCCTTACATGGGCATCGTCGTTCGCACTTCGCGCCCTGCTCCCACACTTGCCGCGGCGATTCGCGGCGCTGTCTGGTCCGTGGATTCCGATCAGCCTGTATCCGTCGTCAGGCCGCTCGACGACATGATCACCGAGCGCAACACACCCAATCGAATCCTCGCGCAAATGGTCGGCTTCTTCGGCTTGCTCGCGTTGTTGCTCGGCGCCATCGGCATTTACGGACTAATGGCTCAATCCGTCGCGCAGCGCACCCACGAGATCGGCATCCGCATGGCTTTGGGCTCCACCTCCGGCGCGGTGATGCGCTTGGTCGTGGGCCAGGGATTGAAGTTGACGCTCGTCGGAATTGCCGTTGGCTTGCTCGCATCCGCAGGAGTCACTCGCGGTATGTCGGCAATCTTGTACCAGGTAAAAGCGAACGATCCGATTACGTTCGTAGCCGTCGCCGGATTCTTCGCGCTCGTCGCACTCGCTGCGTGTTACATCCCGGCGCGCCGCGGCGCTCGCGTCGATCCCATGGTTGCGCTGCGCTACGAATGAAGGCGAATTCATTTTTCACGGGTTGAGAGTTACGAATCATCGTCTTTCAGCAAAGGAGACGCTATGGCAGAGATGGAGCGCATTCGAGAATCGCTTGAGGGCAAGCTCGACGCAGAGTATGTGAAGCAGCGTCAGCAGGCAGGTTGGCGCATGGTCGGAGTGGAATGGGAACGAGAAACGCCCGTAGAGCGCGCAGAGCCGCCGCGCATCCTCGAAGACGCTCCGTTTGGTGTTCGCGTCTCGGGCGACTGCGAGCATCTCGAGGAAAACCCGCCCGAGATGCAGTTTCTCCTGTCCATGATGGAGCTTATCATCCAGGACATTTCACTCTCGAAAGTCGCTGAAGAACTAAACCGCAAAGGCTTCCGCACGCGCCGTGGCACGGAGTGGGGTCCCGTCGCCGTATTCAACATGCTTCCGCGCCTGATCGAGCTCACCCCGCGGATTTTCGCCAGTGAAGAATGGGTCGAGCGCCGCAAGCGCCTCTCCCTCGTTTACTAAGCCGCCCCGGCGCCTCGCCCGCTTGACAGAACGCCGGGCCGTCACTAAAGTTGCGCTCTCGGGTTTGTACCACCTGATTCGAATCTCCCGCTCAAAGCTCCAGACGGGAGTGAGCTACTGAGGAGGCTGTCCATGCGTAAGGCGTTCCCTTATTTCTCTGCTTTCTTGATTCTTGCCGTGCTTCTGTCAGCCGCGCTTCCCGCGCACGCTCGGCCCCAGGCGGCATCTTCGAGCGTTCCGGTCACCACCGTCGTCACCGTCTTGGGTCCCAAGTACACTCCCCCGCCCGCCATCGGCAAGGAGGACATCAGCGTTTACGAAGAGAAGGAAAAGCGCGACGTCACCAGCTGGATTCCCGCGCAGGGCGACAAGTCCGACCTCATGCTCGCCATCCTCATCGATGACGCCTCCCGCACCGAACTCGGCATTCAGCTCAGCGACATCACCGCCTTCGTCAAGGAACTTCCCAAGTCCACCCGCGTCGGCGTTTTCTACGCGAATAACGGCACGGTGCAAGCCGCTTCGCAGTTCACTCCCGACCACGATGCCGCCGCCAAGGCCCTGCGCATGCCGCTCGGCTCTTTCGGCGCCTATTCCAGCATCTATCTCTCGACCATGAGCCTCATCTCCGGCTGGCCGGTGGTGCCCAACTCTCGCCGCGAAATCCTGCTCATTTCCGACGGCATCGATCGCTTCCGCGGCGATCCCTTCAGCCCCGACGTGGACTCCACCTATCAAAAGGCCGAGCAGGCCGGCGTCATCATCCACACCCTCTTCGCCACCGGCGTGGGACGCGTGGCCCGCAACCTCTTCCGCGTCAACTACGGCCAGAGCAATCTCGCCGAAATCGCGGACAAGACCGGAGGCGAGTCTTTCTTCCAGGGCACGCAGACCCCCATCGCGTTCGCGCCCTTCCTCCAGCAGCTCGACATGGTCCTCAGGAATCAGTATTTCCTGACCTTCACCGCCGGCCGCTCGAAGAAAGCCAAGGGCGAGCTCCGTCCCTTCCGCATCAAGACCGAACAAAAGGACGTGGAGATTTCGTCCGCGGATAAAGTCTTCGTACCCGGGCCCTGAGAATCACGGGCGGCGTCCCGCGGCGGTCGCAATGCGAGGCCGCCGCGCGGCCCCATCACATGAACCGCAAAACTCTTCTCGCCGCGTTTTTGTGCCTCGCCTGCGGCCTCATCCTCGCGCCGGCTCTTGCTTCTCGCTCGCAACTCGCGGGCCTGCCCATTGACTCCCTCGCCGTTTGGAACCCATCTCCGCGCGCTCTCTCCGCCATCCGCGGAAAATGCGGCAGCGGCGGAGATCCAGCCGCAATCAATCAGTGCTTCCTCGCGCGCATGGAAAAGGCGCGCGCGACCTTGCAGGCCGTAGCCTTCGCAAAATCATTCGCCTCCTCCGGCCTCGCCTACCTGCGCGCCTTTCGCAAAGTTGGCCCGGTGGACATCGCCTACATCGAATACGCTTTTCGCGCGAATGAACTCGAAGGCGTCCTGCTCGTAAACGGAGAACCTTCCCCCCTCAACGTGGACGACGCAAAATTTCTCGCCCCGGAAAACTTCTCGAAGGATCCAAATTACGCCGCCCTCGCCGCCAAGTATCCGCAGATCAGCGTCTGGCCCGGCGATCGCTTCCACCTGGACAAGCCGTCGGTCCAGCGCCTCGCATCCGGCGCGCCGGCATTTGCCGTGGATTACATTCTCCGCGACGGCTGCCACGCCTGCGCCCCCATCGGGACCGCCACGCTAAACTTCTCCTTCGACCAGCGCGGCAATTTCACCGGCGTGCAACTCCAGTCCGTAATCGCCCGCCCCTGATTTCAAATTCACACCCGCAAATACAAAAAGCCCCGGTTCGAGGTCATCGAACCGGGGCTTCGTCATCTGTAGAGCTCTTTGATATCGGATGAGACTTACCAGAACCCGTCCGGTCCTTGAGTGCTCCTCACCTCGACGAATCGATTTGAGGAACGGACCGAGCCCCCGGATCGTGAGATCCGGAGTGAAGAGCCGTACTCGCCGATGGCGAGTCGTGCTCCCTTTTCTTTTAGAAAGGAGGTGATCCAGCCGCAGGTTCTCCTACGGCTACCTTGTTACGACTTCACCCCAATCATGAGTCATACCTTGAGCGCCTGCCCCCTTGCGGTTGGCTCGGCGATTTCTAGTACAGCCCACTTTCGTGATGTGACGGGCGGTGTGTACAAGGCCCGGGAACGTATTCACGGCGCCGTTCTGATGCGCCATTACTAGCGATTCCGGCTTCAT
>Ga0302179_10001258_pt1 | contig 15504 bp, 15 predicted proteins | sample I_Palsa_E3_1_FD_198788 | JGI IMG/M metagenome (GOLD analysis project Ga0302179, IMG submission 198788) | Peat permafrost microbial communities from Stordalen Mire near Abisko, Sweden - I_Palsa_E3_1 | ecosystem: Environmental > Terrestrial > Soil > Palsa > Peat permafrost | place: Sweden...
TGGCCGCCATGGAATATCAATTGAATCGTCGCAGTTTTCTGATTGCTGGCGGGCTCACTGCTCTAGCATCAACGCGGGTAGTGGGTGCGAACGACACCCTGCGCGTCGGAGTGATCGGCGCAGGCGGCCGCATGGGTGACTTGCTCAACGCGGCCGACAAGGTTGGCGGCTACCAGATTGTCGCGGTGAGCGACGTGTACGGACCGCGGCGCGACGCTGTCAAAACACGCTCTGGCGGCACGGCGACTACGCACGCGGATTATCGCGAAGTGCTGCAGCAGCAGATCGACGCCGTGTTTATCGCGGCGCCCGATCACTGGCATGTGCGCATGGCAGTGGATGCGCTGGCAGCGGGCAAAGACATCTATCTGGAAAAGCCGGTCACCCACACCATTGAGCAGAGCGCTGCGCTGATCCATGCGGTACGGTCCGGCAAACAGATTTTACAGAGTGGTATGCAGCAGCGGAGCTGGAGCCACTTTCGCGACGCCGTCGAATTGATTCAGGGCGGTAGCCTAGGGCGAGTTGCGCAAGTCCGGACCTATTGGTGGCAGAACTATCACGTTTTTATGGCCCCCAAGCACATCGACATTCAGGCGCTGGATTGGAAGCAGTGGCTCGGGGCCGCTCCGGATCAAGCGTTCAGTGAAGAAAAGTTTTATCACTGGCGCTGGTTCTGGAATTTTGGTGGCGGCGCGATGACCGATTTGTTCACCCACTGGATTGACGTGGTGCATTGGGCGATGAAGTCGGAGCAGCCGCGAGCGGCGCAGATGCTGGCCGACAAATACATTTTCGAGCAATGGGATTGTCCCGATACCGTGCAGGCGGCGCTCCGTTATCCCGGGTTTGATGTGGGGTACGAGGGCATGATGGGCTCATCGATCGATGACGGCGGGCTGGAGTTTCGCGGTACGGAGGCGACCTTGAAGCTCAACCGGAGCGGGTTTGGCGTCTATCACGAAGGCGTGCCGAGCAAAGACAATCCGGTTCTGAAGGCGGACAGCTTTCGCGATGGCACGATCGATCATATGCAAAATTTCTTCGACTGCGTCAAGACCCGCAAAGAACCTAATGCGCCAGTGGAAGCGGGAGTGGCCGCAGCGCGCGCCGGGCACATCGCCAATCTGGCCTACCGCGGAAGCGGACAGATCGCCTGGCCGCCCAAGAGCGCGGTTTGAGATCTGGTCGTCGGACTCCATGCCCCTAAGCCAGAGTTGCTTAGGTTTATTGGAGGTGGGAGTCGAACCACGCCAGGGTGCGGGTGACGACGTCGCGCTGGTGGCCAGGTAAGGCGAACATGTGGCCTTCGTGTTCGTAGACCACGAATTGGGTTTCGACTCCGAGGGTTCGGAGGGCATGCCAGAATTCGTAGGATTGTGGAGTGGGACATTCGCCGTCGCTATCCCCGACAACGATGAGCGTGGGAGTTTTGGCTTTCTTGACGTAAGTGATGGGTGAGCTTTTGGCGTAGATTTCCGGGTCTTCGTAGACGGATTTGCCGAAGAACGGAATCATCCACTGGTCAATGGAATTTTCGCCGTAGTAACTGAGGTAGTTGGCGATGCCAGCGCCGGCCACGGCGGCTTTGAATCGGTTGGTCTGGGTTACGGCCCACATGGTCATGTAACCGCCGTAACTCCACCCGGTTATGCCCAGGCGGTTAGAGTCGATGGGCGCGACGCGCAAAGCTTCATCTACACCAGCCATGATGTCCTTGAAATCGGCGTAACCAAATTCTTTTACGTTGGCCCGAGTGAAGGATTCACCCTGGCCGAAGCTGCCGCGCGGGTTGGGATACAACACAAAGTAGCCAATGCCAGACAGGCCAGCAGCGAGATCGTGCCGGCCGGGCCAGTGAGAGACCGAGACCCACGATGGGCCGCCGTGAACATTGACGACCATCGGATATTTTTTGGCCGGGTCATAATCGCGAGGATAGAGCAGCCAGCCTTGCACTTCGTGGCCCTCCGATTTCCAATTGATGCTCTTGGCCTGGCCCCAAGCGGGTTGTAGGCTGGCGTTGACGGAGGTGATGGGCGCTGGAGCGATCTGTTCGCCGGAGAGCACCACGACTTCCGGCGCGGTGGCAAAGGATTCGAAAACTCCGGCGATGGTCTTAGCATCTCTTGACGTGGCGAGCGTGAAGATTGAGGAGCCCCCAGCGGTGAAGTAGCCTTCGGCCGACCAGTGCTGCTCGATTTTGCCGGTGTGGGGCTCAACGGTTGAGATGGCAACGTTGCCGCCGACGAAATTGCTGAAGAGAATGCGCGAGCCATCGGCTGGCCATCCCAGCCATGCGGCCGAGGCTTTCATGCCCGGAGTGAGGTCGGTGGGATCGCTGCCATCGCCGCCGATCAACATGATATCGCCACCGTTGAGTCCGGCGTCGCTCATAAGCCCTTCGATGAACGCGATTTGCTTGCCATCGGGAGACCACACCGGATCGGCGATCTGAAGTTTGGGTTTGTAGATGGACTTCATCAAGCCGTTGGCGGCGTCGAGCGTGGAAAGCTCGGCGATCCACCAATTGTTGTCGCCATTGCCGAGCGCGGCGGTGACCGCGAAGTGAGTCCCGTCAGGCGCCCAATCGTATTCATAGACGTAGGTGTCGGCAGGAGAGATCTGACGAACCTTGGCGGAAGCGATGTCGACGACCGCAAGGCGCTGCTCGAAGAAGGCGTCCTTGATTTCGCCGGTGTCGTGGGTTTCCGCTACGAGCGGGCCGGAGGCCCGGGTAGCGTTTTGGGTGAACAGCACGGCTACGTTCTTGCCGTCAGGGGACCACCGCGGGGTGGAGAGAAAGCCGACCACATCGGTGAGCTTTTTGGCGCGCCCGCCTGCGGAACTAACCACGTAGAGTTGGAGCTGATCTTTCTTGGCGGCGTCGGAGAGAAAGGCGATGCTCTTGCCGTCCGGGGACCAGGCCATGCCGCTGTCGGCATGCGGTGTGTTTTTTGTGCCGGCGACCAGACGCTTAGGTTGGGCTCTAGTATTGATGTCCTTTACACCGATCGCGGAATTTCCGGTCGCGGCGCCGCTCTTGTCGTAGAGGGTCTCGACCCAGGCCACGCGGGAGCCGTCGGGGGAGACCGTGACCTGGTCGAAACGGTGAACCGCGAACAGGGTATTAAGGATTGCGTCGATGGGCTTGACGGATTGGGGAGATTCTTCGGCCTGGAGGCGCTTCTCGACGTCTTTCTTGGAGCCGGTGGTTTGCGTGGACGGCGTTGCGGCATCCTTCGAGCTAGCTTCCTGCGCGCGGAGGTTCGGGGAGCACAACCCGAAGAGAGCGGCGGCCAGGATGGGGATGGTGCCAAGGCGCGGGAGCATGAGAATTCCTCTCAGAACGGAATGGAAATCGACGAATCGGGTGTAACAGTAATGCGGGAACGGAATGAGAGCAAGCAGGACCGATGGAGCGGATCCGTTTGCCTTGGGCGCCTTTATCGAGGCGGAGCCGGGGGTTTCGAGGGGGAGCTCCAATTTTGGCCGCTTTACTGTTTAGGTTCGAGGTTCCCGCGAAATTGGGACCTACCTCAATCCAGGGGCAACAGATATCCGGGAGTTCCGCCTAATCTTCCCCCGAAGGCCTGGGCGTCCAACACGGCCATATCCCACGAAGTCCACGAATCGGGCGCGAGCCGTATGGTGACGTCGTCAAAGGAAGCAAACACCGGTTCGATGTGCGGGTCGGACATCGCCGCCGCACTCATATATCGGCTGTGGATGCGCCGGTTGATTGCTTGCGACCCGTCGCCCGAAATTAAATCGACTTTTCCAATTGCACTTACACCCCGCTCGGCCCCGGGTTTTCGCACGTCCACCATCAGAGAACCCTTGGGCCGAGCCGCCACATTGCGAGCTTTTCTACTTTCAGATGATGTGGCAATGAACAGGCAGCCATCTTCGAAGAGATACCAGACCGCCGTCAGGTGGACGGTTCGGTCAGCGTTCTCGGTGCCGAGTGCAGCGATGTATCGTCCTCGCAGAATGGTGTGGAAAGTCGGGTCCAGCTTTTGCGTTGGCATCTTTTCCTCCGGTGCTTCGTCCATTCCAACGAAGCTCATTGTACGCCGTGCGCCGGCGCAGCAGCTGGCCATGCGCGCCCGTCCGATGCCCACGGCCGGTCGAATAATCTCGCGGTGGCCGGTGAGACCAAAGCGGGCGTGGGGCGTCTGTAGGCGCAGAGGAGAACATCATGGACGCTCGCAAAGTACTTACGGGAGTGGCAATTGTTGTTTGGAGCGGAGTCGCGCTGAAGGCAGCCGCGCCGCACGCGGTTTCCCTGGGCCATGCCCTCGAGCGTTCCGGTCACGAGGATGGGCCAGTTGCCACTTGCGCGGACCTGCATACGCGGTTCGGCGGGCGTCGAATGGTTTTCCAGTCGGAGCAACGAACCATCAGCAAAGCGGAAGCAGGCACACTTCGGATTGAGGCCGAGACCAATGGCGGATTGCAAGTAGAAGGCTGGGACCAGGACCACTATGCGGTGACGCTGTGCAAAGCCGCAGAGACCGACAGCGACCTCGCACACATTCATTTGACCTTCCAAAGTGGACAGCTGGGCGTGTCTGGACCGTCTTCCCACGGTGAATGGACCGCCCATCTGCTGGTGAAGGCTCCCAAAGCAGCGTCGCTCGATCTGCAAGTCAACAATGGCCCAGTTGGTTTGTATCACGTGGAGGGGAACGTGAAGGCGCGCGCTAAGAACGGACCGGTCACCATGAGCGGATGTGCTGGCGACCTGGATCTTAGTACGCAAAACGGGCCGGTAACCCTGGAGGGCAATAGCGGAAAGTTGAGGATTGAGGCGCAAAACGGGCCGATGAACATTACCTTGGAAGGAACAGCATGGAGCGGCTCTGGCTTTGAAGCGCATGGGAATAATGGCCCGCTTACCGTGCACATTCCATCGGGCTATCAGTCCGGCGTGCGGGTTGAGTCCGAGGGGAATGGCCCGGTGCAGTGCCGATCCTCGGTCTGCTCTGAGGGGGCTAAGAATTGGGACGATGAGCGTAAGAGCACCGAGTTTGGCAGCGGGCCGACGGTCATCCACCTCTCTACGGTGAACGGCCCTGTTTCGGTTCGCTAACGATCGAGGCCGGGCGGCTACGACCAGACCCTTCAAGTCCATTGAAAATGCTTGCTACACTATGGCCCGCCGGAGCTGAACGAAAAGGAGCGTCCGTCCATGTCCAAACAAGAAGAAGCGGGTCTGATTCTCAAACTGTACGAGCTGCGTCGCGAAGATGTAATGCGCAAGGCGCGCGACTGGTATTTGCGGGATTTTAATCCGCAATCGATGGCCGACTTCAATCAGGAGATGATGGGCCAACACAGCGCTTATCTGCGGATGGTCACATCGTATTGGGGCATGGCGGCGGCCCTGGTTAACGATGGTGCTATCAGCCTGGAACTGTTCAATAACAGCAACGGCGAACATATTGGCGTTTTCGCAAAATTCGAGCCGCTGGTGGGCGAAATACGATCGACCTATGGGCCACAATTCGGGGTGCATTTGGAGAAGCTGATTGACGCCACGCCGAACGGCCGGGCGCGGGTGGCAGCAGCCCGCGAACAAATGAAAGCAATGCGCGCACGTCTGGAACAAAAAGAGGCGAAAAGCGCGAAGAGCTAGCTCTCGCAGCTAACGATGGCATAGCCGCGCGCTGCGCACCGGTCATCGCGAATGGTATCAGCAGGGCTACGCTGCTGGCAGGAACTACAACCAGAGCTTCGAGTCCATTGCTTCCATTCCCAGGGCCGACATCTCGCTGAGGGCATTTTCGACCGCAGCAACTTGTACCGGGCGAATCAAATCTGTCAGAAGCGCTACACGGAATCCTGCTGTTGCGGCGTCGATGGTGGTCGCGCGCACGCAATATTCGGTGGCCACACCGCACACCGCGACTTGCTGCACCCCTAGAGCACCGAGTTGCGCTCCGAGGCCAGTACTTTCAAACCCAGAATACCCCGCGCCGGCGATCGTCTCACCCTTGTGCACCACCAAATCCGCTGCATCCGCAGCCAAGGGCGGCATGAATCGCGCTCCTCTTGAACTGGCTACGCAATGGACCGGCCAAGGTCCCCCTTCTCCGCGAAACGAACTGTGATTCAGCGGATGCCAATCCTGGGTAAGTACGATCTGCACGCCGGCTTGACGCGCTGCCGCCATAAAAGTGTGTAAGGGCTCGGAACAGCGAGAGCGTATCAGCAGCTGCTAGTGCTCCGCCTTCGCAAAAATCTCTTTGTACATCGACAACAATCAGCGCCCGCTTCATCCGGAGTTATCCTGGTGTTTGTTCGGCTGCGCTTCCTCGCTTTTCTAGCGCAGTATAGCTACAGGGCGGCAACCAGCGGTAGGGACCACAAAGTGGTGATGGACGCCGTGATCGCAAACAATCAAGCGGCCCACGTCAAGTGGCCGGAATTGTTGACCATGCGCAATGGGGTCGACTACACTTGAGGATTCGAAATCGGCTGCTGGAGCGGCTGGGCCGCTGGGGAGCTGGATGGAGAGCAGCCGACGTGGGCGGGTGAAATTCTGCGGGCCTGCGCGACGTAGGAAATAAGGGGGGATGGTTTTGCCAAAGAGGACTTATCAACCGCGCAAGCGGAGGCGCGCCAAGACGCATGGCTTCCGAGTACGCATGAAGACGAAAGGCGGACGCAAGGTGTTGGCGGCGCGCCGCAAGAAGGGACGTCATCGGCTCACGCCCGAGTAAAACGGGTCCGATGACATTTCCGCGCGACGCCCGACTGGTGCGGCGCGGAGAGTTTGACGCCGTATACCGTGCCGGGAAGCGTCGCTCGAGTTCCCACTTCACCGTTTTTTTCCGCGCGAATCAAATGTCAGAGAGCCGCTTCGGGTTCAGCATAAAGAAGGCGCTGGGCGGGGCGGTGGTGCGCAATCGAATCCGGCGGCGGATTCGGGAGATCATTCGTTGCCAGCGCCTGGAGATACCCACCGGATGGGACATCGTGATACACCCGAAGCATGCTGCGCTGCGCGCGAAATTTACCACGCTGACGGCGGACTTGCTGCGAGTGCTGAAGAGCGGCCCGACAACTGGGCCCGTGGGCGCCAAGAGTTAGCGGCAAGCCCGGTGCGAACGGTTTCAGTACGCGCGGCGCTTTTCGCGTTGCGTTTCTATAAATCCTACTTGTCCTTATTGTTTGCGGGGAACTGCCGGTTTACTCCGACGTGTTCTGTGTACGCGTGCCAGGCAATCGAGCGATTTGGTGTAGCTCGCGGGGCGTGGCTGAGCGCGAAGCGGTTGCTACGCTGCCAGCCTTTTTCGAGCAAGTACGGTTTCGATCCAATTCCAGAGGTTTGCACCCATACCATGTCGACTCCAAAGACCGCGCACATTGCTGGACGATCTGCGGGAAACGGTGAGGTTGCTTCGTGAGCGATCCGCAGAAGAAGAGCGGCCTCGGGCCGGAGATGCGCATTCTGGTGGCATCGCTGCTGTCCATGGCGGTGATTTTGCTGTGGACTAGATTTTTTGCGCCGAAGCCGACCGTGCTGCCGCAGCAGGCGAATCATGCAAGTGCGATCCCGGCGCCGAGGGCAACCAGCGTAGCTCCGACTGCGGGTAGCGGCGGAAGTGCACTGGGCAAAGCTCAGGCAGCGGTTCCCGCGGTGAAGCTCGCGGCGAAGAGCGAATCGCAAGAGCGGACGCTGGCGGTGGAGAACGATTTATATCGGATCGAATTCTCCAATCACGGTGCGGTGGTGAAGAGCTGGCAGCTGAAGAAGTATCAGGATGATTCGAAACCGCGGCGCATTTTGGACCTAGTGCATCCGGAAGCGGCACAGCAGACCGGTGGCTGGCCGATGGCGGTGGTGCTGAACGATCCGGATCTGGAAGCGGCCGCGAACAACGGGCTGTATCAAGTGTCGTCGCCAGCGGCGAATCTGACTGCGCCCGGAGACGTGGAGTTTTCCTGGAGCGATGGGCACCTGGAGGTGACCAAGAGTTTCCACTTTGATCGCAGCTATGTGGTGCGCGTGGAAACCTCGGCGAAAGTGAATGGCGCGCCGGTGCCGGCGGGGCTGGCGTGGCTGGGAGGATTTGGCGATCTGACGGTGACCAATCCGGTGCCCTCGGAGACAGTTTCTACCTATTACACCGAACACGGCAAGTTGACCGACCTTGCGCACAAGAAACTGGAGGGACTGGACAAGTGGGGCCCGGGAGTCTGGCAGGGCGGGAAAGACTGGACCGGAATCGAAGACCGGTATTTTACGGCGGCATTTCTACCGGCAAACGGGCCGGCGCCGGCGACGCTGGAGACGCGCTACTGGGTGGTGTTTCGAACGGTGCCCCAGCCGGACGGAAAAGAAATACAAGAGCCGGTGGCCCAAGTGGCCACAGCCTCGGCGGCGCAACCCACGGCTTTGCGCATCTATGTAGGCCCGAAAGACTACGACGATTTGAAGAAGATGAATCCGCCGCTGCAGGCGCTGGTGAATTTCGGGTGGTTGGAATTTATCGCCGACCCGCTGTTTCACGGGCTGAAATGGCTGCATAACTACATACCGAACTGGGGCTGGGCGATCGTGGTATTGACGCTGGTCATCAATATGGTGCTGTTTCCACTGCGCATTTCGAGCTATCGGATGTCGATGAAAATGCAGCGGGTGGCGCCGGAGATCAAACAGATCCAGGACAAATACAAAAAATATTCGATGCGGGACCCCCGCAAAGCGGACATGAACAAAGAAGTGATGGCGGTGTACAGCCGCGAAAAGATTAATCCGGTGGGCGGCTGCGTTCCGATGTTTTTGCAGATGCCCATCTGGTTCGGATTAAATACGGTGCTGCGCTACGCGATTGAAATGCGCCATGCGCGGTGGTTCGGCTGGATTACGGATTTGTCGGCCAAGGATCCCTATTACGTCTTGCCAATTGTGATGGGATTGTCGATGTATCTGGTTTCCAAAATTACGCCGATGGCCACCACCGACCCGCAGCAACAGACGATGATGAAGATTATGCCGATCACCATGGCGGGTATTTTCATGATTTCGCCGATTTCGAGTGGATTGGCGGTGTATATTCTGACCAGCAGCGTGGTTGGAATCGCGCAGCAATGGTGGCTGAATCGCTCCCATCCGGCAGCGGCAACAGTTCCAATCAAAGTTGTTAAGGGCAAGAGGGTTTAGTCTGTTTTTGATGAGTGCGAGATTTTTGTGCACCACGATGTGGGATGGTCATATTGATGGCTGATCAACTTATTCACGATGGAAAATTGGACAAACCGGCTGCGGCGGATGCGCTGCGCGAGTTCTTGGAGCAGATTGTGCGAGCAGCGGGCTTTCAGTTGGCGGTGACGGTGCGCACGGCCGTGGCGGACGCGGCGAATGATGCTGAAGTGATCGCGGACATTGACGGCAAGGATAAGGAATTGCTTTTGGAGCGCAGCGCGGAAGTGCTGAGAGCGATGGAGCATCTGGCTTTTCGCGCGCTGCGGCTGGAGCCGGCGTTTCACGAGAAGATTCATGTGGACTGCGGAGGATATCGCGCGCTGCGCTTTGAGGAATTGCGCATGACCGCGCGGGTGGCCGCCGAACGAGTGCAGGCTTCGAGGCAAGCGTTCAAGCTGAATCCGATGTCGTCGCGCGAGCGACGCATCGTGCATCTCACGCTGAAACAGATTCCCGGGATCCGCACCGAGAGCGTCGGCATGGGCGAAGAAAGACAAGTTGTGATTCATCCAGCCGACCACAAGCCGGTTCAGTAGTAAATCTCCCCGCAGCAGCCTTTCCACATAGCCTGCCCCAGTGGTCGGCTTTCCGCTGACCTGGCTGGGTATCCCTGGGTTGCGCTGATTTCTGAATTCCATTTACTACCGCTATTTCAACCAGCCTTGCGACAAGACATTTCCGGATGAGTCGAAGCGAACTTCGTAGGTGAAGGATGCCGGCCGATCCGGCCGGATGTGAGGAAATCGAAGGTCGGAGAAATCGACGATGGATTGGCCGGATTCTTTGTGGAAACGGGTGACCGGAAATCGCGCGAACCAGAAAAATGTTTGTACCTGAGGAAGTTGGTGGGCCTGGGTGATGGACGAGTTCGTCGGGGCGTCGGGATAAAAGCGGTATTCAAGAGGAAACCCGGCAGCAGAAGTTGCAGAAGCACCGGTCGTCGGATTGGAAGGATCGCCGAGATCGACGGGGAGCTCGTAAACACCGCGTGGCGCACGCACCAACGCGTCCCAGCGCCAGAGGGACGGGGGAAATGGAAGAGCGGCGATCGACTGCACCTCAAGATGTTCGACCGTGGCGAAATTCCGCACCCGGGCGAGGGCGGCGCGGTGCGCGAAAAAAGCGCAGACCAGATATAGAAGCGCGGCGACAACGCCGGTACGATTCCACGCTGCACGTCCAACACGAAGCCCAATATTGCGCAGCGCCGGCAGAAGAAATAACCCGGTGAGAATCACGCTGATGCTTAGCAGCGCGCCAATCGAGAAGGGCGCGCCAACCCCTTTGCCAAAAAAGAACACGACGATGGCCCCGAAAACGAAAGCCAACCAGCATCCTAGGGCCCGCGCTTTTAGTTTTTCGGGTTTGCAGTAGATCCACGCCAGGAATTGCGGTACCAGCAAAATAGCCGTGAAAGTGAAATCGACGATGAAGATCAGATCCCACGCCGGGCGCGACCATTGCAATGGCGACCAGATCATCGTCCCGAAGGAAGTGACTAGATCAAGCCCAATGTGGCTGAGAATTCCGACGGCATAAATTCCCGTGAGCGCAGCAAAGCTGGGTGCGTCCCACTTTCGCCATCGACAGAGCCAGCCAGTGAGAGCGGCTAGAGCCAAGGCAAAAAACGGTAGGCACAGCAGCGAATGGGTGACGCTGCGATGCCAGGTCATGATCAGCATTTCGTTCTTGGAGAAAAATTCGCGGAACGTATCGGAATCCGGAAAAATGGCGCCGAGCATGAGCGACCAGGTGAGGACTCGGCCGCGATTCATGGGACGCCCGGCAAACAGCTCGTCGCCGGAGAACAGGCCCTTGCCAAGAAGGGCACCGGCAATCCCATGGGTGACGGTATCCATGGAGGGAGTCTACAGGATAGGGGCCGAGGGCGAAATTCAGCGTACGAAAATGAGCGGCGAGCGCTTGGCGACAACGCTACCAATTTGCCGGGCGGCGACGCCCTGGCGCGTGAGCGCCTGAAGGGCGTGGTCGGCTGCTTCCGGTGCAATGGCGACCAGAAGTCCACCGGAAGTTTGCGGATCGAAGAGTAGGGCGCGGTAGTCGGGCGAAACGCCGGGATCAAATTCGACGCAGTCACCAATAAAGATGCGATTGTTTTTGAGGCCACCGGAGAGATGGCCTTCTCGAGCGGCGTCGAGTGCGCCGGGAAAATAGTCCAGGACGCGATGATCGATTTCGAAGGAGACCTGGGGCCGATCGTGGGACCCGTCGCCGAGTGCCATTTCCCGGGCGTGCCCGAGCAGGCCAAAGCCGGTGACGTCGGTGACCGCGTGTACTGGCCCATGACCGCCGTCGGCTAGATCGAGATCATCGAGGTCCCTTAAGGCCACAGAGGCCGCGGCATTTAGAGTGGTCATGGCGGCGACAGCGGCGGAAAGCGATTCGGGCGCGGCACGGTCGGCTTTGAGTGCGGTCGTGATAACACCGGTGCCGATGGGCTTGGTGAAGAGGAGAAGATCGCCGGGGAGGGCGCCAACGTTACGCCAGACCTTGCGAGGGTCGACGACTCCGGTGACGGCGTAGCCGAACAGCATGTCTTCATTGCGAATCGAGTGGCCGCCAATGACGCTGCAACGGGCCTCGTTCATCTTAGACAGACCGCCACGGATGATTTGTTCGAGGATGTCTGGGTCAGCCTTTTCTGGAAAACCTACTAGCGATAGCGAGGAAACCGGGCGGCCACCCATGGCGTAGATGTCGCTGAGGGCATTGGCGGCGGCGATCTGTCCGAACAGGAAAGGATCATCCACGATGGGTGTGAAGAAATCGACGGTCTGCACTAACCCCAGGTCGTCACGAAGCAGATAGACGCCAGCGTCATCGTTGGTGTCGAAGCCTACTAAAACGTTGGGATCGGTTTGCTTGGGCAGCTTTCGAAGCACCGCGTCGAGCGTGGCGGGATTCAGTTTGGCGGCACATCCGGCCGCCTTGGCCAGGGAAGTTAGCTTGACGGGATCGGACATAGTCTCACCTGTTATCCGATGACAGTATAGCGATGCCCAGGCTCACGTGTGACACGCGCATGATTGCGTACGGACTGGCAAACGTGATCTGATCGCCGGATGCCCTGGGACATTTGGCTGATCTTTCTGGTGCTAGGTGTGATCGTTCCCTGGCGAGGTAGGATTCGCCTGCGCCAGTTGTTGGCCAAGCCGGAAGTGACCTCGGCGGAACGCCTTTCGTTATATCGCTCGACCATCGCTTTTCAATGGTTTGCCGTGGGAGTCGCGGGGTGGCGAGCCTGGGCACGGGGGTATTCGCTGCAGCAACTCGGACTGGTATTCCAGAGGCGCGGACTGCTGGTGGCGGTCGCCGTCCTCGGCGGAGCGATACTGTCGGCGTTGCACTGGGTCAACCTGCGCCGGATGGGGCGCACCAGCTCCAAGGCCCGCGAATTGATCCAGCAAATGGCGGAACGCATCCTGCCGCGATCCAAACCGGAGGTGGCAACCTTTCTGGTGCTGGCGCTGACGGCCGGAGTGTGTGAGGAGTTCTTATACCGAGGTTTTGCGATGGCGGCGTTGTCGAGGGCGGGGCTGCCGACCTGGACGGTGATCTTAACCTCGGCCATTCTGTTTGGCCTAGCTCATCTTTATCAGGGGCGCGGTGGGTTGGTTGGAACCTTGCTGCTCGGAGCCATCTTCGGCGGACTGCGAGCAGCCACCGGTAGTCTGCTTCCGCCCATGGTTTGGCATGCTATGATCGACATCGTCGCCGGCGTCGCGGGGCCGAGATTGTTGCTTGGTCTGGAACTAACCGGCGACAAATCAAATAGTTAGCCACATATCCGTCATGGCCAGTGTCATCCCCACCGCTCCTTCCGCTGAGGTCGTCCGTCGAGCGTTACGAGAATTTAACGTCGCCGTTGATGAGCAGCAAGTGGCCCAGATTCAGCAATATACGAGGCTTTTGCTGGCCTGGAACGACAAGGTAAATCTGACTGCCATTCGAGATCCCCTGGAGATCCTGTATAGGCACTTTTGTGAGTCCATGTTTGGGGCCGTAGCAGCCGACATCGACCATTGTCGGCTCGCCGACGTAGGTTCAGGAGGCGGTTTCCCGGGTCTGCCTATGAACATCTTGCGGCCCAATTTGCAGGTATTTCTGATCGAATGCAACGTTAAGAAAGCTACATTTCTCGCGGAAGTTATACGTGATATTGGACTTAAATCTTCCTCGGTGATTGTGAGTCGATACCAGGAGTTGGGCGAAGAGCTGGCTCCACTCGATACCGTGTGCTCGAGGGCAGTTGGAGAATTTGGGCCATTTCTGGACTGGGCGGCCTCGGACCGAATCGCTGCAAGACGGGCGGTGCTGTGGATTGGCGGTCGAGATATGGACGAGGTGCGGGGGATACCAGGCTGGAAGTGGGATCTACCGATCGCGATTCCGCATTCGCTGCGTAGATTTGTGTTGGTCGGAACCCGAGTTGAGGAAGCAGACGGCGAAGCGGCCGAACAAGCAGCCTAATTTGTTCCACGTGGAACGTTAGTACATAAGCGTAGAGTCGCTTTCTGTGTCAGGCCAGAGTGTTCCACGTGGAACACTGCAGAAGCTCTATGCTATTGACTGTGTTCCACGTGAAACAACTTGCAACTGCGGAAGCGCTTTGCTAAATTTTCGCCCACTGAGGAGATTCCGTGGCAAGAATCATTGCCGTCGCCAATCAGAAGGGCGGCGTCGGGAAAACTACAACTGCTGTCAATCTTGCCGCCTGCCTCGCCGCCGCTGAACAACCCACTCTGTTAATTGATTGTGATTCGCAGGCAAACTCCACATCCGCAATCGGTTTTCCGAAGGATCCATCCCGAAGGACGCTGTATCAAGCGCTGATTCTGGGCGAACACTTCGATCATTTGGTACAGACCTCACAGGTCGAGGGTCTGGATGTATTGCCGGCGGATAAAAACCTAGCCGGCGCTGCCATCGAACTGGTCAACGTCGAGAAACGCGAATACAAAATGCAGGCGCTGCTCGAGGGTCTTCAGGATCGATATCGATATATTATTTTGGACTGCCCTCCCGCACTTGATTTGTTGACCTTGAATGCCCTGGTCGCGGCAAATTCTGTGTTGGTTCCGATTCAGTGCGAATACTTGGCGCTAGAGGGAGTATCGGAACTTCTCGACACGCTCATGCGAATTCGGAGGACGCTCAATCCTACCCTGGAGATTGAGGGCATTTTACTGACCATGTACGACGAGCGCACGACTCTTTCACGACAAGTGGCTTCAGATCTTCGGAGCTTTTTTGGAGCGCAGGTCTTTCAGAGCGTAATACCTAGAAATGTCCGCCTCGCGGAGGCGCCAAGTTTCGGAAAGCCGATCATTTTCTATGATATTCATAGCAAAGGGGCCGAGGGTTACACCCAATTGGCTCAGGAGGTAGTGCTCAATGCAGAGAAACGCGCTGGGTCGGGGGCTCGGAGCGCTCATTCGGGAGCCTGAACCGCAAGTACCGGTTCCACCAAGCATTTCGCCGCAGGGAACCTCCACGAGTGCGATCGGTGCGGCGACGGCGTCTGCGCGAGACACTGCTGGTCCGCTGGAGCTCGATATTGATCTGATCGAACCCAGCCCGTATCAGCCCCGAACTCGATTCAGCGAACAGGCTCTAGATGAATTGGCACGATCGATTCAGTCGAGCGGGATCATTCAGCCGCTGGTGGTGCGCCAACTCGGAGACCGCTACCAACTGATCGCCGGAGAAAGACGGTGGCGCGCCTCGCAACGCGCCGGTTTGTCGCGCGTGTCGGCGATCGTGCGGCAAGTTTCCGATGAACTGGCGCTGGAAATGACGCTGGTCGAGAATATCCAGCGAGAGGACTTGAATCCGATCGAGTCCGCTAGAGCTTATGACCGACTGATGACGGAGTTTCAGCTGACACAGGAAGCGGTGGCAGAGCGCACTGGAAAAGATCGCGCAACGGTGGCCAATGCAATCCGTCTCCTGAAACTGGAGTCGAGCATTCAAGATTGGATTGAGGAAGGTAAATTGACGGCGGGCCACGGCCGGGGACTCCTGGCTGTCGCGGATGCATCACTAAGGATGCGATATGCCAAGCGGGCGGCACGTGGCGGATTAACCGTGCGGCAGATCGAAAGATTGGCCGCTCGCCGAGCGAGTGGCGCGAGTCCTACGGCGGGACCGCACGAGGATGCCAATATTCGCGCGGCGCTCGAGGAATTGCAGCGGCATCTGGGAACGAAAGTATTCCTCCGGCAGAAAACAAAATCGCGTCCCGGACATCTTATGCTGGAATATTA
>Ga0302179_10001265_pt1 | contig 15472 bp, 8 predicted proteins | sample I_Palsa_E3_1_FD_198788 | JGI IMG/M metagenome (GOLD analysis project Ga0302179, IMG submission 198788) | Peat permafrost microbial communities from Stordalen Mire near Abisko, Sweden - I_Palsa_E3_1 | ecosystem: Environmental > Terrestrial > Soil > Palsa > Peat permafrost | place: Sweden: Abisko...
GTTCACGAATTAATATTTTAGGACAAGATCCTCTCGATATCCAGATCCTGACGCAGCAATTAAACGACTCGGTTGCTCATTTCCAGAAGAGCGCGTATGCGATAAAGGGAGGACAATCGGATCCTGCGATGATAAGGGCGCTGCAGGTGGAATTGCCCGATAACTTGGGCGGGAAGATGAATTTCTCGGACCTTGCGAACGTGGGACCGAAACCCGGAGAAGCAAGGTCACTGCTTATCACGGTATTCGATACTGAGGTACATACCACCGAACGCTCCAGTGATTCTAATACTAGTATACAAAACACATTGTAAGAGCAATTGCACAGAGTTATCCTGCTTTAAACCCCCAGCCGGCTCCCAAGAACGAAATGCAGCTCATCATCACGCTTCCTCCGATGACGAGACAAACCCGACTAGACAACCAAAAGAAACTCAAAGATCTAGCTGAGAAGCAGAAGACCATCATCCAGAACATTCGACAGAAACACAATAAGCAGGTTAAAGCGGCATCAAAAGATGATCCTACATTGGGAGAAGATATAATTAAGAGAATACTCAAGGAGGTGGACAAGGAGATTCAAAAGACGTTGGGAGAGATTACCAAAATTACCGATAAGGTTAGTGAAGATATCATGGCGGCATAGATAGTAATGGATGGAGTTTTTTATTTTTGTTCTATAGGTCTATGGAGATGCTTCTTGAGAGGGCGTCTGAGATGAGGAGCTGGGTGGTGCTTGGACTTGTTGTTTGTGGAGGAATGCATCGTAATCGTTTTCGAGAGACGAAACGTCCTCGTCGATTTCCTTCATTGATTCGCGGAGGCGGTGCACGATTTTGATGTAGTTTGCAGTGACCGGATCTTTGGGACGCGTTCCCACAAGTTGATCTACTTCTGGCGTCGTGTCCATTTCACCAGCATCTGCACTGCCTTCAATTTCCGAATCTGCAATTTCCTCTCCAACAGCCTCACCCGCAGCATTTTTCTCTTCCTCATCCGATCTCTTCAGAGGATCTTCAAACTCGATTCCCATCTTTTCAAACGTCTGAGCCATACCAAAAATCCTCATCCCACGTTGATAGCTGTCCAACCCAGCCTTCGCTGCATATCGTCCCGCAAGACTCATAGGATAGGGCAGTCCTTCTCCAGGGATAGCATTAAACTCGCGGTACTCTCCTCCAACACCGATTCTACTGGCTGCGTCCATGATCTCATTCGTGAATTTAGTTAAGGCGGATTGTTGTTCTTCAGTGAATACAGGCTCCATCGTCACCGAGTTGGCTGGATATCCCATTTTCAATGCTGTCTGCTCGAATTCTTCCTTTTCGGATTCGTGAAGAGATGACTCCACCCATGCGGCCGAATATTCTGGATCTAATGGCCCGCGAGGGCCAAGTTGAGCGGCGGTAATTAAGGCTTCCAGCTTCTCGAGTTTTTTATGGACGTTGATGAACTGAGAGTGTAAAGTAGCCATTAGACCATTTTCGGCAGTTTCTTCCACAATTTCGACAGTTCCGGGTTGTTGACCTGGTTGAAGGGGTTTAACAAGTTCGCCTGTACCTTGACGACGCATACGTTCCGCTGCTGACTGTGTTACCGAACGAAGTTGCTCGATTCGGGCTGCTAATGACTCGAGATGTGCCTTTGAATCACGCCAGAATTGAAGACGTGCTTCGGTATCATCAGCTATTTCTGACTTGGTGGCTCCCTTCTCATTTACAATCTCTCCTTTCAGTACATCTGGTTTCTTACTGCCAGGCAGGACTAGATCGATCGGGGAAGTATCTAAAGCTTAGCATAAAAAGCCTTGGGAATACCTGAAAGACGCTTTCTGTCGTAATATGGCTCATTCATAGTCTCACTTACGATCGGTAAGCCCAAACGTCTTCGTATATCCCGAATCTCAAATTCATCACGACGACGGAATGTCCGGAGTGTAGCTGCGTCCACCTGCTCAACGACTTGGAAAGCTCGTTCCCGAGCCGCATCTTCCTCCGCTTCCTGTTCGAGCGTAAGCTGTGCGTCCTCATTTCCCAGCTCTGGGAAGTTGAGAATTGGATTCGCGAATGAACCCGCGTTCATTTCTTTCCATATTGCAAGCTGCGTATCGCTGTAGAGATCCTCGAACTGCACTTCTCTGTTTATATCGTAGACCTCACCAGGTCGTTCGGAACTTTTGGGGGTATTGGGGATTTTCGCCCGTTTGTTAAATGTTGGAAGCGGTCGCTTGTCGATTTCGCCGATAGAGAATTCTTCCATCGCGCTGGTGAGCTCGCTCATTGTCTTTTTCCCTTGTTCACCCGACAGCGCTTGACGAAGGTCGTGAATCTTTTCGGGGGTCAAATCACCTGGAATAAATGGCTCCGTAACATCGAATGACACATCCCTCGCAGCAGCTAATCGACCTTGCGAACCAAATGGCAGTGAAGGAATTCCGTACTGGAAAGATTCATGCGTGAATATCGGGGCGACATAGTCGTCAACGTTTTTGGTTTCCGGCTTATGTGGTATTGGCAAGGGCACAAGATCGAGCCATCCGTGCGAATTAGTTCGTTCTCTCAACAAGCTGTCGAGTTCTTTCTGCATTTTCTTGATGCGCCTCCGAGTTCGGAATTCCACTCTTGCTGAGCGTATATGTCCGTCTTCGAGTTCGTTTGTGATATTCAGTAGTTCCTGGACATCCGTTTCCACGCGCTCATCAAAGTTTTCGCCTAGTGAAGCTTCCAAGTTAATTCCCTCTTCTCGTGAAGATTTCAACTTGGCTTTCAGAGATTCGAGTTGGTCATTTAGGTCAGTGATTTTCGAGATCTCTGGTGCATAGAATGTCCTCTCTCCTGCTCCACCACCAATATCACTGACATCCAGATAAATCGATGCGTCTTCAGGTAACTCATCGTGATCCCGATTCGTCTTTCTCCCCGGCGTGACAGTACCATCTCGATTGGCGATGGTAAATCCCTCGTCAGGAGCAGGCTCAGCATCCGGCAACTCGGTTCCGAGTTCATAATCAACTTCATCAAAGCCTTCGGCGTAGGTGTCTGAAGGATCAAATTTCGGAGCGTAGTTGTACATTGCTCCATTTTTTCGGATTTTCGACATCTTCTCTTCTAATCTAAGACCGAAGTGGAGGTCAAAAATGGTCTCGGGTTCGTCGCGTTTACCACGACCCCTGGAATTTCTTGGGCGACGACTTGAGTCGTTGCTTGAAGCGTCTTTAGAGGCAGAATTCCTGTCGGGCAGCCCGTCTCTCTGGTTCCCGCGAACAGAGTTTCCATCTCTCGTGCGTCTCTCACGACCAGGGCCCGCACCTTGCTCGCTGAAATATGCCAACTCAGGCTCCCCACGTTCCTTCCTTTTGGCATTGACTTCTGCGAATATTTGTTCGCCGCGCAAAGCCGCCTCGTCGGACTTGAGTGTCCTCAGATCATGAATTCGTTGTCGGTACTTGGCATTCCGCTCCGCCACGGACTCTGTAGGTAGATTGAAATCCGAAGGGACTTTTTTCACTTGCGCTTGTCGTTCACGACGGCGAGCTTCGAATTCTTCGTCTGACATGCGGACCTTTCCGCGTCTCTGACCCGGCTGACCATTGAAGTCTCGAGCGGACTCTTCGACTTTCGATTCCCGTTCCTGTTGCCGTCGAGGAAGTTCTTGCTCTGCCTCCGTGGCCTCGCGAATCCGCTCCGGCAGTGACGTACTTTCCGCCGTCAGTTGACTTGAATCCGCCGTGTGCTGCGGGTTGGCCGAAGTATTCGAGTCGCTCGGGCGAGAATTTTCGGGGTCGTTCGGAGTCAATTGTTTGTCCGGGTCACCGGCGCTTCTGACGGACGTGACGTGGATATGCCGTTTCAAGCGACGACATTTGCTCTGCAAAACGGCATTTCGACCGAGGCCTCGCACTGCAGGGCCCAGCATTGGCCGAATGTCGTTCCCGCTCGGCTTTCGTCTTTTTGTGCGATGATCGTGATCCCGACCAAGAGATTTTTTTTGGCGATGATCCCCCCTGCGAGTTCAATTGCAGGCTCGACCAAAAAGAGACGGATCGAAACGACCGGAGTATTACCGGCCAGCTGCGGTTTCTCTTAGATGTAGAGAGATAGAAAAAGACGAATTTCTACCACACAAAATACATTGTAGGGGGACGCAAAAAACTAGCTCGGAACCGGGTTCGAACCGGTGACCTTGAGATCTGCAATCTCCTGCCATACCACTAGGCCACCCGAGCCAGGTTTTACGTAACGTGACTCGCTGAAAATGCAATATACACCTCCACCCGGGACCTGGAATTGGATCTGTCATATCACTCCATCTCTGTATGATGACTTTCGTCCTCCTTGTGGTGGCGATGGTCACAATACACTCTCTAGACAGCCAAGAATAATTTCGAGATAAAGGGATTAACATTAGTCTCAGCTATGACGATATATATAGACCTATAATATGCCGATTAGTAGTACTGCCATCAGCTCCCGACAGCAGGGCCTTAACGCACCCTAAGCAGGAATGCCAACAACAGGAAAATGAATAAAGGTACATACGATCCCTCCAAATACTGTTCCAAAGCCAATTTGCCTAACTTCCCGTCTTTCACGGGTTTGATGTCTTTTATGCCGTATTGATTCGCACCGGGGGCCAGGGGGTATTTTCCTGGCGTTTTGGGTGCCCCGTGGGGAGCTTGCAGTTGTCCGCCAGGGTGTCCGAAGCCTCCCAATGGCGGAGGCGGATGGGGGTAGTTCGGGTCAGGCATTGGAAATGGTGCTTGTGGTTGGGGATGCGCTGGTTGGTGGTGCGCTGGTGGGAAGTGCGGAGGCGGGCCGGGAAACTGTACTTCGGGTTGCCGAGGAAATTGTTCGCGCTGCAGAGGGGGCATTGGTGGTATTGGGTTGTTCATAGGAGGTGGATGAGGATGATTGACAGGGAATTGCCTTTGATTCTGATCATGCATCGGTGGAGGATGTTGAGGTCCAGGTCCAGGTCCATGATGCATATTGGTCAAAGGAGGCTGCATCATTGGATCTTGCCCGAATCCTCTTTGGCTCATCTCTGGGTGTCCCATTCCATGGCCATGTCCTCCGAGAGGCGGCAGCCCAGGCAAAGGCATTGGCTGCGGCCTTTGCCCCACGCCTGGCCCGTGCATCTCAGGCATCATTGGTCCAGGGTGTTGTTGTTGTTGGAACTGTCCGTGTGCTTGCCCGTGCGTAGGGACCGGTTGAGGAAACTGGTTATGCATCTGTCCGTGCGAGTGCATTGGTTGTTGAAACTGCGCATTCATCTGACTGGGACCCGGCAACGGCATCCCGTTTCCCGGTCCATGTATCTGCGGGTACATCCCTTGCTGACCCATCGGACCCATATGACCCATCATCCCTCCCGGCATATTCATGTTTCCCTGCCCAGGGAACATATGATTCCCCGGTACCCCACCCATCGCATGACCCATGGCGCCATTCCACGGTATCGCATTTCCCATCCGATCGAGTTGCGATATTTGGCACCCGTGCGCAGGTATCTGGACAATACTGTGAATCCCAGGCGTTGCCATCCCAGGCGGTAACAGTCCCCTTTGCCGCGCGATGTTGCGCGCAAGTTCCCCGTCCAACCCAGGAATCTCGGCCAATCGTTCAGCACTCACTGGCCATGGAGGGATATGGTAGTCTTCATCATCCTCGAAATGGACGCGGCGTTGTCGAATAGGTCCTATCAACTCCATTTGCGCATTTATATTGAAGGGGGGGGATACCCGACATATGTGGGCCTTATGTATAGTTGGTGGGGCGTAGCTAGTGCCCGGGTGCTAAAGCGAAGTAAAGCGACCGTACGTTCTGCCGTAGAACATGTGGCCTATTGTTAGTCGAATTAATGGTAATCGCGGCTAAAAGCGACGCCCTCCGGATTGGCTGTAGTTAGAGTTCAAGGGGTCCGTGCCATAAGCTTTGTTTTCCGAATTAGAGTTCTGTCGCAACTCCTTAGTGGGAATAGAGACGAGGCCCCTGCGTACGACCAGCGCTAGCACGGAAGTCAAAAACCAAGGCGCTGCGGGATTTTCTTGGCACGATGGATAGGCGCATATCAGTGCCCCTTATCCGTTCCTTCCACTGATAAGAGATCAATAACGACGAATAACGACATGCGGCTTTCATACCGCCCGTGCAGATGCATGTTTATTTTTGTGTTGCGGATGCTTTCGTTCGTCCCTGGATTTCATATGAACGTGGGGGTGGATTTTATGCATGCTCCGGTAATCACTTCGCCCCTGTCGCGATCTCCGCCAATCATGATTTCCCCGTGAGGCATTGTCTCCAGCTATAGACGTATCAGAACAAAGATCTCACGTACCTCAATCCACTTAATATATCCCTCCGATCAAACAGGCAAAACCGATATGACGTACACGGACTTCAACCCACTTTTCCTCCAAGGAACAACAAACAAACACATCGCAATCCAAGCGCAATCCCTCAAAGGATCCCGCAGCTCCCATCCCGTCGCAACTCCCTGCCGCAATTGCGACGGACCACAATTAAGACCAATCACACTCGTTATATGCATGTAACATGTCGCATCCCAAGCCGATCGTATTATGGTGTCACCCGCGCTCCGTGTCATCAGCCTTGGAACGCGCTTTCATGCAACGCCCAGACTTCAAATGTCTGCACGAGCCCTACGGCGATCCATATTATTACAACCTCTCAGAACGCTTATCGAAGCGCTACACCGACGACGAAATCCGCTCCAATCATCCCACCAAGATGACCATCCAATACTCAGATGTGACATCCCAGCTCTTATCCTCCCCTGGCCACGGAAAGCGGATTTTCAGCAAAGATATGGCGCAGTATATTGTCTCGCCTGATACGCAAGAGGTGATTGTCACCCTGGAAAATCTTCGCAAGATGGATAATGTTTTTTTAATCCGCTCGCCCGCACTGTCATGTCCCTCTTATTACCGATGTTGTATCGGCTCAGCCGCCCAAGAAACCCATTTCGCACACTACGATCCAAATGAGGCGGGGTACCGCGAACTGCGCATCCTATTCGACTATATCCGTCTCCACGGTGTCAACGGGTCCAATTCTGTGGTCCTCATTGATGCGGACACGCTGACCGCGGATCCAGAAGCGACGTTGAAACTTGTGTGCGAGAAAATTGGCGTGCAATGGGATCAGAGGATGTTGACTTGGAAAAAGGAGAAGGTGAAAGAGTTTGAGAAGTGGCCGGGATTCCACACGGATGCGGAAAATAGTACGGGGTTTAGGACACAGGTTAATAGTGGAAATCATAATAGGGACGAGGAGTTGCCGAGGATTGTACAGCAGACTATTGATGAGAATATGCCGATATATGAGTATCTTAAAAGTTTTGCTTTGATTACGTAGAGGGGAGGTTAAAAGTTGAGTACATAGGGGTGGAGGAGGTCTTGGGGTCAGGTCATATACACAGGATACGCTGGATACGGTGTACAAAGAGATATTTCAGGGGACACATATATAGAGGACAATCTTGGGTGAGAGTAGAATTCGTCTAAAGAAAATCAAGAGGTTCCGCAGAATGACACGACTTGGATAAAATTGTAGACCATTAGCTGACATTTCCCGATTCATCTGACGTGTTTCACGAGTTCTATCTCACGTCGTATTCCCATCCGAACCAATATCTCTCCTGACGTACGTGTCATACTCCATCAACCCCTTCGCCGGGGAACCGCACCAGAAGAAGGAAACACCTCTGTTATCCCAAAATCATGACTACGGAACAAAACACACATGACGATAATCATCAATAACCATTCCGTGGTCAAGTTCAGTTGATGGAAAATTGTCCGCGAAATACCACATCTAGTGCGATTATTCAAATTCAGCCTCTCATGATGAATGAGCTAGAGAATATCGCCCCATGTCTCATACAAACCAAACTTCATTCGACATGATACATCTACCACGGCCATGACCACAATAAAAACCCAGCTCCTGTATTATTGGTTCGTCCAGCTTCGCATCCGATTCCGATGCAGAAGTTGACGAGGCGAAATCGAACCCATATATAATATCCCTTCTCAACATTCTCTCTAAATCTGCAGCTGTTCTCATCGAATCTCAGAGCCAAGGCATTCAGGATTCCTATTCATCCGTTCACGATCACATGTTCTATATACATTACAAATCTATTCTCAACCATATACTCGCAAACAGAAGCCTGTTGCACCTGCTTGCAGGAATATTCCATCTGTCAGATGAGAGAGTATTTTCCCGCGGCGGGCGAGTATACCGGACATAATACTCCGTGGCAATGCACTAAACGCCTTATCCATTATTTCCCATGGCTATCGAACAGAATGCAATATTTATCCCGATTCTCTTATCAACGCATTGCCGCACCCCGCGTCCCGACACTCTAGACGGGGGGGAAATCCGTTTACTCTACAGAAGGTCAAACACCGCCATTCAAGTGTACATGTGAGATATCCCTGAGTCTTGGCCGTATGCGGAACTCTGAAAAAGTATTGGGAAACGATGGGTTTGCATCAGATGAAGGATCTCGTATTCCAAGAAGATGAAGTAATGCTGCAATTGTCTTGTCTTCTTATATCTAATTATTTGTCTATCTGCAGGCGCACTCAAGGTTGCTCCTCTATTTTCGAACGAGCGATCTGAGTCGGAGACTCAGTCTCCAGGAAGTTCGCGAATCAAATACGATTCCTGTCGAGGGAACTATCAAACCAAATTTCCAACCAGAGGGATCGATCGGGTATTCTAAAAGACCCAAGAACACAATCTTCTTTGTTGGAATCTCGCACCTCTATCATCATCAAGAAGCACACCCCACGTAGATTGGGTACAGGATGAAACGGACCGACAAATCTATTAAGGCATGAACATCTCATGTTTATTCAGGCCGGACCATCTCATGGAACTCAATCACAAGCATGGCGTCAAGTGGACTTCTTACGGTTTTTTCGTACATCTGAAGAGCCAGATGGAACACGCCAAATTGAAGCAAGACTTTTTCCTGAAGATGATAAAGAAGATATTCTCGGATACAGATTTTATCCATTGGTAACCATGAAGAAAAGCAAATTATTCAGAAGGCATACCATACGGAATGTATGTTGAAAGCAACTAACACACTTGCATTGAAAGAATTTGTCGATTGACGTACAATCGTCCCTGCGGTATATTAAGACTCATTCCTCATTCTCACCCCAATTCAAAGTTATTTGAACACAATATCAAAGATCGAGCGAATATTCTCAAATCTTGCTCCATGCCGAGGAGGAGTTCTCTTTACTGCACCCGCTTGTATTCTATCAAGACGCAACCCAGGAACCGCGATTCCTCCTCTCTCCGTGTCGTTTTGAGAGAAGTACACAGGAAAAGAAAGCCAGCTTGAATTTTCGTATACATCGACATGCCCTATTGTCCGTCAATCCTGGCTATTACGATTGGGATTCAAAAGCACGCACAGATTATTACCTTGACAACATACTGATGACGACGCATGGAATTCAGGCGTGACAAAACCGCGCTTACGATTTCCGGGAAAAGTTTGATGGTTCCTCATTCAAACAGCTCGATCTCGTGAGAGAAGAAAGCTGACTATGCATTCCCACAAGGAGAGGAACACAGATGGGATTGCAGTTTACACCTGAGACAAATGTAATCTGACGAACTAGAGCTCTCTCACAGGATTCAGGTTTCCGTTCCCTCGGTCTAGAACAACCGAATAAAACACTTACAAAATTGGTGTATCGAAGTCATCAGATGCACATAAGTCCATGAATCCAGGTCCCACGAACGACACACACAGAGAACACAACTGGCACTCCTCCAACTCGAATATAGCCTTCCTTTCCGAAACAATTTCATTCAAGAACCATGTCCAAGAGAGTGCTCTAATGTCCTCCCGCACCCAGCCGATGACCACAGACAGGTCCAAGCCTCAGAACTCCTGGCTCTCTAACTCTATGATCACTTGATGGGCCCGCCCTTCTGGACTAGTATTGTCGACCACGCCAGCTCACCGAATTTCTTCAAATCTACGTCCAGGTGGAACGAACAGAATTGGATTGCTTTCAGGTGCTGAGTCCTTGAACACTTACTTACCAGTGTCGTGCATGGTTCCCATATCTGAACTTGTGGGCGACGAGGACCCAAGTATTATTTATTCATGAGATATACACCCGCGAGCATTCTTCCGGTATTCAACTCCAAAACCAACGAAGTCACATATTATTCGTACCCCCCACACACCCGCATCAGACCATTTAACGCAAGACTCGTTAGATCACCGAATTGTGTTCAAGTGTCTGTGCAGAGAGTATATATTCAACGAACACTCTCGGGAATCTTCAGTATTCTCAGAACGCAAGAAAAGGATTCATTTCCATATTGATATCTCGGTCATAAGTACCAGCTGCAGAACATCGACACCAAACAAACCTTCTTTACCTTTCCTCCCGCGCTCTATTTGGGATCTTGGAAGACGAGACAAGATATGATGAGATCCCTGTCTGGCGCCAGGAGAAACAAACAGAACCATCGTTCTCGTCAGATCTAAACGATGCGGCGGGGCGGCAGGAGATCCCATCGGTGACCCATACTAAAAGGCTGACTCCCCCCTTTTCCAAGGTCAAGCACTCCGAAAAGCTTTTCCCCTCACCTTCACTTTGCAAACCACATTCAAACGGTCTAAAAAGTATCGACATGGGCAAGACAAGAATTCGAAAATTCTCTCTGAATGAGTATCAAACTGCGCTTGTAGTGTTATCACTGCCGCAAGGTTCAGATCCAGGCAAGCGGCCAAAAACTATGTATTCCAGTTACTATGGCAATAAAGCGTCTCAGCAATACAAGTACCTTCATCCAGAATGTATAAGAGCCCTATCCATGGAACTAACTGTAGGAGAATATAGTTCTTGAAGGGACACTCTGTGTTATCCGAAGCGGATTGGCCCATGAGCGCGCCATTATGGTAATGGATAGAATCCTTAGGATTCGCCTTGTGCAAAGCATGCGCAGGAGGAAGGTCAAGACCTCCCCCGCTTCCTCCTTTACCTCCATACTGTATTTTCCCTGGCGCTCAAAATCTCGAATATCTACGATGCTAATCCAAACAAACTCATGATCCGTTCATGCAGCGAAAACATGAGCAACGGCTATTACTCAAAAACCCTTAGCCAGCATACTCATCAGAAGGCGAAGGACGTCGACTCATGCTTCCCGATTCCTGGAAGTTTCGTTTCCAATGGCTAATTGAGTTCGACCGACCGGGTGTTGTCAGAAGTCATGCATTGCACACGGCCCTGATGATTTTATTTGAGTTCTTGAAATAGCGATCGAAAATTCCACGAAAGCAAATAAGGTCGATCTATGGAGCGTGTTACTCAAAATCAAACACGCAGGGGAAAGACATTGGACGCAATACGTGGCTTCTTATTACTCAAGTACCCCCGCCGGGGCCGCTGATTCGAAACCTCAAGGCAACAAATACAGCAACTCACACGAGCTCGAGCTCCTCCTGCAGCACAAAGTCGAACTTTTAAGTCATGCATATGATCTGATCAACAGGTCTATTTTGGTATTCTCCCCCGAGAAGCCGGAAGTCTCACAACATGATGGAGAAGATATATTCCACTCTGATTTGAGTTAATATCTCAGAAAGTTGCATCTGCAGCGCGCGGAATGAGTCTTCGTCAGTGGACCATAGGATTCCCTTGTATCTGGACTTCGACCTGTATGGAAGCGAAAGAACTATTACCATTAGGACAAAAGAAGAGTCAACATTGTCTGTTTTGACGCTACGGAAGTCTTCCAATCGATCTGAGGGGGTTGAGTCCACTCCATCGTGTCTGATCCCCAGCGCTTGTGCGATACTGCGGTGCGTTATTATGCTGCTGGAAACAGCGATTGAGGGGGATGGAAGCAATGACTGTCGGAATAGTTGAGGCCACTTCATTCAACTGAGATCTGCTTTTTAACAGATATCCCCACAGGCATTGAAGAAGGATTACCATGGCTATTGGGGTCAGGAAAAATTGTGGTTTTTGCGATATTTAATCCGTCACAAAAAGCAACGTGATCGATCGGGGAAATCTGTTGTGCGATAGCGTATTCATGTTTCGGGTTGGATAGGGAACTCGAGCATTCGCATATAATTCAGGAAGGAAAGGTATTTCTCTGAGAAGGATTGAGGTGGCGAGGTGCGCAATTCTCGAATGGTCCTCGTATAGATGTAGCTACAAGCTTCAGGGGTTGTAACTGGGTATAACTATTCGAGAGAATGAAAGCATATATAATTAGTCACCAATCTGTCGATCTCGTGCGCATAAGGCCCCATATTCATAGAAGCATATATATAGTGTCCCCGGTGTCCGCTTCCCATGGTGCAGTGAGCGCGGTTGACGGGATGTCAGTATGTCTAATGTATGTCAGGATCCCTTTTATCCGCGTCGGAATTCGCTTAAACTTTTCGCTAAAATTAATCTCGCATTTGCCCCCCAACCAATGAAACAGACGCTTTTGCCGCTTATGACGAGGCGGGGACTCCGGTCCGCGCCCGGCATTGCGAACGGGACTGTCACGAGACCGGTCAGTCGGCGAGGGCTGGGCAGCGAGCGGGCTTCACATGTCAGTCTTATATTTATATTACGTGAGGCGGCTCTCGACGTGACCCTCCCTCCTCCGCCTTTTTCTGCTGCTCGAATCCCTCCCTGGCTTGTGTCGAATCCCACGCAGACGCCAATAAATAAATAAAAAGACAGACAAACACACTCCTCTCGTCCTATTTCTCTCTGACTCGCAAAAGCATGGCTAAAGTCATTATTGGTATGTGTCCTCCCAACGACGCTTGTTGACGGCCAGTTGGCGGTGGTTTGTCCGGATTGAGTGCTGCACACAGTGTGCTGCAGTCGGGCGGCAACGTCCTCGTCCTCGACAAGAACCCCTTCTTCGGTAACTTGTCCCTTGTAAATCCTGTGTCTGACTGGTGTGTGAAGGCGGTAACTCGACAAAGGCGACTTCCGGGATCAACGGCGCTCTGACCCGCACTCAAATCGCTCTGGGAATCCCCGACAATGTCCAGAAATTCTACGACGACACGCTCAAATCCGCACGCGACCTCGCCCGTCCCGAGCTCATCAAAGTGCTCACCTACAAATCCGCCGCGGCCGTCGAATGGCTGCAGGATGTCTTCAATCTCGATCTGTCGCTCGTGTCCCGACTCGGAGGCCATTCCGAACCCCGCACACACCGAGGAAAGGAGATGTTCCCCGGCATGGTCATCACCTATGCCCTCATGGAGGCCTTGGAGGATATCGCAGAGGAGACCCCCGAGCGAGCAACGATTCTCAAGAAGGCCCGTGTGACAAAGTGTCTGCGAGAGGGCGACAAGGTTGTTGGTGTAGAGTACGAATTCGAAGGCAAGAGTTTCAAGGAGTATGGCCCCGTAGTATTGGCCACCGGTGGATATGCAGCGGATTTCCAAAAGGGTGGACTATTGGAACAACATCGTCCTGATCTACTTGAATTGAGCACCACAAACGGAGACCACTGTACTGGAGACGGACAAAAGATGGTAATTCCCCACATTACATTTCATCGGTCTAATTCTAGGTCATGGCAATTGGCGGAAAGGGTATTGATATGGACAAAGTACAAGTCCATCCAACCGGTCTTGTCGACCCCAAGGATCCTCACGCCAAGGTCAAGTTCCTTGCCGCGGAGGCTCTCCGAGGTGTCGGTGGTCTTCTCCTTGATTCCGGAGGAGATCGATTTATCGATGAACTCGAGAAACGAGACGTCGTCTCCAACGCAATGTGGAAACGCGATAAATTCCCCGTCCGTCTAGTCCTCAACACCAAAGCCGCCAAAGAAATCCAATGGCACGTCAAGCACTACGAAGGCCGAGGATTAATGCGTCACTTCAAGTCCGGCGCAGATCTCGCCAAGGAGATGGGCATTCCGGTGTCCAAGCTTGAATCCGTATTCAGAGACTACAATGATTACGCCACGGGAAAGAAGAAGGATCCTCATGGCAAGAAATTCTACCAGAACTACCCATTCGATGTCAAGGATGAATTCCACGTTGCATTAATGGAGCCGGTTCTTCATTTCACGATGGGTGGAGTTGAAATCGATGATCAAGCACGTATTCTCATCGACGATGGAAAGAAACCTCTCGAGGGATTGTGGGCTTGTGGTGAACTTGCCGGCGGTGTCCACGGAAGTAATCGTCTCGGCGGCAGTGCGTTACTTGGCTGTGTCGTCTACGGACGAGTCGCCGGAACCGGCGCATCCAACTATCTGTTCCAGAAAGTGCTATCTCAAGGCGGCGCAAGCAGCCCACAAGCACGGTTGCAACAGATCAGCCTGCACATCGACCCCGCTCGACCGGGCAGGATCACCGTGGACTGGAACTCGGGGGGATCACAGGGTGCTCAAAGCGCTGGCCAACCCGAGGGACAAGTATCGACTGCAGCAGTACAGAATGACAACGCCTCCTCCTCGGATCCATCTTCATCATCTGGAAAAGATGCCGCCAAGGTCAAGAAACCAGCCAAGAAACTCGAAATCCCAAATAAAGAATTCAGTTTGGACGACATTGCAAAACATAATACCAAAGACGATTGTTGGGTCGCAGTCAATGGAATGGCTCTGAATGTGACCGAATTCCTTGAAAATCACCCCGGCGGACCTAAAGCCATCCTCCTATATGCTGGCAAAGATGCAACTGAGGAGTTCAATATGTTGCATGACAAGAACGTCATCGAGGTATCAAAGTCTGGAGATGTCGCTGACAACTAGAAATATGCACCAGAGACCGTCCTCGGAAAGCTTAAAGAGTAGATTTGAGGATAGCGTGAAAATGTGTTTAAAGACGTTTGTCAGGTAGATATTCAATATGCAACATTGGAGCATGATCTTTGATTGTATGTTACACTATGCGCCGCCTGTTTAAATGTCTATAGATACGGCAGACTTCGCTCAATCTCAACCAAATCTCCCAATAATCTTGCCACTGATATTCCTGACTTTTTCGCATACTCCGCCCTTCTTTGTCCTGATAGTTGAGTGAACTGCAGTAATATCTCCCTGTCCAATATGCCTCTGGCTGGATTCGACGTCCTCCCATCATAAGTCGAAAGCCTATGACTTCGAGGATTTAGAGCAGCGGGCTGATCCTCATTATTGATCAATTGTCCTTGTAGGATATTAAGTCGTCGGTACATTCGTTCGTTGATCGCGGAAATGAACCCCAGACTCCCTTCTCGAGAAGTCGTGATCCCAAGAAACGCATTCGCCGGATCCTGCTTCGACTCTCCAGGACCAATCTTCCTCGTCCTCAAAATCTTCGTCAGAAAATGTCCAACGTGAAAATCAGCCCGTCGAATAAGGCGATTCCCAGATAACGATTGCGGGTCTACCATTAACTTCTCACCCACAAAAGAGTAATACTTTCCGGATCATATTGGAAAACA
>Ga0302179_10001269_pt1 | contig 15429 bp, 16 predicted proteins | sample I_Palsa_E3_1_FD_198788 | JGI IMG/M metagenome (GOLD analysis project Ga0302179, IMG submission 198788) | Peat permafrost microbial communities from Stordalen Mire near Abisko, Sweden - I_Palsa_E3_1 | ecosystem: Environmental > Terrestrial > Soil > Palsa > Peat permafrost | place: Sweden...
GATGATGTGGCGGATGGGAAAACTGGGTCCAGTCGCTCGAGTGTTCGTTTGGGACCCGTGGCAGGGGAGGTACGTTCCCCTGGATCCGAGTTTTGTAGATTTTATTCCCCTCCCAAGCGCTCCCTCACCACCCCCGGTCCAACCAACGCAACCATCTCATCTAACAATGGTGTTCCTCTCCCTGTCCTGTCTCATTATTCAATCCTCCCACAGGCTATTATATTAACAATAGATTTCCACCGTCCCCGCCCCATCCCCCTCTCCCGCAACAGGTCCTCCTCCCCCTCCCCGCCTAAATATCCAACTCCTACTAATCAAACAGAAACAACCCTCGGCGCCCCCAAAGAAATGCACCTAACCGGCACCCCCCTCACTCTCAAGAAAAAAACCAAACCTAAACCCCTGCTCCCAAATATTGTGGGGAAGGGGTTTTCGTTTCCGGGGTTTTGAGGGATGGGGATATTGGAGGGGGGATCTGTTGCTGTTGATTTGGTTGGGCGGGTGTGTGTGGCTGGGGAGGGATTATGGTGGTGTTGGTATGGGTGTTGGATTGGATTGCTTTGGTCGTCAGGCGTGGGATTGGAGGGATTGATGATATTGGTTTGCTGGCATAGGAAGGGATATTTACGATAGTACTACTGGCGTATAGCATGAATTGGAAGTCAATAAGTCAATAGATTCCCTCGTTTGAACGGAGTTGAAACCTTATGCGGCGAGATCTAGTTCGTGTGGAATATTTCTCGCGTATCTGATCCCCAATGCATGGCCATGGGGCGTCGTTAAGGTCCCCTCTAACGGGATCTGAAACTCCAAACCGAACTCGGCGAATCAAATTCTAGGCCCGATCTCAGGCTAATAGTCTAGCCGCAGGGTAGGAATACGGCCAACTGTCCAGAGATCAACATCAACAAAAGCCACGATTTTTGATGAATTCCGGATTCAGCCACGTCCTAACGGTCAACGGCCCATACTCGTCTCGTCCGCCACGGGCGCTGATGGTGCGAATTTCCCGAGCCTGATGTCGGGGAGTTGGAGGTCAGTCTTTCGGTAACTGGAACTCTGGACACCAACGCCGACATGAGAAAACGTGGTTTTAAGTGGGGTATTTCCAAGGCCCTGTCAGAGGATCGATAGCTTTAATTTTTCACCGTAGCCGCGCATGTTTTGCTGCCCACCTATTCACAACGAAAGAGGCTTCAAGGTCCCGCTTGACTTTTGCGCAATCGAAGAGCCGTTGCTCCGCTTTTCAATATACCTCGCATGTCAGGCCGAGACATTAATAATTGCATTGGATGTCCGCGTGCGGCTTGATCAATCAATTGCCGAGGTCATTGAAGCGGGGAGGCGTCTGGCAAGTCTATGAAAGACGACCCTGTTTCGCCGAAAATCCGGTGGCAGCACGATAGGTACAGGTACGTCAAGACTCGCACACAATTTCTCGGCGAAATTGGGTTTCCGCATTTCAAGGTTTTGTGACACAACCACCTTTTTGGGTGTGGCTTACACGCGGGAAAGGCCACGTTTAATTTGGATGCATTGCTCAGGAGAGATGGAGAGATGGTTGTACTTTAGATTAGGCCGACATAGCGAACATATCAAATTTGGGCTGGTCGAGAGAACGCAATTGTGGAGTTTGACAGCCAATGGTAACGCTCTTCGGCGATTACATTCAACCGGCTCCGCGGGCGATGTCCGCGTTACGTCCGAGGCACACTTCAGTTCCTTGCCAGACCTGACGGCGGACATCCGCGTCCAGAAGTCCCTTTGCTGGACAAAGAGATGGACTTGCGTCCAGGCCTCTGTTTGCAGACGAGGTGGACGATCGGAGAGGGTCTCCGCGTGGCAAGCTGCAGGGGACTTGACTGGATATTGCAGTCACGTCTGCGCACGTTATTTTAATATGGAATAACCGGGTTGGTTGGCACGGACCCAGAGCCGGACTTTTGTGGCGAATGAGGCGTTCGGAGCGTGCACGGCTATTCGGCGCGCCGTTTGCGGCCACGATTTCTTCATTTGAGGCGCTTGACCCGTCGAAAGCGCACGCTGAGTGAGACATATTGGCTGTGGGAAATGAAGCACCAATGCGTCTCACAATATGATATATCGAGTCGGTCCCTTCTCCACCCATGAGCCAGTGATTGGCTCTAATTCTCCTTAGTTGCGCCACTTCATTTGTCATGGCCCACACGTTTGCCGGCTGGCGTCAACCTGGCGGTCACGCCCAATCATCAGCGGCGGACGTTCGGCTGGCTTGGGCTAACTTTGGCGGCGGCAGCGGTGCCTTGCAAGTCCCTGGCGAATGAAGCAGCTCCACCAGGACCGCCGCTGCGGTAGTGGCGCAAAAGCTAAAATTTATTGGATATGTCGAATATTGGTTTGTTTTGATCGTCCGGAAAGAGTAAGTCATCTCACGGTGAAGCAGCTCAGACAAGCGATTGCGGAAATTCATACAGCTGCTGCGACGGGGAAATGAACGGTGCGGCCCCAGGCCCTTCGACGGCCCAGGGCGTGCGTGGCATTAAATACTGCCATCTGCACGACAGCTGCTCCTGCTGTCTCGAACACCCACCGTCGTCGCCAGTGTCCCGCCGGAGAGGCAATTGCAGATGTTGCCCCATTCCCAGGCAGAAACAAGTCAGTCTGGCCCCCAGAAATTGCCAGAAAAACCTTCTTTCGGCAGGCATACATCGCTGTCACATTTCCCAGTCACCGCCCCGTCCGTAAGTCGGGCTGCCCAAAAAAGTTCCAACGACTCCATCGAGACCCTGTTCCTCGAGTTCTTTCGGACACTCGCCGCCATCAATGAGAAGACCACCGTCGACGAGGTATACTCCCTTGGCAATCGTGTTGACGGTAGAAATTCCTGGCATGGGTGCAACAGGCGTTGGACGCTTCCGTGTTGCAGATGGTGGGCACCGACAAGCAAACAAATCTCTTCATCGACGGTCCTGCTAGTCCCAGCGACCCCGAACACGGACCATTACCGCCCTCGAGAATTCCTGTAAAAGGGGGCAAGGCTCGAAAAAAGCCGCTGTCAATCGAGACTTCGAATTCCCACTTCCTGGCTGCTCCCTTCGCACCACAATCTCCGAGCTCAAAATTCTCACGTCGTGCCACGCTCGCCTCCGATGAATTCCCCGGCCAATACCCATTGCAACCTCAACTTTCGCCTCACTCCCCAAAATCAAAAATACCATCCCGGAGACGGACACTGTCATCTGATCCTTCAACGTCACCACGTTATCCAGATCGCAATTTCTCCGTTTATACTCTCCCCGACGATGACATCCATAACGCAACCCCACAACGTTCATCACAATCCAGCAGCCGCCACGGGTCCGGCTCCGCCCTCGGGTCTCCCTCTCGCATCCCGGTTCCATCGCGTAACGGGTCAGGATCCACCGTCCCAGATGATATCTATATTCCCGAGACACCTACTCGCAAGGGATCCGGCGTGCCTCCCCCACTGTCATTGGAGCACTTCAGCTACCTGGTCAAAGGATGGAAAGAGAAAGTCGAGCAAGAACTACCTCCAGCATGGCCTCTATCGAATCATCTCGAAAAACAACCTGAGCATGATGTCCCCTCGCCATGGCCCATGAAAATAGAACATCCCCATTTTCAACCCAAGGAACCTATCTTCGAAGTTGACACCTCTTCCGATGACGATGTGCACAGCACCCCCACCAGCGAAGAATATAATCCAGCAGAAGTAGCGGCAAAACTCGCTCATGATCATGAGGGCATTCCATTTGCTGAAACGGTCGTCGAAGAACCGTATGCGGTGTGTACAAAGGAAGATGTCAAACCAATTTACGACCCCGATGAGGAGCTCAAGAAGATTTCCCGACAATTACTACGTGTACAGAAATACGCACTTACGATATCGCTCATCTCCATTAATGCATCTCTCATCTTCATGTCATGGTATGTTCTCCATCGTTTTAGAGTTGACTTTAGGTGGTGGATTAAACTGCATTGGATTTGGCTTCCCATGTTGACCGTCAATACCATCATTCAAGTCACCATGATTTTCTCCATCTGCATTCACTTTCTTTTCCGCAAAGCAGTCCCCCACAAGGTCCGCCCAGATCCGGAGACGCTGGAAACAATGGCATGGGTTTTGCCCTGTTACAACGAAACTCCACTTGAATTGACCCGGTCATTGGATTCCCTGGCAGCGCAAATCGAACTCGATGACCACAAGAAAGTCATCATCGTCATTTGTGATGGAAAGGCCAGGGGCAAGGGAATGGACAAGAGTTGTGGAGAGTCACTCTTAGAGGATATTCTCCCCTGCGATGAGGGAAGGAGATACAAGAAGGCCTACGTCGCTCGAGATGCCCTTGATGTAACCCCATCTGATACCATATACTAACATCCACAGATGTCGATTTCCGTCCAGAAAGGCTTCTACAAAGGGATCCCCTATATCTGCGTTGTCAAAGACCAAAATCAAGGGAAACGCGACTCGCTGGTCTTCGTCCGAAGTCTGCTCTACAACTTCAATCGTCGTCATGAAAAACCCCTGACAATGTTCTCCCCTGAACTCTTCAATTGTTTCGCCGAGTTCTTTATTACTCACGGTCTGGAAACAGTCGACTTTCTCGCTGGGATGGACGCTGATACCGTCTTCGACCCAACCTGTATCTGGGAAATGATCAAGGTTATCCGTCAGGAAGGACCTACTACGGCCGGTGTATGCGGACATGTCTGTGTCGATTTCGAGGATAGACCTTGGGGAATGTGGAATTTGTTTCAGAGTACAGAGTATACGATGACACAAGGACTACGGCGATCCTTCCAATCTGCTTGCACAGGGAAAGTCAATTGTCTTCCTGGATGTTGTCAACTCATCCGTGTTTGTGAGGCCACGATGGGAGATGAGGTGTTGCGACAGCTCTTCGGCCATGTCCCCAAACCGAACGACAGTATGATCTTCCAAGTCATGGGGAATTACTCCGAAGACAGTATTCACGCGTCATACATCTTTTCAACATTTCCCGAATACCACACTGCACAAGCCCTCAGGGCAAAAGCATATACCACCGTTCCGCAGTCTTGGAGTGTGTTTTTGAGTCAGAGAAAGAGATGGAGTCTGGGAAGTATTTCAAACGATTTGCTCATGTCTTGTCGAGGCAGGATCAACCCCGTCGAACGAGCCATCAGCATGATTTCTGTGTTCACCTGGTTCATCAACCCCTTCATCACGGCGGCGGCAATCTCATTTGCCATCGCTCTTATTCGGGGAGTTTCGAATTGGCGACTCGTTCTCGGTCTTGCGTCACTACTTCTGATTCGATATGTAATCCCCCTTCATCAAGGTGTACTGACTTTTAGGCATGGGAAATTAGTATTGTATGTTGGATTCCAAGATCTCGTAAAGATAAACTACAGTATCTTGCGGGTCTCTGTATCCACGTCGGTTGGTCCCCGGTGTTAACGCAAATCGTCCTTTTCTACTCGTTATTCCACTGCGACGATTTCAAATGGGGAAAGACGCGAGAGGTCGTGGAAGACGACGACGAAAAACCACTCCTCAACGAGGACGATGATCTGGAGAAACAGTTGCAGATGCCGGAGGTGGAACTGGAGAAACCGATGCCGGTAAAGGAGAAAGAAGAGAAGCCAGAGATGGCGTTGAGTATCCGCTCTTTTAACGCCCTGGCGCTGGAAGAGGGAAGACTCGGTGGGAATAGAATTATGGATACCCCTAAAAAGTTGAGATGATACTTATAGAACGAAGATATCGACTGGAGTTTTTGATTTTAGAATGCGTTTTAGAGTTTTATTCTACCTCATATGATTATACTATACATAATTAAAAAGCCCTTGGCGCAAGGGGTGTTTCAAGAAACGCGTCAAAATAGGCTTGTAATCGATTTAATGCATATGAGACAAGTTTTCATGTCCGTTGTCAATTGTTCGTGGTTGGCCGGACAATGCAAAGACAGGTCGTTTTGAGAGAACTTTTCGCTCCACTAAACCGGCACTGTTGGCATCGACTGTCCCGTGTGTGGGCCGTGGCTGGCATTGGGCACGATTCAGGAAAGACGGTGAGGTGCTCGCACGCTTCGGGGAATTGCATGTGCAGCGTTGCCTAAAACGGCCCGCAACTCGGTCACACCAATGGGATCAACAATTCCTCCGACTCCGAGCCGCGCGCAAACCAACCACAACGCACCCGAATCCACCCCAAAAGCGCAAAAACACCGATCTTTGTTTCTTGTGCTTGGTCGCACTCTTATCTACGTGTGGCCCACGTTTTACAGCGCTTGGAATCCCCCTATTTGATGTTGGCAAGCTGATTATTTACGGCGTAACACACTTGGCAGAATTGCCCAATCACCACGCACGGGCAAACAACCCACACCGGCGATGTGGTTACTCAACATAACGGACACGATTGGAGCGTGCCAAGAAATCGGGACAATTGTTGTCGCTTTACCCGGGCGCACTGGATGCATGCACACGGTATGGTGTGCCTGCTGTGTTGTTTGGGAGACGTGGCCCACCGCCTAAAGAGGAAGCAACTGCGCCCGCTGCTGCCCAGCCGTGTCCGGGGCGGTGACTCGCTATTCACAGATATAAATTCGACGCTTTCGCCCACAACAGACAGACTGTCAAGCTACAGCTGCAGACGCAAGAAGCGCACAAGCGACTAGATTTTTTTTTCTCTTTCTGCACGCCTGAGTTGGAACACGAGTCGAGATGTCTGCCCCGACGTCTACGCCTATGCCTGGAGTTATCGATGGTCACACCAGACACAGTCCCTACAGCTACACTCCCTCTGCCGGAGCAAACATTGCCTTCCTCGTCATCTTCGCGTACCATCCCTTCCTCTTTTATTTGCTAACCGCAGTCTTCTGTCGATTTGTCACGTTGGACTTGGTCTGAAATACCGAACATGGTTCTTCTCCACCATGTTCGTCCTCGGCGGCATTGGTACGATCCCACCTTCCCCTAAGTCCTGCCCTACCGCCCCGTGCAGCCATCTTATTCTAGGCGAGACAATCGGATATATTGGCCGTACAGGCAGTGCGTATGACGTTACGCTTAACAACTGGTTCATCATGCAAATCTGCTGTCTGATCATCTCGCCCGCCTTCTTCTCCGCGGCAATCTACTTGACAATCGGAAATCTGTACCTCCCCCTTTCGCCCCATCTCCACTGCCAAACTTGCTGACATGGGTTGATTAGTGCGGTCATTGTGGGCAAGGCAAATGCTTTGTTGAAACCCATGTTCTATGTCATTATCTTTTCATCATTTGATTTCATTGCGCTTGTTGTCCAAGCGGTTGGCGGTGCCGGAGCATCTGAAGCGGAACAGAAAGGAACAGATACCCGGCCATCGACTCACATCATGGTACCTTCTCCATCACAATCCCTCCCCTTTCTACCCCATCATCCCTCTATCCAAACATAAATCCTCGCACTTCTCACATCCCTCGCAATTGCACCGCATCTCCCGTGTACTCCCTGAACATGCGCTAACATCCCCAGGAAGCAGGTATCGTAATCCAAGGCGCCGGCAACATAGTCTTCTCCCTCACAGCCCTCCTCCTCTGGTACCGCACGCGCCGCAACTCCCGCCGAAACGGCATCCCAACGCCCTTCCCCAAGACCCGCAAATTCAAGCTCTTCGTCGCCGCCCTCGTAATCAGCAACATATGCATCATCACCCGCGCCATCTACCGTGTCATCGAGCTTGCACAGGGCTGGAACGGCTACCTGATCACCACGGAAGGGTGGTTTTACGGGTTTGACACCGCGTTGATGATTTTGTGTATGGCTATTTGGGTCGTCGGACATCCGGGACTGACGCTGGGACGCGAGTTGGCTAGGTCGAATTTACGCGAGAAGAAGACGGTGGGGGAAAGTCGCGAGAATATTGTCGATGACGAGAGCAAGGCTTAATCAACGTCGGGGATAAGGGGATGATGTGAAGGAGGGCATTCGTTGTTGTTCTAGGGTGGGTTTCACACACCCGGATTTTTGGTACCAATGTGCTGGGAATTGCATTTTAGGGATAGATCTGGCGGACACGGAGGTCTATGCATGTTGCAATACTATTTTGATTGATGATACTTAGATATTAATTTACATTGAGGTTATACATCCCAACGCCAAAATGCTTATGCACCCAAAACTTTTTACACTCACCAACTCCCAGACATTCTAATCTCTCCATCCCATTATTCATCGTAGCATACACCCTCGGAAGAATATCCAATTACCCCTTCCCATGGTAAATGCTTTTCAAAACTCCCTGACAGCATTTATAAGATTACTCAGGAAGCCCTCGCTTTTTTCCCCGTGGACTCCGTGTTGAAGCCGCCGTCTGTTGAGATTTCGTCGCATCCTTCACAGGATCCCCATTCTCCGGAGCCCGCTGCTGCGCTGTCCTTGGCATCATAGGTTCCGGCGATACCGTCGAGTCCGAGGCCTTGGGTGGGGACGCCGACGCAGTCACTGAAGGGGTCGACGAAGTCGGCAATTGAGGCGTCATCGATGGACTAATCTGATTTATCGGCATAGGTATTGATGATCCCAAAGTCGGGACAGGGGCTTGCAGTGTTGGGAATTCCTGTTTTATATGAGGGAATGTGCCTGCGACGGGGATTGGTGCTGCTTTGGCTGCTGCGTAGGGAAGTGGCATTGGCATTTGGATTGGTGGGACAGTCGGAGTGGAATTAATATTTGTTGACGGGATGGGTTTTTGAGGTGTGGCGGAGACGGTAGGGATTGGTGTTGCGGGTGTAGGCGATGCGACTGTTGGGGGGAAAGTATGTTTTAATCGTTTTGCAGGAGGTTGTGTTGATGCTGAGGGAGTCGTCGGAGCTGGATGAGGGGGTTTTATCGGAAGTCCTGGGATGCCTTTCATTTTCGCCAATGCTTCCTGCAGAAGAGCACCCATATCGACGCCCTTGCCCTGCATATTCTTGACCAGCTCCTGCAACTTGCTTTTATCTTTATCATCTGCCTGTCCCTGCGGTGCCGGCGACGCGGTACTTGCCTCTCTCCCAGCCCCGGCCGCCTTCCCCGCCTTCTCCGCCTTCTCGACCTTCTCCGTCTTCTCCGGTTTAACCTTCTCCGCGGGCGTCGACGGCGGTTTCTTCTTGTTCAGCTTGGTGCTCAGTTTATCCGTATCCCCCTCCTTGGCACTTAAATCCCCAATCAGCCCCTCATACTCAGGACTAATTCCCCACTCGTCCTTGCCGCGCTTACTCTTCTTGCTCTCCGAGGAATCCACTTCCCCTGGCCGCGGACCATAGCATACAAATGCGGGAGACGACATCAGGTTATGTCGGATACTGCTTTGCCAGGACTTGTTTTTGCCCTTAAAGTATGCGTGGTGGTCTTGGATCCAGGCGTAGATTTCCTGCAGGGTGCGCCGGCGACGGGGGTGCGAGAGAAGGGACTGGGCGATCAGCGTTGCGTAGGGGATGTCGGGCTTTTCAACGACTGCGGAAGCGGATGTGGGATCGTTAATGGAGGCGGCGGGATCGAGTGTGGGTGGTTTGGTGAGTGAGTCCGGGGGAGGGGTGGTTGTTAGGGATGTTGGCGTTGAGGGCGTTTCTTCAGAGTCTGAGTCTTTGGAAGGGTCCTCGGGAAGAGTTCCCTGATGCGGCAGAAGGAAGTTGAATTTGATCTCGCCAATTTGCACTTGTGTCCTAGAACAATTACTCACTACACAGAGAAGAGGCAGATTCAAAGCAGATGCACAGAACAAGCAAGCAACACGACGGGACATACCGATCGTCCAGAGACACCACCGAACCCTGATCATAAAAGACATCATCGACAAACAATCCATTCCGTCCGCCAACATAAATCTCAAAACAATTCCTCGCAAACGAATACTGCACCCTCGCATGCTGCCGACTAATCGCCTTGGTATTCCCCAAATGCACATCCACATGATCGCTCTCGCTCGCCTTGCGTCCAAGCGTCACACTCAGACTCTGCACATAGAAACTATATGCCCCGAACTCGAGTTTGGCGTACGCCTGCACGGGCGTGTTTTGTCGTGACGGCGTCGACAGCTCAAGTAAGTTTGCAATGCTGGGGGGCATCGTCGTCGTCGTTGTTGGTCCCCCAAGGAGCTTTGGGTGCTGCACGCTCAGCGGACCGAGACAGGAGGCCCCGCGAGGGTCACCGTCGGAGTGTTGTTCCAGGACTGCGGTGACGGGACGGGACTGGCGTGTTGGACAGGCAGCGCATTCAAGGCAGCGGTGAGCTCACAGGTAAAGGACAAAGTTGCGGAATTGAAGGATTTCCTCGTCCGATTATGTCAGACCATCACCGCAAACGATCCACAAAAAAAGGATCCGCGCTAAAAAAATCAGCTCAGGTCGTCCTGTCCTTATCGGCATTCACCACAACAGCGAGCCATGGCCACCGTCAACGAAGCCGAATTCGACCAGAGCGTCAGTCTCCTGCGCGAGTCTTTTGAGCAGTATCAGGGTAGTCATATCCACTCTCCCTAGCTAACGATAGACTTCCCCAAACCGGGCATTCTCTTCTTCGACTGTCTGCCTATCTTTGAAAACCCACAGACATTCAATCTGCTTGTAATCCCCCCTTGGGAGCGTATTTGACGGTAGCTCGACCTATATGAATCACATCTGCGGCCGCTGAAGCCCACTGTGATTGTCGGGCTGGATGCCAGGGGCTTTATTTTTGCCCCCGCACTGGCGCTGCGGTTAAATATCCGGTTCGTTCCCGTCCGCAAAAGGGGAAAGTTGCCTGGAGAGTGTGTCCAGGCGAAATATGTCAAGGAGTATGGAGAGGATATTTTTGAGATGCAGAAAGGCAGAATGACTTCTTCCGATAGAGTTGTCGTTGTCGACGACCTGATCGCCACGGGTACGAATTCCCCCCTCCCTCAACCCCCCTCAACCCCCTTCTCTCTCAAGCGTATCCCATCATTCGTGATTCAGCCATTCACACTATTCTTGACTACCTCTTTCGAGTTTCTGATCTTGCTAACTCGGTAGGCGGCTCAGCTAAAGCGACCGCAGAAATAATCAAACAGCTCGGCGCAGAGTTACTTGAATTCGCCTTCATCATGGAACTAGCCTTCCTCGAGGGGTGGAGGAATCTCGACAGACCCGTATGGCGATTAGTTACTGAGAAGGAGGATACAAAGGCTGGATATGCTTCCGATATACGACATTAGCGATATTAGGGATAGAGGATTTTGTTAGTACTATTGTGGATACAGATCTAGTAGGCACTTTCTGTCTGTATTCATAGACATGGCCGTAATTATCCTGGATACATTTTCTATATGAACACGTTCTTCTCATCGATATTTGCTAACTGTTTTCTTCTAATATGGTGAAAGATTATCCGTGATGTTGGACTATTCAGCCACCGTTAGATGAAGCAATACGTGCAGGTTGTACTCCATCCAATGTGCAGTAAACAAAGTTCAGGAAAGAAATCTCAGACTTTTTACCTAGTAAAACATACATTGAACACACGCAATTTATCCGTTTGATGGTGGGGATGGTGGTTGTGGTGACGGCAAGGATGTCGACGACTTAAATTGAGGTTTTGAAGTTGCATCTGAGGAGATGTGGACTTGAGCACCCGCAACTGGTTCCTATCCTCCCCCGGCACCATCCACTTCGTCGTCATCTTATGAAACTCGTGCTATCCATTTTGCGTATCAACGAGACCTTCACCCAATATCTCGCTGTGATGTGGACATGATCCTGCAAGTGGCGCTATAATTACTGCGACTGCAGAAGTTAGGTCGACTATCTTAAAGGATGATGGGACCTGCGCGCCCAGAAGTGAACTTTTGTGCAACCACACTCCGCTTTATTTAACCTAAAATTGCGATCTTCCTACCTTTTGAGCCTGATTGGTGATAATTTCTTAGCGGAAAGGTAGTTCATTGCAGACGAACCATTAAGGTTGGTGAACAGGCCCCTAGGCCCGAGATCAGCCTCAACAATGGATCCAGAATATAAGGTTGCAAAAAAGAAAAAGAAAACCGATCCACATTAAAGCAACTCAACCGGTCATGTCCAATCGATCTCCCTCCTGATTTCCATCCCAAGCTCGTGCCTCCTCCACTGAGGAAAGGGCGAGGTCAAAGCGTGGCATCACGTAAAACCCCTGAAATGACTCGGTGCAATTCTGACGCAAGTTGTCCAAGCACTCAGGAAAACAAGAACGAACGCCGCTCCAGAGTGCAGAAAGTACAGACACTGGTTACACACCTCGGAATCATGCCAGTGTCTCTAGATACGCTAGTACTAGTACGCGATATTCGTCAATCTATTCTCCGTGCGCAGAAAGCTTCCATGTGTCTTGCTACAGACAATCCCGACAGATGGTACGATGTCAACAAATTCAAATGGTCTACCGAAGTTTGCCGAGAAGCGCGGCGTGCATGCCAATTTTTTGACCAAGACACTCATCGGAGTCGAAGAGAGATCGAACAATTCTGCGAAGAGATGTTAGAAATATTTTCAACACTCTTTTCCCGCCTCGCGCTCGTGCACCGGCAAAAGTCAAAGACCCAACGATTAACGGGCATCATGCTATTCGATTTATCCACTGCTTTTTTGGATCTGGGAAAGGAGGGCGGTAGACTGGAACAGCTGTGGTTGGAGGCATTTACACGGCTCAGAACGCTAATTAAGCTTACTCGTGCACCCCGGAAGTCGATGGAGCTTTTACATCAGATACTCAAATACCGTACGTCTCCACCATTGGCGCGGTATCACCTGTATCTATATCTTTTCGATGTCGTCCATGACTGCTACATTATTGATAGGACGACCGCCGGCGAGGCATTGGAATGGAAGGCGGTCGTTGATCATCTCGAAGAAGGCATTCCCTCAAGGTTGAGAGATGATTTCCTCCGTCTGTCGAAAGTATTTGCCAAAAAGGCATACGGATGGGATACCACGATTAGCGACCCGGCGACGTTAATAACCCGATATGTGCAAGCAAAGCAGTTGGTGAACGGTTATTACGCCTTGGCTCAAGCAGAAGGCGCCGCAGCTAATATCTCAACTTCAGGGGTTAAGGAACTAAAAAACGCTATAAAGTTGTATAGGGAGGCACACGAGCTGTTTAAGCCTCTTGATAAAAAACAGGCAGGTCTCGCAATTGCTAAAGTCGGCCTCTTGCGCTGGAAGTTCTATTCCATAGACACCCGCTCGGACACGATTCAATACCTGAGGGCGGCTCAGAAGTATGAGAAGTACGCGGATCAAGATTCACAGTGGGTGAAGGAAACAAAGAAATGCATTGCAATCTATGAGGTGGCTTTAGAACAGGAACGGCTTCGCAAGAAGGAGGAAGAGCGAAAGCGTGAAGAACAACTGCAAAAAATGCGCCCTGAAAGACAACAAAAGTTACGCCATCAGAACATCGAGGCACTCAAAGAGCAAGGAGAACAAATTCATTCGCTGAAGGATCTCTTGACTTTTTCCATGCGGCTTCAGAGAGATTTTGCTCCGCCAGAGCTTTGTAGCCAGGAACAATTGCAACTGGGTATCCTGGATTTGAAAAATCGCAAGGGATCTCGTCGCATGAATCTCAAAAAGATCATAAGACTGTATCATCCCGATAAGAATGGCACGCAAGGAGAGGCCTGGAAATCCGTCTGCGAAGAAGTAACTAGAGTACTCATCCAATGTTCTTCAAGAATTGACGTAGATTCTAAACCTCGTGTGCGAGAAGCAAGATACGTTGCAGGGTTAAGTCAACTATTGGTATTTAGGCATAGCTAGTGGACTTAGCGGGCGTTCATTATATTAATTATAATAAACAGGAGGCACAAACATTGGTAGAAAGTCGTGGGTAACAATCAGTACGTAACTATAATCGCACGGTCAAACCTCATTGAGGCCCTGACGTTCGATTTTCAAGATCCAACCGAAAGGTAGCAGACCCCATTCGCGTATACACTTTAATATAAGTCACGGGTCGGAGGATTTGATAGTGACCCCGTGGGGGGCGCTCTAAGTCCGATAATCTTAATTGCCCGCCCCCCCAGGACTCCTCCCATTTCTTCATTACCGAGTCTCTGCTGCCCTCTACATCGAGAGCGTTGATCCAGAAAATGACAAGCGAACCCACCACAAATCCCTACCCACTGCCCCACGATGCAAGCGAGAAGACCCGCCTGGACACCCAACACTTCGCCTTCAAATACTACCTTGGCCGAAACATAGTTCCCGAGCTTTCCCCAGATACTGCCCACCAAATCATCGACGTCGGAACAGGCTCTGGTTGCTGGGCAGTTGAAGTTGCCAAAGAATTCCCCAAGGCGCGAGTCACGGGGATCGATCTTTCGTATCCGATCTTCAAAGAGGACCCACCCCCTGAGAATATTGCATTCATCGTGGGGGATGTCAACCAGGGAATTGACTTCCCGAATGCTAGTGTAGATCTTGTTCATTCCAGGTGCTTCAGAATTCAATCCGTGCTTACAGTAGACTTCTTCAGGCAGGAATTACGAAGGATCAATGGCCGGCCTATTTCAAGGAGGTATTGCGCGTTCTTAAACCTGGATCGGGATGGATTCAACTCACTGAACCAAAGACCCAACCTCTTCTCGCTGTAAAGGGAGAGCTTCCCCAAGATTCAGCTTTTCGTGAAGTTTCCCTTACCCCAAGAAATAAAACTGATTTTATCAGTTTGGAAAGCTTTGGAATGAATGGAGAATCGGTTCCAACTTGATATCCTCTCCGGAAGATCTCGAACCACTCCTGAAAGAAGCCGGCTTTGTGGACGTTCAAGTCATTAAGTACAATATGGATATCGATAATTGGCGTGGCGGTATGAAGGCCTTAAGATTCTGTAGCTGATGGTGGCAGACACAGCAGATCCGCAGATGATTGCGGCAAGAAAAGCCGCCTTGGTTGGATATGGGGGCGTCTATGGCTTCATGGGTCGGATGCTCAAGAAAGACGTACCAGAGGATGAACGGGACATATTTGCTCGCAGAGTGATCCACGAAATGGAAGATCCCAATTCTAAGATCTCCATTGAGACGTCACCCTCACCGAGTCAACTTTGAACTGACGTCTAGTTTTACCATCGTGGGTCGCAAAGAAAAGTAGCATGACCTAGCTTCTGCAACACCGCCGCGGCCTTATTCGACAACAGTTAGTTTCGTAGTTTCTGTTATACTTTTTATCATGTTGCAATTAACCGCGATCGGCCCCACAGTACAAATACTTCAAGTTTGCAAAGCTATTTGATCATTGTACTCGTATGATTGACCTTACAGCTGAGGATTCTCCTCAGCGTCCTTGAACCTTGCGTAACGACCATCCGTTATCGAGCTCCAGCCCGACACCTGCTATTCCAACCGTCATCTGTACAGTTGACACTCCATTGCGCCCGGGTTTCTTGTCTGGCCACGGGCCAACGTCGTAGGATAACTTCGCCAC
>Ga0302179_10001272_pt1 | contig 15412 bp, 12 predicted proteins | sample I_Palsa_E3_1_FD_198788 | JGI IMG/M metagenome (GOLD analysis project Ga0302179, IMG submission 198788) | Peat permafrost microbial communities from Stordalen Mire near Abisko, Sweden - I_Palsa_E3_1 | ecosystem: Environmental > Terrestrial > Soil > Palsa > Peat permafrost | place: Sweden...
TAACTGTCATTTTGAGGCCCGCGCACCCCCACTTGCCGGCGGTTTGACTCATGTACCACCCCACTACCCTCGCCTTCGGCTTCGGCGGCACCAGCATTAAGTTTGGCGTTGTTCGGAGCGCGCCCTTTGGAAGCAGATCGAAGAAACCTCGTTGCTGACAGGATTCCTGCGTCCAGCCAAGGCGGAAACAACGTTTATGAACACCACACTATCCGTCCACGATATCCACCGGCTTCTGCATGCTGAACATGATGACCCATTTGGGGTACTCGGGATGCACCAGATCGGCCAAGTCTGGGTTGTGCGTAGTCTGAGACCGGATGCGAAAGAGCTCGCGATTGTCGACCGTCACGACTTCAACCGGTGCTTTCCAGCGACCCGAATCGCGGAGGCAGGCTTATTTGAAGCCCAATTGGAGGGTGTCACCGAGGCCTTTGACTACCTGGTCCAGGTCACCCCATGGTCGGGAGAGATTTTTCAGGTCAGCGACCCCTACACTTACGGACCAATTTTAGGTGCACTCGACACCTACCTCTATTGCATGGGCAACCACTATGAGATCTACGAAAAGCTCGGAGCGCACCTGACAGAAATTAATGGATATCCAGGGGTGACTTTTGCCGTTTGGGCGCCGAACGCTCAACGGGTCAGCGTAGTGGGCGATTTTAACGGCTGGGACGGTCGTACCCATCCGATGCGAAGACGCATCGAAGCGGGGATCTGGGAAATATTCGTTCCAGGGGTCGGCGAAAGCGCTCATTACAAATACGAGGTCCGCAACTGCTTCGGCAATGTTGTGTTGAAAAGCGATCCGTTCTCGTTCTTCGGCCAGCATGGCGTTCAAACGGCTTCCCTGGTTTTCAATCTTGATCGCTTCAAATGGAGCGACGACGCATGGCTAGCAGAACGGAAGACCCGGTACTGGCCGCAGCAACCGGTGAGTATTTATGAGGTTCACCTTGGGTCATGGGCGAGAGTTCCCGAGGAGAATAATCGATACCTGAGTTACATTGAGCTCGCGGATCGGCTCATCCCGTATGTCAAGGAAATGGGCTACACGCATATCGAATTACTGCCAGTCGCCGAGCACCCGTTTGACGGTTCCTGGGGTTACCAGGTCACCGGGTATTATGCGCCGACGAGCCGTTTTGGGAATCCGGACGAGTTTCGTCATTTCATCGATCGCTGCCACCAAGAAGGGATCGGAGTCATCCTGGACTGGGTTCCAGGCGGTTTCCCCAAGGACGCTTTCGGATTGGCCCAATTTGACGGAACACAGCTTTATGGAATCGACGATCCGCGCCGCGGAGAACACCGCGATTGGGGCACGCTGATCTTCAACTTCGGCCGGAGCGAAGTACGGAACTTCCTGATCGCGAACGGACTATTCTGGCTCGATAAATACCACATCGACGGACTGCGCGTGGATGCTGTGGCCTCGATGCTTTACCTCGACTATTCAAGGAAGCCTGGCGAGTGGGTGCCCAACGTTTACGGCGGGCGCGAGAATCTCGACGCGATCGAGTTCATGAAACACTTTAACGCCGTTTGTTATGAACGGTTCCCAGGAATCATGACCATCGCAGAAGAATCGACTTCCTGGCCTGGAGTTTCGCATCCCACTTACTTGGGCGGGTTGGGATTCGGTTTCAAATGGAACATGGGCTGGATGCACGACTTTTTGCAGTATATGAGCCATGAGCCAATCCATCGCCGGTACCATCAAGCTGAAGCCGCGTTCTCGTTGGTCTATGCTTTCCACGAACATTTTGTCCTGGTCTTAAGCCACGACGAAGTTGTGCACGGGAAAGGCTCGTTATTGAACAAAATGCCTGGTGATCCATGGCAAAAGTTTGCAAACGTCCGCATGCTTTACGCCTGGATGTACGCGCACCCGGGGAAAAAGCTGATGTTCATGGGATGCGAAATTGGCCAGTGGAAAGAATGGAATTACAACCAAAGCATTGATTGGGATCTGCTCCAGTATCCGTTGCACGATGGTCTGAGACGTCTGATCCAGCATCTCAATTTCCTTTATAAGAGCGAGCCTGCGTTTTCGGAGGACGATGACAGTTACGCTGGATTTGAGTGGATCGATTTATACGACGCCGACAACAGCATCTTCACGTTCGTGCGTAAGGGGAGCGGTTCCACTTTACTCTTCGCGGTGAACGCGACACCGGTTCCCAGACACGCCTACCGAGTCGGAGTGCCCGGAGAGGGTTGGTACGAGGAGATCCTGAATACCGACGCTGGAATCTACGGGGGTGGCAACGTCGGCAATTGGGGCGGGACGCACGCCGATCCGGTTCCTTGGCAGGGACGTTCGCATTCTCTTTGCTTATCGTTGCCGCCTTTGTCGACAATCGGTCTGAAGCGCCACGAGTATTAGCGGAACGTATCGGCGTTTTGGTGAACCCGGAACACTTGTCGGACCGATTGTACTTCGCCCACTGGCGACTGGTTGGCGCCGGTTTCAGCGCTTGATCAAGTCAAGAGTCCAGACGTAATATGACATGTTCATCAAGAACCGAGAGAGCGAAGAACGATCTCCTGGGCCTGATGAACGATGGCGGTGAGGTGTTCGGCGCTTTTGAGGCTTTCTGCGTAGAGTTTATAAATATTCTCTGTCCCGGAGGGGCGGGCGGCGAACCAACCGCTCACCGAGACGACCTTCAAGCCGCCGATCAACGCATTGTTGCCCGGCGCGCGGGTAAGCTTCGCGGTGATTGCTTCGCCGGCGAGTTCGGTGGCGGTAACGGCTTCCGGAGAGAGCTTTTTCAGCGAGCTCTTTTGCTCGGGCGTGGCCGGCGCGTCGATGCGGGTGTAATAGGCGGTTCCGAACTTGGCAGTTAGATCCTTGTAGTGGTCGCCAGGATCCTTTCCAGTGCGCGCGGTAATTTCGGCGGCAAGCAGGCCGAGGATAAGTCCGTCCTTGTCTGTGGTCCAAACCGAGCCGTCTCGTTTGAGAAAACTCGCTCCTGCACTTTCCTCACCACCGAAACAACAGGACCCGTCGAACAAGCCGGGCGTAAACCATTTGAATCCGACCGGCACCTCCCAAAGTGTCCGTTCGAGACTGGCAACGACGCGATCAATCAGGCAGCTGCTGACGAGAGTTTTACCAACAACCGCTGTCAGCGGCCATTGCGGACGGTTCGCGAGGAGATAGCGAATCGCGACTGCGAGGTAGTGATTGGGATTCAAGAGGCCCGAGGAGGGCGTCACAATTCCGTGCCGGTCTGCGTCCGGATCGTTGGCGAACGCGATGTCGAAACGATCCTTGAGCTGGACAAGCCCTGCCATCGCCCACGGGCTCGAACAATCCATCCGGATTTTTCCATCGTGATCGAGGGTCATGAACGCGAAAGTCGGATCGACTTTCGGGTTCACCACGGTGATATCGATACCGTAGCGTTCGGCCACAGGTTGCCAATAAGCCACGGCAGCGCCTCCAAGCGGATCGATACCGATTTTCACGCCGGAGGAGCGGATGGCGTCCATGTCGATGACATTTGCGAGGTCTGCTACGTAGGCAGTGACAAAGTCTTCGGCGTGCGTCGTCGAGGCCTTGAGGGCCGCATCGAAACCGATGCGCTGAACGCCTTTGTTGCCGCCACGGAGCAGTTCGTTCGCCCGGTTTTGGATCCAGTCGGTGACGTCGGTATCGGCCGGTCCTCCGTTGGGCGGATTGTACTTGAAACCGCCATCGGATGGCGGGTTGTGCGAAGGCGTGACGACGATGCCGTCTGCAAGTCCTTCCGAGCGTCCCCGGTTGTATCCAAGGATAGAATGCGAGATGACCGGAGTCGGTGTGAAGCCGTCATCGCGCTGGATAAATGTTTCTATCCCGTTCCCGGCGAGAACCTCCAATGCGACTCGTTCCGCGGGCCGGGAAAGCGCATGCGTGTCTTTGCCCATAAACAGCGGGCCAGAAATTCCCTGTTTGCGCCGGTAATCGGAGATGGCCTGAGTAATGGCAAGAATATGCGCCTCGGTAAACGTCGCGTTCGAACTGGTGCCGCGATGCCCGCTTGTGCCGAAGCTGACGAGCTGATTCGGATCGGCAGGATCGGGCTTTTCGTCATAGAAGGCAGCCACAAGCCGGCGGACGTCGATCAGAAGATCTTTTGGAGCGGGTTTGCCTGCATTCGGATGTGTACTCATATCGTTTCAAATCCTGGTTCCCGAGGGAATGACGGCGCCTTTCGGGACCAGGACCACTCCGTCGCGAATGAAATAATTGTCGCCATCCACATTTTCAGATTTGCCTGCCGCCGAGATCACCACGTCGTCTCCGATGTGGGCGTTTTTGTCGATAATAGCTCCCTCGATGACGCAGCGCGCTCCGATTCCCAAGGGGGGTCGGCCCGGTTGGGGCTGTGGATCTTCATCATGATAATAGTCCGCGCCCATCAGGACCGAATTACGGATAGAGGTGCCGTTTTCGATCACGCTCCGAATGCCAATCACCGCATGGTCGATATTCGCATGGGTAATGATGCAACCTTCGGCGATGATGGCCCGATTCACCTGCGCTCCATTAATCTTGCTGGCGGGTAGAAAACGCGCGTGGGTGTAAATTGGGTTAAGGTGATCAAAAAAATTGTACGGCGGAACCGTATCGGTCAGGGCGAGGTTCGCGTCAAAGAAGGCTCGCACTGTTCCAATATCCTCCCAGTATCCCTGAAAAATGTAGGCGAAAACTTTGTATTTATTGAGAGAGGCCGGAATGATGTGTTTGCCAAAATCGTCGAAACTATTATCCAGCGCGTCGATCAGGATCTGGCGATTGAAGACGTAGATCCCCATCGAGCCTTGATATAGCTCTGCGTCCGTCGGTCGACCAAGGTCTTTCAGCAGATCGGGCGGAATACACAGTTCCGCGAGAAGCTTGGGGTCCTTGGGCTTCTCCTCAAAACGGTAGATTCGCCGGTTTGTGTCGCTGTGCATGATGCCAAACCCGGACGCTGCCCCGCGGTCGACCGGCGTAGTGCCCAGCGTAACGTCGGCGCCGTTTCGGAGGTGCGCTTGCAGCAGGTCGCCATAGTCCATGCGGTAGAGTTGGTCGCCGCTCAGGATGAGGTAGTACTCGTAGGGGCGCTCGAGAAAGTAACGGAGGTTCTGCCGCACCGCGTCCGCCGTTCCCTGGTACCAGCGAGCACCTTCGGGTGTTTGTTGGGCGGCCAGAATTTCCACAAAACTCTTGGTGAAGTTGTCGAATTTGTAGCTGGCCGTGATGTGCCGGTGCAACGATTCGCTGTTAAATTGTGTGAGCACATAGACCTGACGAAAACCGCTATTGAGACAATTGCTGATCGGGATGTCCACCAGACGGTATTTGCCGCCCAGCGGCACGGCAGGTTTGGAACGTTCTTTGGTTAAGGGAAACAACCGGCTGCCGGCGCCTCCGCCCATAATAATTGCCAGCGTTTTATCTGTTGGGATCTTCAGGTTTATAGCTTGCATGGAGTTGGTGTGGTGATAGCCGGAACACTTCCGTTTCGTGCCCGCGCGTTCTATTCGCCCGGCGCTTGCGCTGCTCGATTGACTGTTATCCGAATGCATTGGGGGGTCCTGCGCCAAGCATCAATCCCTCTGAAAGATCAAAACCAATTTCGAACTGCTAGTCAGCCATAAAATGCGAAAAGTGCGTGCTTGGCGACTAAGGTGACACCGGTGGTTTGTAAACTCTCTCGAGTTCCCGCGAAGAATCGTTCGATCCTCTGTGGCGCTACCTATCCGGCCTGACCGCGGGTGCGCAATTTGTCGAGCATCACGGCGAGGATGATGACGGCGCCCTTGATGACCAATTGCCAGTAAAAGGAGACGTTCATCAATGTCAGTCCGTTATTCAGGACTGCGATGATCAAAGCTCCGATCAACGTGCCAAAGACAGTTCCAATGCCGCCGACGAAACTTGTGCCGCCCAGGATAACCGCCGCGATCGCATCCAGCTCGTATCCGATGCCCAATTGGCCTTGGGCGCTGTAGAGACGGCTGGCGCTCATAACACCCCCAAGTCCCGACAGAAGCCCGCTGACGCCATAGGCAAAGATCAGGACAAAGGGGACGGGAATACCGGTCAATCGGGCCGCTTGGGCATTGCCGCCGACCGCATAGATGTGCACTCCTAAAATCGTTCTGTGAAGAATAAACGCGCTCACCGCGATGGTTAAAAGAGCGATAACGACCAGCCAGGGAACCGGTCCGAGATAGCCGTTGCCTATCCAGGCGAAGCCGATCTTGCTGTTGATCACTGTGGTCCCGCCAGCCGCGAGATACGCAGCCCCGCGGATCGCCGTGTAGGTTCCAAGGGTGACGATAAACGGAGGGAGTCCGATGTAGGCAACTGTTGCGCCCGTCAGCACCCCAACCAGCAAACCGGCAAACAGCGCCGCTGGAACGGCCAAGCCACTTAGGCCAGGGATGAGTGAAACGACGACCGCGATCACGGCGGTAAAGCCTAGCACCGATCCGACCGCCAGATCGATCCCTCCCGTCAAAATGACAAACGTCATCCCCGCAGCCAGCACGATGTTAATGGACGCCTGCCGGATAACGTTAACGATATTATTCTCATGGAGAAAATTCGGTGTCAGAACAGAAAAGAGAACACAGATAACGAAGAGAACCGGAAGCATCCCGGCCAATTCGATCGTCGTTCGCATGAACTCTTTCCGCTTCGCCGCAGCCAGGGCGGATGTCTCTATCGTCGCTTCAGTTGCCATTGGTTGATGCACTCCGTATGACATCGGTCGCAAATTTCATGATATTCTGCTGAGTGATTTCGACCCCGGTCTCGCCTCCGACCTCACCGGTGATCTCTCCCTCCCTCATGACTAACACTCGGTCGCAAACACCGACAATTTCCGGCAGTTCACTGGAGATGAAAAGTACCGCCATCCCTTTCTCCAATAATTGCTGGATTAACGCGTAAATCTCTGCCTTCGCGCCGACGTCGACCCCTCGGGTTGGTTCGTCCAGAATGAGGACTCTTGGATTGATTTCGAGCCAGCGCGCCAATAAAAGCTTTTGTTGATTACCGCCGGAGAGCCCTCCAGCTCGCTGTTTGAGCGACGCCGTCCGGACCCGCATCGCTTTTACTTCCGCGTCTGCGCGAACGGTCAACTTTTTGAAGTTGAGAACGCCGCCTGTCGCACATCGGCCCAGGATGTTCATCGTGATGTTTTCTCCCGAAGACATTTGCAGGAAAACACCTTGAAGCTTGCGGTCTTCGGGCACATAGCCGATTCCGGCGCGGATCGCATCCTTGGGCTGGTTGATCTGGAGCTTTTTCCCGTCCAGATAGACCTCGCCCGATTTGCGTTTGTCGGCCCCGAAGATCAAGCGCGCGAGCTCGGTTCTTCCCGCCCCGACCAACCCCGCTAACCCAAGCACCTCGCCTTGCCGAAGCTGGAAATTGGCGTTCTTTACCCGGTCACCATCGGACATGTTTTTGACTTCCAGAACCACCGGTCCAGCCGAATGCTTTGTATGTTCGTAGAAATCCTCGAGCCGGCGTCCAACCATCATCTCAATGACTTTGTCGGCCGAAAACTCCGCGCGCTTCAGCTCACCAACATATTCTCCATCGCGCAGAACGGAGAGTCTGTCGGCCAACTCGTACACTTCGGCCATTCGATGGCTGATGTAGATAATGGCCAGCCCTTCCGAACGAAGTTGGCGGACGACCGCGAACAATCGATCGGTTTCACGATCTGAAAGAGCCGCTGTCGGTTCATCCATCACCAGAATCCGACTCTTGTAAAACAGCGCACGCGCGATCTCGACCTGTTGTTGCTCCGCAACCGCAAGATGAGAGGCGCGCTGCGTGGCTTTGAATCTCGCACCGAGCCGGTCTAACACCTGCTGGGTCTTTCGATCCATTTGGGCGGTGTCTTTCACGAATCCGAAACGTTTCAGTTCTGAGCCAAGAAAGACGTTGCCGCTCACTGTCAGGTTCGGCGCGACAGTCAGTTCCTGGTAGATGATGCCAATCCCCGCCAACCGCGCTTCGTGTGGCGTCCGGAGCTGGACGGGTTTACCATCCAGAAGGATTTCACCCGAATCCGGACGATACGCGCCAGCCAGGATCTTCATGAGCGTGCTCTTGCCAGCGCCGTTCTCGCCCATTAAGGCGTGCACTTCACCCGGCCAGATGCTCAGATTCACGGTCTTCAGAACGCGTACGCCAGGAAAGCTTTTGCATATCTGGCGTACTTCCAGAATCGGCGTCTCGCTGCTACTTGGTCCAGCCTTTGTACTGGTCGACATTGTCTTTGGTGATCAGGTCGACAGGGATGAGCGTGAGTTCCTGCGCCGGCTTTTTGCCATTCATAATGTCGTAACCAATCTCGACCGCTTTGCCGGCCATCGTATACGGATCCTGGGCCGCACTTGCCACAATCAGGCTATCTTTATCTTTCAGCGAAGGGACCACGTCGGGTGCGCCATCAACGCCGACGATAAAGAAATCTTTTCTTTGCGCTTGCTTGGCCGCCAGATCGCAACCGATGGCTGTCGGATCGTTAATCGCAAACACCGCATCGATTTTTGGGAAGGCGGTTAACAAATCTGTCATCACCCGTAGACCGCCGTCTCGGCTGCCGCCAGCGTTCTGATCCTGCGAAAGAATCTTGATGTCCGGAGATTTCTTAATTTCTTCAAGAAAACCGGCCACCCGATCGGTTACCGCGGTCACCGGCGGTCCGTTGACAATGACAATCTGTCCTTTGCCCTTGAGCCGATCCGCCACGAGTTTGCCGTCGAGTTGACCCGCCTGCTTATTGTTGGAAGTGACTGTTGCGTCGACTCCGCCTTCCGCACCCACGTCGACTGCCACCACGGTGACGCCGGCCGCTTTTGCCCGTACCACGGCTGGGGCAATCCCCTTACTGTCCGCAGCATTCAAAAGAATAAGGTTCGCCCCGTTGGCCACAAAGTTATCCAACTGGTTGGTTTGATTGTTCACGTCGTAGTTGCTGGATTCAGACTGGAACTTGACGCTCGGATTAATCTTCTTCGCCGCAGCTTCGGCGCCGTGCGCGATTTGGACGAAAAATGGGTTACCTAGATCCCCGACCGTCACGGCGACCACGCTGAGTTTCTTTTGAGCAAAAAGAGGTGTGGTCAGGCTGATCGCCAGGAGCAATCCGCAGGCGGTTTTCATCCCGGACCGGGAGATTATAGAGATTTTCATGTTCAGGGGGTTATCAGAATAATTTGGAACAACCGAAGTTAAATCAGGTGAGAGGTATCATGTAGAAATGCCCGCGGCAAGAAAGTCCGGTATTATTTCGATGGCCTGAGAGAGCGCCTCTGCCGGAGCAGAGACGCCGGCCCCCAGTTTATTTGGCCTGAAACAATACGCATTCAACGTTTTTGATTAGCGTGTGTTATGGCCGAATCGAAAGACAAAATGCAAGAAGCCACCTCACGTGAGCGACCCTGCCGGCGCAAGGCGAAATTGTATCGTGGTACGATCGGCGTTGCGAAGAACGTCCTGCATCCGTTTCTGGTCAGTGAATCTCTGATCGAGCAACCGTCCTTCACACAACGTTGTCAGTGATTTCCCGGCGAACGGCCAAGGATCGACCTCCCAGAGGTTCTCGGGTTCGCTTTGCTGGCGCACGGACAAGTCAACCTGTTTGCCGCCGGAGACCGGGACATCCGGGAGCGTAAATTCGCTGAGTCGACCACGGCAAAGTTCCAGCGAAAAGAGGTCCCAAACAGCGATCAGGTCCCGGTGATAAGAGAGGACTTCCGGTGCAATCGCTTGTTCGAAGAGCGGATCGTGACTCAGTGTTTCGCAGGCATTTTCCTGGTACTTTTTTTGTTCGCCTAGAAATTGAGAAGCTTCACACAGATCAGAATCGTTTTGCCGTCGATGGAATCGCTCGCAAAGCCCGTAGAAATGAAGTGAGACGATCAATGAGGCGTAGGAACAAACCGGCCTGAGCTGGCAGATTCCAGTGCGCCAAATGTCCAGGTGAAGTGATTCGGGGAGTTGGTCAAACGCGTATGGTAAACCGGTTTCTGCGTTCAGTGTCGGCTCATTTTCCCAGGTAAGGAATCCAATATCATGTTGTTCAGCCGCGTAACAGATCGGTTCGAACGGTTTGAAGCCGCAAAACTTTTCGTTACCCCAAGCCCGCGCCAGTTGGCCGGAGATCCAGGAGTGCGATGTTTGACTGATGGTGATCGTTCGATCGTGCGGCTGATCCGGCGGAATGATCATCACGCAACCTTAGGCCGAGAAACGGTGGAGAACCAAACGGAGATTTCAGAGGCAATGGAGGATATTAAACCACAGATTGCACAGACTTCTCAGATTGGAGGAGGCGAGGGGTTTGGAATGGACCCTCGCACGCCGGGTCCGGGAAAGGTGTCGGACCGGGGAGACCGTTTGCCATTCTCCTCGAATCTGTGGAATCTGTGGTTAACGGTTTTCCTTCTCCTCCGGGTTTGGGGAATAAAGCGGCGTCGGAATGGTTCTGGTGTCGTATGAGATATTTTTGGGGCGTCGTTTTGTTGACTCTTGTTTCGACGCACGCGGAAACAACGCTGCGAAGCGGGCCGCAACGCGTCTCGTTGCTGGAAGTTTACACTTCGGAAGGATGCAGCAGTTGTCCACCAGCCGAGTCCTGGCTAGGCGGATTAAAGACCGATCGCCGGCTCTGGAAAGAGATTGTTCCGGTGGCTTTTCATGTCGACTACTGGGACGACATGGGTTGGAAAGATCGGTTCGCCAAGCAAGAGTATACCTCGCGACAGAGGGAGTATTCCATGGTTTGGGGAACCTCCTCGGTTTACACGCCTGGATTCGTTCTCGATGGCCAAGAGTGGAAAGGATGGTTCAACGGCAACCCTTTGCCGGATTCTGGCGATCATCCAACCGGGACGCTGGAGGTGAAGATTGAAGCTCAAACAGCTACCATCACGTTCTCCGGGAATGCCGGAGTGAAAGAAATCGAAGCGCACGTTGTGCCGCTGGCGATGGATGTGAGTTCTGACGTGGTCGCGGGCGAGAATCGCGGCCGGAAGTTAGTGCACAGTTTCGTCGCTTTGGATCTTGTCTCCCGAAAATTGAGTGATAAAAACGGAGAATTTACGGTTGAACTCCCGTTTGACTATGCGACGGCCAAAGCGGTCGCGGTGTGGGTGACCATGGGTGAATCGGTTCGGCCGGTGCAGGTAGTCGGCGGATATCTGAAGTAGGGCCGGTTTGCGGCTTGAAATCCAATTCCCAGTTTCGGTCCCGCTCACCAACCCATTCCGATATAAAGCGCCGAAACACCGCCGAAGACACCGACTTTGCCGCGTTTAGGCGTATTGAGCACCAGAACCCCATCGTCGGATACCAATTGTCCTGTCCGGGTGTCGAAGAGGAGCAGAAACAGCACTTGGCGATTTGCTTGATCAGCGGGCCGTCCACCGTTTCCGATCCCGAATTCGCCGCTTTGTATCCGGTGGGCGAGGGGACCGGTTTCAGCAGCGGTCAGGACCGCGGCTTGTACAGCCACGACTGGAGTCTGCGTTAGAATGGCTTTTTTCTTTGGACTGGCTGTGGAGAGAAATTTTTCGAGCCGCTCCCGGCCTAGAGCGATTTCGGAGTTATAGGGGGTTGCCGACATCAGCGCGTAGTCGGTCGTGCCGGCATGGACGGACGATTGAAACAAGCCGAGGAAAAAGGAGGCAACTACCAGGAGCGAAAAAGCAAACTGTTTCATTTCGTGTGAAAAACAACGCTTGGTTCCGCCGAGTATGGAGACTTTGCGGAACCAATATCTCACCGAGTTCGCAACGGTGACTAAATCCTGCTGGCGATCAGTTTCTCGAGTTTCACGATATCGGCCGAGAACTTGCGAATCCCTTCTGCAGTCTTGTCGACCGCCATCGGGTCTTCATTGAATTCGAAACGAAAAGTCTTTTCGTCGAGAGTGACTTTCTGAGCGTCGGAAGCCTTCGCGATGGCGGGGTCGAGTTTTCGAGTGATCGGCTCGAAAGATTTGCTGAGTTCATCCAGCAAATTTGGACTGATGGTGAGAAGGTCACATCCCGCCAAGTAAATAATCTGGCCCGTATTTCGGAAGCTTGCGCCCATCACTTCGGTCTGGTGGCCGAACTTCTTATAGTAGTTGTAGATCCGCGTGACCGACTGGACTCCCGGATCGTCCGGACCCTTGTAATCTTTCCCGGTGTTGGCTTTGTACCAATCGTAGATGCGACCGACGAAGGGCGAGATGAGTCTGACGCCGGCTTCCGCGCAGGCGACTGCCTGAGGGAAAGAGAAGAGCAACGTCAGGTTGCAGTTGATGGATTCTTTTCGGAGCTGTTCTGCCGCCTTGATGCCTTCCCAAGTGGAGGCGATCTTGATCAATACCCGTTCCCGCGGGATACCGCGCTGTTCGTACAACGCGATCAATTGGCGCCCTTTGTTGATCGACCCCTCCGTGTTGAAGGAGAGGCGGGCGTCCGTTTCTGTCGATACGCGTCCAGGCACAATCTTGAGGATCTCCGTGCCGAACAGAACAAGTAGATGATCGATAATTGACTCGACCTTCGCGGGAGTGTTCAGGGCTGAATCCTTCAAGTCGGCGATCGCCTTCTCTAAAAGATAGCCGTATTCCGGTTTTTGCGTGGCGGCAAAAATCAGGCTCGGATTCGTTGTCGCGTCGTAGGGCTGATACGCACGCATGCTTTCAAAATCACCGGTGTCGGCCACAACTTTGGTGAACTTTTTGAGCTGATCGAGCTGAGAAACTTTTTCGAGAGTGGCTGTGCTCATATAAACCCAAACCCAACGCTCTTTATTGCGGCAGTTCAACTACTTTTTCGCGGTGGGAAGAAGTATTCGGCGCCAATGCGACTGAAGACTTCCAGAAGGCTTCGGTCGCGAGCTCATAAACGCGCTTTAACGGCTGGCGGCTGGTTTGGGCGGCGGCGTTGCACGACTCGAATTCAGGCGCAACCTGCAGGATCTTGCCGGCGTGGCGCCCGATCTTGATTTGAATTTGACCCGCGGACGTTTTCACCTCGACTAATTCGCGGTCCAAGGTTTTCCGATTCATCTCCTGATAACGGATTCCAAACGTTGAGGTCTCTGCGAAGATGATCTCCTGGATTTCTTCGATCGCCGAGGGTTGGCAGAGCACCGAAAGCATCGTCGCCGGCCGGCTTTTTTTCATCTGGATCGGCGTAAAGAAGACGTCGAGAGCTCCCGCCTGGAACAGGCGGTCTTGGACCGCACCCAGAATCTCAGGCGAAAGATCATCGATATTGGTTTGGAGTTCCACGATCCGTTCAGCCGATTGTCTCTCTTCCAATTGACCGAGGACGGCGCGCAACACATTCGGCCGACCTGCCAAATCCCGGGTTCCCAGTCCATATCCAATCTTTGCCGGTCGCATTTCTGGTAAGAGGCCGACCGCGTGGTGGAATTCGGCCACGATTGCGGCGCCGGTGGGTGTGATAAGCTCAAATGGAATGTTCGCCTGGTGAATCGGGATACCTTGCAAAATTTCAAGGGTGGCCGGCCCGGGCAACGGGTACTCACCATGCGAAGAGCGGAAAGTGCCTTGACCGTCGACGAGAACTGAAAAATAGATCCGCTCGACCTCGAGAGCTTCGAACCCGACACAGCTGAGAACGATATCGACGATCGAGTCGAGTGCGCCGACCTCATGAAACTGGACCTCCTCGATGGAGGCGCCATGAATCTTTGATTCTGCGATGCCGATTCTGCGGAAGATCGAGGTCGCATGCTTTTTTACAAAATCGGAGAGTTCGCTCCCTTCGATCAACGCGCGAATCTCGGAAAAACTTCTGAAAGAATGAAGATTGGTGCCAAGATGGTCCTCTCCCTGATGGTCGTGGTGATGATGCTCATGATGGTGGTACCCGTGCTCAAAATGCTCGTGGTCGCGGTGCTCAGGGTCGGGAGGGTCGTTGGTCTTGCCTTGAAGGGCAGGCGCGTGATCCATCTCCCGATTTCGAGCGCCGTGACCAGCATCGTGGGTTGCTCCGGAGTGAACGTCGAATTTTACACCGCAGATTCCAGCGCGCTTCTGGCGCTCGAAATGCAGATGGCAATCGCCCAGCTCCAATTTTGAGAGTTCCCATTCGAAAGTGGAAGGGGTGACTCCCAGATCGGCCAAAGCGCCGACCGTCATGTCGCCACTGATCCCCGAAAAGCAGTCCAAGTAGAGAATACGCATCCCGATTTACCTACCTTGAAAACCCGCCGGTGCACAAGGGTGGTCTTGAGAGCGTGCGCTGCTTTCCAAACAATTCCGGCTTGCCGGGTCCGGCCCAAAACGACCATATTTGACCCTTATGATAGTTACTACGTCGGCTCTATTTAAGCTTGCTTACTCGCGCTACGCGATTGGTGCTTACAATATCAATAATCTAGAGCAGACCCTTGGGTTATTTAAAGGGTGCATAGATTCTCAAGCGCCGTTTATCATCCAGCTCTCGAAGGGATCCCGGAAGTACGCTGATAAACGGATGCTTGAAGCAATCATCAGGACGGCGAGCCAGATCTACCCGGAAGCCGTGTTCGCCGTACACCTGGATCACGGAGACGAAGAGACCTGCTACGACTGTATCGATTCCGGCTTTTACAGTTCGGTGATGATCGACGCGAGCCACGATTCATTCGAAGAGAATGTCGCAACCACAAGGCGAGTCGTAAACCGGGCGCACGAAAAGGGCGTTAGTGTTGAAGCGGAACTCGGGCGCTTAGGAGGCGTGGAAGAAGACGTCAAGGTGGACGAGGGGAGCGCGTTTTTGACGGATCCGAAGGAAGCGGTTGAATTTGTCAAGGAATCTGGGTGCGACTCTCTGGCCGCCGCAATCGGAACCAGCCATGGCGCCTACAAATTCTCCGGGAAGCAGAGTCTCCATTTTGAAGTGATCGAAGCGATCCAGCAAATGATTCCCGGGACTCCGATCGTGATGCACGGAAGTTCGAGTGTTCCGGAAGAGGAAGTGAGACGAATCAATGCAGCCGGCGGTACGCTCGACCCGAACGCGCGAGGCGTTGACGACGAAGATTACCTGCCTGCGGCGAAGCTCGGCGTGACAAAGATCAATATCGATACCGATGGACGCTTGGTGTGGACGCGTGTTCACCGCGAATATTTCCGCGATCATCCCGGCGAATTCGATTTCCGGCCTCCGGGCAAAATTTTTGTCGCCGAATACGCGAAATTTATTGCGCACAAAAACGGGAAACTAGGGTCAGCCGGAACCCTTCCGGAGGTGAGAAAAGCGCTATCAGGCAAGAAAACATAACGGGTACCGCTGGCTTCAAAAGGGTTTGGATGCCAGGCGCGAGTGAGGAGCGTATCCGCTGCGATACATGACGAACGTCCTCGGCCGTTTTTCGGGTGGCTGGTACAAGCGA